>Ga0190367_1000116_pt1 | contig 60920 bp, 51 predicted proteins | sample 4872181011_MG_FD_171838 | JGI IMG/M metagenome (GOLD analysis project Ga0190367, IMG submission 171838) | Hydrothermal vent microbial mat bacterial communities from Southern Trench, Guaymas Basin, Mexico - 4872-18-10-11_MG | ecosystem: Environmental > Aquatic > Marine > Hydrothermal vents >... | reverse complement strand
GCCAAATAATATTGTTCATGCTTCTGATTCAAGAAAAACAGCTGAAAGAGAAATAAGAATTTATTTTAATGATAATGAAATATATGATTATAGGAGATGTGATGAGGAATGGTTAGGCGAGGATTGAAAAATTTTAAGGTTTTTTTTATTATTTGCCTAGCACAGCTTGTTATATTAAATGTGGCAAATTGTGTTACTTTGCTTCAATGTGAAGCTGAGAATGTAGGTAATGCTTTAGATGTTTCTGTAAGAGTTGCTAATACGGAATACGTCGTAAAGAAATTTAACGTTGAGGTCATTCTTGCAGGATCTGATTCCAGCATCTTCGCAAGAAATACTGAGACAGTGCTTCTAGATTCAAGAGAGGTAAAAGATTTAAGTTTTAGCTTAACACTACCAGAGAAACTTCCAAGAGATAATTATAAGGTATATTGCAAAGTATACGAGTTTGGAAAGCCTCTTACATGGTTATCAAGTGATGTGAACTTAAGCGACATTGCAACCTTACCAAAGGTTTCATTTGAGAAAACTGTTTATTTAAAAGTTATTCAAATTCAACGCTCAGACACAATTGCCAGGAGAATTGTATGGTATTCCTATTCAGATTGGGGGAGAGAAATACCACCATCAGCCGAAATTCGTCTAATCGCTCCCTTAATAAATAAAAATCCTTTTAGCATAAAAGTAAAGGGATTAGTAAAAGCGATTGGTACTTACTCTGGCAATGTTATCTTTGAGAAGGAGGTTGATATTGGAGAGCTAGAAGGTAATGCTAGAAAAGTTATTGAGATTCCTATTAGCATAACAATCCCAGGAACTTATAGAGTTGTTATAGAGATTTACGATTTGCAGAACAATTTATTAGCTACGAGCGAATGCAGAGCAGTTATCATGGGTGAAGGTGGCACAATACTAAGTATTGAAAATAAGAAGGACGTCTATAAAAAAGGTGATGAAATTGAAATTAACGTTACGGTTGTAGGGCCTGCAGATAAATCAATTGTCAGCAATGCATATCTTTTGCTTGAAATCTATAGGAATAATGAGGAGGTGTTTAGTGAGAATAAGACAATAGACCTTACTTTTAAACCAGAAAGTTTTACGTTCAAATTTAGAGCCAAAGAAGATTTGTTGAAATATAAGGTTGTTGTAAAATTAGGAAAAGATGGTCGTGTTTTTGATGAAGAGCAAATAGAGTATTATGATTTAGAACCTGAGATAATACTTGCTGAGGATGGGAGAGTCAAATATTTGAATGCCAATCAATGCTTTGATGATGGAATTTGCGATGATTTTGAGAAAAAACTTAATTGTATGGATTGCATAAGCTTCATGCCTGCAAAAGAAACTGGTGAGGAAACTCCAGGTTTTGGGGAAAAAGTTGAAGTTAAGAAGTCGAACAAAGTATATATTTTAGTAGCTCTAACCATTATATTAGCAACGATGTTATTCTTCAAGTTCTTTAGAAGGAAGGAATACCTTCCAATCGTTCTACTCTTATTCACTTTGTTTCTTAATACGAAATTTGCATACGCAGGATGTTGTACCTCGGAATGTGCGAGATGTCTTTATTCTCCAAGTAATCCTTGGCCATGTTGTAGTGGAGGAGAAACAACAACGCTATACCAGCCATTAAGCTTATATAAAAATGCAAGTTGTAGTTTTGGTGCAGCTTCCTTAAGTTTTTGCCCCCATCCAGTTGAGAAAACTGAAATAAAGGCTGCTGAAAGTTGTAGGAGATGTGTACAATATGGAACATGGTGTGATCCTCCCCAATGTAAATGGGAATATAAAAATGAGGCAGGTAGCACAACCGTAACGCAGCCATGCATAGTATCCTATACCATCCCTTCTGAAGGTTGCAATCCTTTCAGTGGGGGTTGCTCACTTACTTCTGGGTCCAGTTCCACACTTACAATTTCGGGAGGATGGATTTGTCCAATGTGTAGAGTTATTGGAGAGCTTCGAGAAAATGTTTTAGAAAAAGAATTGTCACGTATTGGTTTAAATTTAACATCAATTGATAGTTTATCTCTTGGATTAAGCAACCCTGGGATAAGAGATGCAAACAATATATGGCGTTCCGGTGAGAATGTCACTGTCACTTTCTCAGCATTTATAGAAGCTTGTGTAGACAGAATTCCAATGTTAGGAGTTAATGCAAGCCTTTTAGATGGCAGTAATGTTTTAAGCACTGAATATGGTATATTTGTTGCTCATCAAAGCTTAAATCTTACTGCAGGTAATACCGGAATTCTGGAAAATTTTACAATTCCTGAACAGCAAGTTTTTAGGAAAAATTATACGCTAAAATTGATAGGTAAAGGGTATAAAAGTTGGGCATGGAGAAGAGCGCTCATAGAAGCTATTAACAAGACTGTTGAGATTGGTAGAAGTGGGGGAATTCCTGGTTGGGTAAATCTTACAGCCAAAGGTATTTATGTTCCTACCGAGACAGAGGGTCCAAAAAGAGTTGGAGATATTTATTTTTCCGAATCATTTGTCCTAGGACAGCATGAAGTGCCTCCAAATATTACAGAATGTGAATTAACTGTAACTCAATACTCCTCATGCGTTTCTATAGCAACAAGTAGCAGTTGGGGTGGTTATTGTGATGCTTATAGTTTAGCTAATGATATAAATGGTAATTGGCAGAGTTTTAAAAGTGCCATTGCTACCGAGTGTGGTGTTAAGGAGGAAAATATTAAGGATGTCCAAGCAAATGTTCCTGCAGGATATACATCTTTTAATGTTCTATTAACTTTAGATGATGTTAACGTAACAAAACTATTTGGCTTAAGTGCCTCCGAGTTCAAGACTTATGCCGAAAATCCTGTAAATTATAATGAGACTTTTGATGAACTAAATTCTTCTGGTTATATAGATAAAACTGGTCTAAAGCAAAAACTGATTAACAAACTAACCTCCCTTGGTTATATAAGTCCAAGTGTTTGCCCCTCGTATAACCCAATATTCTATGTTGAAAAACCACCAGCTAACATAGCTGTTACACCAGACACGTATTACGAAGTAACAAAAATTTGTGGGTTCATAGCAACTGACTGGGGTTATTGCAATGCTACTGAGCTAGCTAATGATATAAATTCAAATTGGAAATCTTTTGAAGCATTAATAAAGAGTAAATGCGGCGTAGATGGAGGTATAGAAAGCGTTTCTGCAAGTCTTCCTTCACCACTACCAACTGAAACCTTTAATATAATGATGAATCTTTCAGATATAAATACTACTGAAATATTCGGTATGAATTCCACTGAATTTGAGAATTATGCTGAGGACTACACAAACTACAACACTGTTTACAATGATATTAAAAATAAAGGCGTTGTAACTGATTCCCAAATTAAAAGCAAGTTAAAAGATGAAATTGAGAAAAAATATTCCCTTTGCGAGGGATATGTGCCAAGTGTAGCATCCGAGAGTGTTAACTCTATAGAAGTTTCTCCTGTAAATAAGGATTTGGCCAACATCACATTAAATCTCACAATAGGCTGGGAAAACGATCTTGTTGGAGATCTAACTATTAAGATTAACCAGATTGCAGACATAAAGTTGGATCTTGCTTTATCATGGTTGGATGACCTCACAGTATCACTTAACATAACCGAGCAAATTTCTTATAACTGCAGTCAAGCGTGGGCATATGCAAGCTTTCAAGATCTGGAACCACTAACTTTAGCAGAATGCCTTTATAATTTCGATAAATGCATAAAAAGAAGTAGAGGAGGGTTTTATGAGGTAGCTCACTGTGGTGTTGGTGAAGTTGAAGACCTACCATTTACAGCAGACGAAAATGGTGATGGTATTGTTAATCAATCTGAACTTAAAACAAGGTTAAGCATATTAAGCACGGATGGTACTTTTGGTGAGGAGGAAAGTAAGCATTCCATAACTGTTTACAAATCATGTAAACTAAACGAGATTTGGAGAGTAAATGCAACAGATACGCCATCTCTTTGCTACAACTGCTACCTCTGCCCAGGTAACGATACGATAACATCTGGTTATGGTTCAGATTCTGACGAAGGTACTCAATCTTATGTATACAAGTGTTACTTTGACGTGAGCTCTGATGAGAGTAATTTTGTTAAAGAAAAAGATTTGAATGAAATTGTTACTGTGTATAATGGCACCAAATATGCATGCGTTAACCTAACTGGATCGAGATATAATTCGTCAGCTGGAAAGATATATTGGGGAAGCGAATATGAGAAAGAGCTGGACTCGGCAATCTGCGAAGCCTTTGGACATCACTGGGATGATGACTCTCCATATAACACGGATATTAACTTTAACAAATGCTGCGACAAGCCAACAGATAACTGGTGCCATATATATGAAGGAGGGGTTTGCTTAAATGGAACTTGGTACGATAATCATTGCGAGAATAATATTAAGGATGATAACATTTGCAATGAGGAGGATGTAGATTGCGGAATAAATAGTGGATGTGGCGCTTGCATATCTGCTGCTATTTCCCAGACTAAAGTAGAAATCCCTTTGGGTCAAGATAGAGAAATTCTGCTAAAAATAGGTAAAAGATTAAAGGAGGAAAGAAATATTACGATAACCATAGACATAAACAAAGGTAATGTTAAAATAGAGGATGTTTCAGGAGTTGATCCTGATACAGGATCAGGCATCTTTAAGTGTGGTATTTCTGAGTTCTGCATACAGAATGTAAAAGGTTTTAGCGAAATTAAAGTTACTATTACTCTATTGGGTGCACAGGCTGGTACTGACACTATTGGAATTAAAGTTTGTGAAAAAGGCCCTTATGGCGATATATGTGATTATCCTGAAAAATCAATAAGTGTTGATATAGTGGAGGACGTTCAAGTGACTCCTTGGATTCCCGTAACGATTAAGATTGCAAGTGGTATAAACACTTATGCAATTATTTTAGCTGTTATTCTGGCACTCGCCTATTTCTCAAGGTGCAGGGCACTTAGATTATTTTAGGCTAATATTCTCCTGCTGATAAATTTAGTTTGAAGTTTTTTATAAATAAACCCCTAAGTTTAATCTAATATGATTCGTCAGCCAATAATTACAGTGCTTGGGCATGTAGATCACGGAAAAACAGCACTACTCGATAAAATTAGAGGAACTGCAATTGCGGCAAAAGAGGCAGGAGGTATAACACAGCATATAGGAGCTACTGAAATACCAATAAGTGCTATTAAAAAAATTTGCAAGGGATTGTTAGAGACTTTGAAAATAAAAATAACAATACCTGGATTGCTCTTCATAGATACGCCAGGACACGAGGCATTCACAAATTTGAGAGCCAGAGGAGGATCAATTTCTGATTTAGCTATTTTGGTAATTGACATAGTGCAAGGCTTTCAGCCCCAAACAATTGAATGCGTAGAAATTTTGAGAAAATACAAAGTTCCCTTTATTGTTGCCGCAAACAAAATTGATTTAATAGATGGTTGGCAAAGTAGCCATGAACCATTTACACAAAACCTGAGAAATCAAAGAGACGATGCTGTAGCAAAGCTTGAGGAGAGAATTTACAAGATTGTTGAGGAGCTTGCAAAGTATAACTTTAATGCGGATCGCTTCGACAGAGTTACTGATTTTACAAAGCAGATATGCATCGTGCCGATCTCAGCAAAAACTGGTGAGGGTATTGCTGAGTTGCTAATGATTTTAACTGGCTTAGCACAAAAATATCTTGAGGATAAGCTAAAAATCGAGGTCAAGGGCCCTGGTAAAGGTGTTGTGCTCGACGTTAAAAAGACGCTTGCTGGAATCGCACTAGACGTTATTCTCTACGATGGGCATATTAAGCAAGGGGATACGATCGTTCTGGCTGGTAAGCAAGGGCCAATAATAACGAAAATAAGGGCGATCCTTAAACCTAAGCCTTTAAGCGAATTAAGAGAAAGTGAGAGAAAATTTAGGAAAATTGACGAAGCTTACGCTGCGGCAGGTATAAGGATTCTCGCAAAAAATATTGAGGAAGCACTAGCTGGTTCACCTTTAATTGTCGCAAAAGACATTGATAAAGCATGTAAAGATGTTCAAAAGGAAATAGCTAAAATAATATTTAACAAGCAGAATATAGGGGCAATCGTTAAAGCCGATACTCTAGGCTCGTTAGAAGCGTTAACAAAGCTACTTGAGGGCGTAGTTCCTATAAGGAAGGCAGATGTCGGTAATATTTCAAGAGCTGACATCATGGAGGTTAAGAGTGTTAGGGCTGAGGATCCGTTGAAAGCTGTTATCTTTGGATTTAATGTATATGTCAATGAAGACGCTAAAAAGCTTGCTGAAGATTATAAAATAAAGATTTTCCTGAGCAATGTTATTTACAAGCTTAAGGAGGATTACGAGAAGTGGATTGAAAAGGCTAAAAAAGAGGAGATTGAAAAACTGAAGGCTACACTACCAGCAAAGATAAAGATCCTACCAGGTTATATATTTAGGCAAAGTAAGCCAGCAATTTTCGGTATAGAGGTGATTTGCGGAACTCTAAAACCAAATTGTTATTTAATGAGAAAAGATGGAAGAATTGTAGGAAGACTGAAAAGCATGCAGGAGCATGGTGAAAATATTAAAGAGGCAAAGAAAGGCAAGCGCGTTGCGATTGCAGTAGAGGGTTTAACAATTGGCAGACAAGCAAATGAGGGAGATATGCTTTATGTTTTTCTTGAGGACAGGGATATCAGTATCATTGAGGAAAAACTGCTAAATATGTTAAGCGACGAGGAAAAAGAATTGCTTAACGAGATAAAGAGGATAAAAATTGAAAGAGTATAGTTTTTTGCTGCTGGACAGACCTTTGAGATTTCAACTTGTCAACTTAACATTGCCCTTAAAGAAAGCTAATTCTTTGCAATAGAGGGTCATGCTATCATGCTTTTGAAAAATTTAGTTAAATTATGAAATTCTTTTGAGGAATGCAACATGCAAAATTTTTCTTGATGAGACACATAACTAAGGGAGATTTATAATTGCTTTTTGAAAGATTTGAAGCGATTTACGAATTTTTGCTTGTGTTTTGTATAACTTGTTCTATGCTAGGGTAAGTTGACAGTTTTTTGGAATTGAATAATTTTATTAAAATTGTGACCACATTAATAATGTCTATAAAATTTAGGTGGTGATATAGGATGGTATTCAAAATAGTTATCTCAGATCCCGAAAGCGGTAAGGCACATCAGCTTGAAGTGGATGAGAACAAAGCTAAATTTTTGATAGGTATGAAAATAGGGCAAGAATTTGATGCTACCCCTTTAGGCTTAGCTGGTTATAAGCTAAAAATTACTGGCGGAACAGATAAAGATGGTTTCCCGATGCGTAAGGATATTAATGGGCCTGGTGTAAAATATGTTTTGCTCACTTCTGGTCCAGGTTATAGGCCTAAGGAGAGGGGTATGAGGAGAAGAAAAAGAGTAAGAGGTAATACAATATCTCAAGATATTGTTCAAATAAATACCGTTGTTGTTAAGAGAGGCAAGAGAAATCTTGAGGAGCTAATTCCCAAGAAAGAGAAATGATTAAGAAGCAGCCAGAGGTAAATATTGGGTTAGTAGGTCACATAGATCATGGTAAAACAACACTTACCGAAGCATTAACAGGAAAGTGGACGGATACACATTCTGAGGAGCTAAGGCGTGGAATAACAATAAAATTAGGTTATGCAGATACGAATTTTTATAAATGTCCAAGATGTGGGGAGCCCGAAGCTTACACTACCAAGGAAACATGTGAACACTGTGGAAGCAAAACGGAGTTTTTAAGAAGAGTATCGTTTGTTGATGCGCCTGGTCATGAAACGCTAATGGCTACAATGCTGAGTGGTGCTGCAATAATGGATGGCGCTTTGCTAATAATTGCAGCTAACGAACATTGTCCTCAACCTCAAACAAAGGAACATTTAATTGCTCTGAAGATAACTGGAATCAAGAATGTTGTTGTTGTCCAGAATAAGATAGATCTTGTTAACAAGGAAAAAGCGTTGAGGAATTATGAAGAAATAAAAAAATTTTTAGAAAACACGCAAATTGAAGATGCTCCCATAATACCGGTTTCGGCACAGCATAAGGTTAACATAGATGCATTAATTCAAGCAATTGAGGAATTCATACCAACACCAAAACGTGATCTGGATGCAAACCCAAAATTTTATGTTGCTAGAAGTTTTGATGTTAATAAGCCAGGTATGCCTCCAGAGGAGCTTGTAGGAGGTGTACTCGGAGGTAGTTTAATTAAAGGAAAATTAAAGGTTGGGCAGGAAATAGAAATTAGGCCTGGAATATATGATGAGAGAAAGGGATGGCAAAGTTTATTTACAGAGACAGCAAGTTTATATGCTGGTGATGTAAAGCTCGAAGAGGTACATGCTGGAGGTTCAATAGCTATCGGCACGTATCTTGACCCTAACTTAACCAAAGCCGATGCCTTAGTTGGTAATGTTGTTGGCTTACCAGACAAGCTGCCAGATGTGTTAATGCAAGCAACAATCGAATATAATTTGTTAGAGAGGGTAGTTGGGTTGGATAAAGAGATTAAGGTTGAACCTTTGAAAGTTAACGAACCATTAATGATAACTTGCGGCACGAGAACAACGCTGAGTATAGTTAAAAATGTTAAAAAGGAATATGTCGAGGTGGTATTTAGACTACCAATTTGTGCTGAGGAGGGGGATAGGGTAACAATAAGTAGGCAAGTTAAAGGTAGGTGGAGATTAATCGGTTACGGCGTTCTCACCTGAATCTTAAAAACCTTAGGACATGTCAATTTCCTTAAGTTCTACAAGTTTAACCATCTCACCCAAATTCTTCTTATGGAACTCCTTCGCTGATTTTGAAAATTCGCCAGTTGTTATAATAACAATTGGCACTTTCTCTGTTATGCAAATATTCAAAATATCAGCCATGTCTTGATACGCAACTTTCTTCTTTATCTTGATGAACACATAGTATTTTTGTTTACCAAAAGCTGTAGGAGCCTTTGCAACTAGCTTGTAGACATTTTTTCTCACTTCCTCCTCCTTTAATATCTCTACACCTTTATCCTTAAGCCAATCCAATACCTTTGCCTTTATTTGCTTAACATCTTTAGGAAGTTTATCCTTTTCTTTCTTAATTGGTTGTATTTGTACTTGCTCAACTTTTTCTTTTACTTCTTCCTCAGTTTTGATTTCAGGTATCTCTTCCTTAGGTATTACAAATCCTTTCAACTTCCAAAATTTGTTTTCCTTTTCAACAAAATCCGCAAGCCCATAAATCGCCTTCTTTTCCTCATCACTTAATTCGCTTTCATGAATGTAACCCCTAGCCTCTATCTTCCGCAAAAGATATTTTTCAATCTCATTGTATATCCTTTCCATTAAAACCCTCCTCAAAGTACTTTTTTGATGAGGTAGATAGTATATCTCAAGCGAACCAAACTTCTTTTTGGCTTTTAAGAGCATACCTTGCTTCACCAAATCTTCTAATATTGCAGTAATGATTATTGAGTTTTCCTTTGTTCTCTGAGCAACATCTACAGGTGTACTCGGACCATAGAGTCTTATTTGCTCAAGTATTCTTTCTTGCAGCTTCATAAAAATTATAATCTTCAGAATAAAAATTAAAACTTATTAAAAATAAGAATGAGAATTGAAAGATACTATCAAAGCTAGCGGTTTGAGGATAGGATTTTTCGAAAATTTTGAGAAGATAGCTAAACTCAAGGAGATAGAGAAGATTCAAGGAATTCGAAAGCATATCTTGGGAAAACTAGAAAAATAAGAAAGCTAGGATTCAAGATTTTTTTGGCTTTAATGGGCCCGGCAGGATTCGAACCTGCGACCTTCCCGGCGTCAGCGGGACGTCCTAACCACTAGACCACGGGCCCAATCTATGAGTATAAAATTATATTATCCATTCACTTAAATAATCTTATGACGATCAAGCAAGTACTCATTTTTACCTTAATGCTAGTTTTAATTTCCAAAACTTCCTGTGCTAAAGTTTACATTGCTGAGGTTGATAGCGTAATAGATCATGGTGTGGCTGAATATTTGGAAAGATGTATAAACTTAGCAAATTCTGAGGATGCTGCTTTATTGATAATTATTAATACCCCAGGAGGAACAGCAGACGCCACTGACAGAATTCTCGAGAAAATTGAGGAATCGAGAATTCCTATAATCACATATGTTCCTGCGGGTAAGAAAGCATTTTCAGCAGGCGCATTTATTGTTATTGCAAGTCATTATGCGGCAATGGCTAATAACTCGGCAATTGGTGCAGCGCATCCCGTTGGTGCTGAAGATGAGGTTTTGCTTGAGAAAATAACTAGGGCATATATGGCAAGGTTAAAAGCATTTGCAGAGGAAAGAAATAGAAATGCTACCGCAATAGAGGTTATGATAAATGAAAGCAAAGCATATGATGCTAATGAAGCATATAAAGCTCACATTATAAATGGCATTTTTGAAAACGAGGATAGCCTGCTTGATTATTTGGATGGAAAAAACATTACCGTTAAAGGAAAGCCTTTTACTTTAAATACCAGAGGAAGAATCGAGATAAAAGAAACGTCAAGAGAATACTTCCTAAGGTTAATTACGGATCCAACTGTTGCCTATCTACTTTTTATCCTTGGTTTATACGGCCTAATTTTTGAATTATTAATTCCAGGAATAACAATTGGTGGTGTTCTGGGCATAACGCTATTAATTTTGGCTTTATACGCCTTTGGGACTCTTGAAGTTAGCGCAGCAGCGATTTTACTTATAATGATTGGCACAGCTATGCTCGCTGCAGAACTCTTTGTACCTTCTCATGGCTTATTAACATTAGGTGCTTCAGTAGCAATAATACTAGGCTCTCTAATGCTTCTAAAAGAACCTCTGATGCCGAGTTTGCCCATAGAGGTAATACTTGCAACTGTTGGTACATTTGCAGCTTTTTTCATCTTTGCAATCTATAAAGGTATAAGGGCCCAGATAGGTAAGCCTAAGGTTGGTAAGGAGGAATTGATTGGTAAGGAAGCTAAAGTAATTAAGACATTACAACCAGAGGGTAAAGTTCTGGTTGAAGGTGAGATTTGGAATGCTGTGCTTAGAAATAAAGATAGTAAGGCTGAGGAAGGGAGAAAGGTTAGAATAGTTGATATAAAGAAGGATGGGCTAATATTAATAGTGGAGGAGATGTGAATGGGATGGGGAACATTAATTGCAGTATTAATAATCTTGCTTTTTATAGTGAGCAGAGCCATTAGAATACTAAAAGAGTATGAAAGAGCAGTTGTTTTTAGACTAGGAAGGTTGCACGGTGTTAAGGGACCAGGATTAATATTCGTTATACCAGTAATAGATAAGATAAACATCATAAGTCTGAGGACATTTGTAATTGATGTGCCTCCCCAGGAAATCATTACGAAGGATAATGTACCAGTAAAGGTCAATGCAGTAGTATACGCAAGAGTCTTCGATGCAGAAAAAGCAGTTTGTAAGGTTGAAGATTACATGTATGCAACAAGCCAGATTGCTCAAACTACGTTAAGAGCGGTTGTTGGTAAAGCAGAGCTTGATGAGGTACTTGCTGAAAGAGAGAAAATAAATCAGGTATTGCAGGAGCAAATCGATTTGGCAACAGATCCTTGGGGTGTAAAAGTTTCAGCGGTTGAGATAAAAGATGTACAGATTCCTGAGGAGATGCATAGAGCAATGGCTAGAGCTGCAGAAGCTGAAAGAGATAGAAGGGCAAGAATAATAACCGCTGAGGCTGAAGTTCAAGCTGCGCAAAGATTAAAACAAGCAGCTGAAATTCTTGGCGTAGATGCTGCAAGTTTAAGATACTTACAAACAATTTCGGAGGTTGCAGCGGAGAAGAATGTCACCATAGTGATTCCAATGGAGTTTTTAAGAATTTTTAAGAGTATCGGACAATAACTTTACTTCTAGCTCTCTAATTTTTATTTTTATAATTAAGTAATTTTTCCTAATTGAATACGTTGCGTTTCAATAATTTTTGATTATAAACACACATAACCAAACCACCAGATCCATTCGATTTGCAGATTCATAAAACTAATTGATCTGTTTTCAAACTTGCCTTAACATTTCCCAAAGATTCCTAAAGGTTAGAAAAAGTATCTTTCCCACCAAAACTTTCCTATTCATATATTTTTTCATATTTTTTCTTCAGATCCTTCATTAGAAGAGGAGTTGATTGTTTTCCGTACACACTTTCAATCCAATCCTTAATCTTTTCATGGCTTGCAAGTTTAGACATTCACCCAGAGCTTTACGCTCTAAGCTCATACACCCTCCAGCTCACAGTCCCCGCATACCACTCTCGTTAAGAGTGGGCTACTGGGATCTTGCAAGTAACATGAAGATAATAAGATTTTTAACTTTTAGATGATAACAATTACTTATAGATGGTAATTCCTTTGAGCTTTGATAAAAATTATGTAAAAGAAACAAAAAAATAGAATGACTGAGAAATTTTTGGACATAAACGAGTTAAAAGCTAAAGTTTTTGAACATGTTAACAAACCTGAGGAAGTGGGAAGAGTAGCCTCTGAAATTAGTGAAAGTATTGGTAAGATATGTGAAGTTTTGCTTAGAATATACAAGGAGGGAAATATAAAGGCAAGAGTAAACCCAGATGAGATTCCCGATCCTAATTTCAAAGTTTTTGCACAAGCTTTAAACGATGTTTTAGACTCTATTGAAGTGAAAGTAAAAGAAGGTATTTCCAGCGAAATAGAAAAGATGATGAAGTCTTTTTCAAATATTGTCGATGTTTCCAAGGAAATTAATGCTGTTACTCAGCAAATGGCAAAAAATGCTCAAAATCAATCTATTCAAATTGAGGACATTAGAAAAGCAATTATAGAGCTTTCAGCAGCTTCACAACAAATTAGCTCAAGTATTCAGAAAGCAGAAAAACTTGCAGTTGATATAAGTAAAAGTGCTACTAGGGGTAAGGAAGGCGCTGAAAAAGCTATAGAGGAGCTTAAAAATAGCGAGAAAATTGTTGTGGAGCTTTCTGATATAATTAAAAATTTGGGTGGTAAAAGTCAGGAAATTGGAAAAATTGTCGAAACTATAAAAGATATATCATTACAAACTAACTTACTAGCATTAAATGCTGCTATAGAAGCTGCAAGAGCTGGTGAAGCTGGTAGAGGATTCGCAGTAGTTGCTGATGAGATTAGAAAGTTGGCTGAAAATTCAAGAGTTGCTGCAACAAAAATTTCCGATTTACTTGGAGAAATACAAACTTATAGCGCTAAATCTGTAGAATCTGCAGGAATAGCCAAAAGTAGTGTTACAAAGGCTGTCAAAACATCTGCTAATGCTTTACTAGCATTTAGAACTATTGCTGAAGCCATTCAGAGAATTGCTGCACAAATGCAGCAAGTTTCTGCATCCCAACAACAACAAGCTAAAAATATACAACAAGTTTCGACAACAATAACAGAAATTGCTGCAGCAGCTGAAGAGAACGCAGCTGGGGCTGAGGAAGTTACAGCAAGTGTTGAGGGATTTGCTAATTCTCTAAAGGAATTCAGCAAAAAATTAGAGGAGATTAGAAAATTTAAAAAATAAATAAAAATGGTTGGAAGCGAGGAAGCGCAACTTATAGTCTTTAAATTGGAGGATGAAGAATACGCTATGGATATACTTCAAGCTAAGGAAATAATTGTGAGAGAAGAGGTAACAAAGGTGCCAAATGTTCCAGAATTTGTTGAAGGGTTAATTAATTTGCGTGGTGACATAATTCCTGTTATAGATTTAAAGAAGAGATTTAACGTTGAAAGTAAGAAAAAGGGTAGTAATATTATAATTGTTGAGGTAGAGAAAGAATCTTTTGTTGGAATAATTGTAGACGGTGTTTCCGAGATAATCAGAGTTCCGAAAAAGGAAATAAAACCAGTTCCTCAAGTTTTAACATCTTTAATTTCAGCGAAGTATTTGACAGGAGTCATAACCATAGATAAGAAAATAATTCTTATAATTGATGTAAAAAAAATTCTTTCGCCTAAGGAGCTCGAAAAACTAAGTAGTTTAACAACACCTCAATAATACTTCACACACAAGAGAGAGTAACCGAAAAGCATATATATAGTAGATTAAAGCATACATTGTAATAGATGTTGCAGCCTATGTGAAGAAAAAAGATTCATACGAAGGTGTAGAACAATTTAAGTATAATTTATTTACAATAAAACTCTTAGGAAAATGGTCAAAGTACTAATAGTTGATGACTCCAAGTTTATGAGAAGAGTCCTTAGAGGAATACTTGAGAAGGAGGGTTACTCTGATATTATTGAAGCAGGATCTGGTGATGAGGCTATTGCAAAAGTCAAGATTGAAAAACCAGAACTAGTTATGCTTGATATTATAATGGAGGGAAAAGATGGTATTGAAACACTTAAAGAAATAAAGGGAGAGTTTCCAGAAATAAAAGTTATTATGGTTTCTGCAGTTGGTCAGGATGCAATTATAAAGAAGGCTTTAGATTTAGGAGCGGAGGATTACGTTGTTAAACCCTTTGAACCATCTGCAGTTATAGAAGTTATTAGAAAAGTTTTGGCAGCTGAGGAACTACCAGAGGAGGGAAGTGGCTGATTTTTAAGAAGTTTCAAAAACTATCTGAAAGTAATGTATATTTATAAGTTTTTCTATTATTTTAAAAAATGAGAAGATCAAAAGGTTTTAGAAGAAAAACGCGAAAAAAGCTTCGCAAGGGGGTTAGAGAGAAGGGGAAAATCTATGTTACAAAAGCCCTTCAAGAATTTAATGTTGGAGATTATGTAGCCATAAAAATTGACCCTAGCATACACAAGGGAATGCCACATCCAAGGTTTTATGGAAGAACAGGTAAAGTTGTAGAGAAAAGAGGAAGAGCGTATGTTATTGAGGTGAAGGATGGGAATACGATAAAAAAGATTATCGCATTACCAGAACATTTAAAGCTTGTGAAGGTTAGATGATTGGGAAAAAAGTTGTTAAAGAAAAGGTGTTAAGTTTAGCAGAGGTTGCAGATATGCTTAATTCCTTAGAAAATCTGAATGATTATCAAAAACTAGCATTGGATTACGCAGAAAAATATGCTAAACTAGAATTATCAAAAGCAAAACAATTAAAGAAGAAAATTTTAGAACTGGGATATGATGAGAAGGTTGCAGCAAAGATTGTTGATATCTTACCGAAAGATGCTGATGATGTCAGAATAATTTTCGCTAGAGAGAGATACAAGTTAAAGCAAGAAGATATAAATAAGATACTTGAGGCTGTTAATAGCGTTCTAAAATCGAGTTAAAAATTTTAGGTGGGGATAATGCCAAAGGACGAATATGCTATAGTTTTAGATTTTTTACCTGAAGGGTACCCTACTGATACTAGACCACCTCATCTAAAAAAACCAATAGCTCAGGTAATTACGGAGCAAAATTTTGTTTTACTTGAGGTAATCCCTAAAGAAGGTACAACTTTAGAATTACACGAAAGAGTATATATTGGGGAGGGTATTAGAGACAAAATTAAGCATATAAAGAGAAGATTAACAAGACAAGAGCTAACACCAGCTGCGGAGGGGGAGTTAAAGTATGTTGTTGAGGAGCTGGTTAAGAAGAATGAGGAGAGGTTTATAGAGTTTTTCAATAAAGCAGGGCCAATAACACCAAGGTTGCATGCTTTGGAACTATTACCTGGTATAGGGAAGCAACATATGAAGAAGATAATAGAGGAAAGAGAAAAAAAGCCTTTTGAAAGCTTCGAAGATATAAAGAGAAGACTAAAGCTGGTACCTGATCCTAGGAAGATGATCATTGAAAGAATCCTTAAAGAGCTTACGGGTGAAACAAGATACTACGTTTTTACGCCTAAATTTAAGAAGAGACCTGGCATGCTAGATGCCAAGGAATTATAGAGCTAAAAAGCTAGGACAAGTATTTTTGATTAACGAAAATATTGCAAAAAAGCAAGTTAAGTATGCAAATGTGAATAAGAAGGACACAGTTTTTGAGATAGGGGCAGGGAGAGGAATACTAACAAAATATCTCATCAGGAAAGCTAGGAAAGTTATTGTAATAGAAAAAGATAGGTTATTGGTAGAATATCTAAAAAATAGGTTTAAGGATGCTAAGAATTTAGAGGTAATTTTGGGAGATGCTCTTAAAGTTAATTTCCCAAAATTTAATAAAGTGGTATCCAACATTCCCTATTCAATATCCTCCAAACTACTTTTTAAAATTTTGAGCTACGATTTTGAGCTAGGAGTTTTAATGTTTCAAAAAGAATTTGCTGAGAAGATGATAGCTAAACCAGGTATGCCTAATTATGGTAGACTCTCAGTCAAATTTAATATGCTTGCCGAAGGGAAAATATTGAGATTTATCCATCCAAGAAATTTTAGACCCGTTCCAAAAGTATTTTCAGCTATAGTTCTTATAGAACCGAAATCTAAAAGAATTCTTGACAATGATTTCGGCAGATTCGTTGACAAAGTTTTCTGCTACAGAAGAAAAACACTAAAAAATGCTTTTGAGGCTGCATATAGAGTTCGTTTACCTTTTGATGATGAAATTCTACATAGAAAAGTTTATTCCCTTTCTATAGAGGAGTTAAGAAGTATATATGAGAGAATAAAAATTTATATTACATAGTATGAATTTCCAATTATCATGAAAGTTAAGGTTTTGGAGATAAAAAAGAATAAGTTGGAGATTGAACTTGAGGGGGAGACACATACACTTGCAAATTTGCTTAGAGAGGCTTTGCATAGGGATAAAGACGTTAAAGTGGCAAGTTATGTTATTGATCACCCGTATCTCTCAAATCCTCGGCTTTACTTGGTATGTAAGGAGGATGCTAAGGAAGCTTTACTAAGGACTATAAAGTCTTTAAGAAAACAAATTAAGGAATTTGAAAAGGAATTTAATAATGAGCTACAAAAGAATAGAGGCAAAGCCTGAAATTAGAATTTTGGGCGTTGATGATGGGCCTTTTAATAAAAATCATGAGAAGACTTTTCTTATTTGCACCATTTTCAGAGGGGGTTTGTGGCTTGATGGGTTGTTAGCAACAAAGATAACTGTTGATGGATTAGATGCTACGCAAAAACTTATCGAGGTTATTAACAAAAGCAATCACAAGGAGCAGCTAAGAGTTATTATGCTTGATGGTATAACATATGCTGGCTTTAATGTTATGGATATCGAGGAAATTTATAAAAATACGAATTTGCCCGTTATAGTCGTTATGCGAGATAAACCAAACTTTAAAAAAATTAGAAAGGCCTTGTTCAATAATTTTAAGGACGCAGAAATCAGGTGGCGTATGATTCAGAAGGCCGGTGAAATTTATAAAGTTGCCGTAAGACCTGCTAAATATATTTATATCCAAACAAAGGGAATTTATTTGGAGGATGCAATAAACATAACAAGGCTGAGTGCAACCAGAAGCCTTATACCAGAGCCAATAAGAGTTGCTCATATAATTGCAAGGGGTGTTGGACTTGAGAATTGTATTAAAAATTGATAAAGAGGAGTTGAAAAGTTGGATATTCTGGATAGCTTTCGCCATAGTTTTTAGTTTCACTTTCAATCATGCCTTAGGTTACGCTCTAAAAACGGAGACGCCTTTGGTAGCTGTTATGTCTAATAGCATGTATCCCGCTATTCATAAAGGTGATGTGCTAATTGTTAAAGGGGTAGACCCTCAGGACATAAAAATTGGTGATATAATTGTTTATAAGGCACCAAGTGGCATGAGAATTGTTCACAGAGTTATTAATATTACCAATGAGGGATATTTTATAACTAGAGGAGATAATAATCCAGCTGCAGATCAGGATGTAGGAATATCTCCACCAGTGAACCCAAACATGGTTTTGGGTAGAGTTGTTTTTAGAATACCCTACATTGGTTGGGTTAAGGTAATTTTTTCAGAAATAATCACCTTCTTGCTTAGAAAATAATTTTAAATATACTTCTCTAATACTATCCTTTTTGTGGAACAATGAAGTTTTGTCCTAAGTGTGGTAGCATGATGTTCCCAAAGGGAGATGAACTAGTTTGCAGGAAATGCGGATATAAGGAAAGTAAATTTGATAAAGAGGAGTATACCATCTCTGGAAAGATAAAGAAAGAAGAAAGAGACGAACTGGCAATTGTTAAAGATGTGGAGCTTCTACCAAAAACAAAAGTTGAGTGTCCTAAATGTGGTCATAACGAAGCATATTACTGGACACAGCAAACAAGAGCTGCGGATGAGCCTGAAACAAGATTCTTCAGATGCACAAAATGTAAGTATACTTGGCGAGAATATCAGTAGTCTTCTATTAGCTTTCTTTGAGCATATCTAAATTTTGCAAAGGGTGTAATTTTCCTTATTTTTTCAACGCTCATGATGCTAAGTAAATCTCCAGGTTTTTCAATTCTCTTTTTCTCCCTCAATTTTACTATTTCTCTCGCAGTAAATTTTCCAACTCCAGGTAAAAACATTAATTCCTTTATGCTTGCATTATTTAGGTCTATAGGAAAGATGCCCATACCCCTTGCAATCAGCACCTTAGGATCTTCATCAGGTAGCATGTCATTCTCCAGAATATCAAGCAAATTCCTAATTCTTATTCCATAATCTCTTATTAGGAAGCTTGCCTGATACAACCTTAAAATCCTTTTCTTTTCGCAGACCTTCCTATTCTCCAGGGGAGTCCCCCTCACAGGTTCGAATGGGCTGAAGTAAATAATTTTAAGATTGAACTTCCTATAAAGTCTGTAAGTTGTTAGAAGAATTTCTTTATCAGTCTCGTTACCTGCTCCAACGACAAACTGAGTGTCAATGTCGGTCTTAACACCTAACTTTTTCTTTAATTTAAACATAATTTGAAATCTTTTGATAATGTCGTATTTGAGGTCTATATCTGGACAAATTTCGCTGAAAACGCCCTTTGGAGCCTCAACATTTATGCCAACTCTATCTGCTAGGCATAAAGCTGTTTTTATCAGATCTTTGCTGCAACCAGGCATCAGCCTAAGGTGTATGTAATCACTAAATCCTTTCTTTCTAAGTTCCATAGAAATGCTAACAAGTTTCTGAGTTGTCGCATCAGGGTCTCTATCAACGCTTGAGCTAAAGAATACGCCCCTTATTAAACCCTTATTTTTTAACAGAAAAGTCAATTTCACAATTTCCTCATTGTTAAACTCCATCCTCTCGCATCTTCTATCTCTTCTGAATGCGCAATATAAGCAATTATTTATGCATTTATTGGAAATTAATGTCTTGAATAATGGAATTCGCCTAGAGGTTTCATAAACAGTCGTACATTTGTCAAATTTTGAAAACTCTATCAATCTTACTTTTTTGTTTATCATTAAGTTTTATCTAATCAATGTTATTTTTTTCTTTAATGCATGAACAAGTTGCCACTGAAATATTTTTCCTCGGTAGTGGTGGAGGAAGACATTGCATGACTACGCAAATGCGAGCAACTGCAGGATTCAGAATCCACAGCAACCTTAACATTCATGTCGATCCTGGGCCAGGTGCTTTGGTAAGGTCTGTCGATAACAACCTGAATCCTAGAAATCTTGATGTTATTATAGTTACCCATGCCCATCCAGATCACTGCAATGATGCTAATGTTCTGATAGAGGCAATGGCTAAGGGGGCAAGTACGAAGAGAGGATACGTTTTGGCAAGCGAAAGCGTTGTTGAGGGAGTTGATGACAGATTTCCTGTAATAACAAAATACCATGCAAGCCTTTGCAACATTTTCATTCTGAATGAAGGAGAATTCAGAGAAATCATGGGTATTAAGTTTGAAGCAACAAAATGTAAGCACGAGGATCCAACAACCATAGGCGTTAAAATTTATTTCAAAGACGTAACTTTAGGATATACAAGTGATACTGAGTATTTTCCTGGTCTGGCCTCTCAATTTTCTGACGTAGATGTTTTAATAATTAATGTTATGCGTCCAAATGCTAGAAGAATAAAGTTTCATCTATGTACCGAGGATGTTATAAAAATTCTAAGTGAAATTAAACCAAAATTAGCAATCATACAGCATTTCGGATTAGCTATGCTGAAGGCAAATCCTGAAAAAGAAGCGAGAATCATTGAAGAAAAAGCAAAGGTTAAAACAATAGCAGCTAGGGATAATATGCAAATAAAGCTAGCAAATTTCATTATGCAAGGTGCCCAGAAAAGCCTTTTTGATTTTTAAAATCATAGCAAAGTTTAAAAAAGAAATAGATTTATAAACATAAAAGAATAGTTATTTAAGGTGACCCAGTATGGTTGAGAAGCTTCCTCTTTCGGAGATTATAGGTAGAGATGTTTACACGATGAATGCTAATTATGTAGGAAAAGTTAAGGATATTCAGCTTGATATAGAGAGGAGTCACGTTTATGGTTTGGTCATCCAGCTCTCGTCTGATAGTATAATTTATAAAAGAATTCTTGAATTAATGAAGGAAAGTACAGATCCTGAGAAAGCCAAAGTTTTGCTTGTTCCTTTCTCAGAAGTCTCGGCGTTCGGTGATGTTGTTTTAATAAGAGTACCTAGAAAGTATGAAGAGGCTGAGGAGTTCTAGTTTCTATTTTCCGAATTTTGAGTATAATTTAGGATTTCCAACATTATAATCCGTGCAAACTAGTAACTTATGCAAAAATTATGTTTAAGATGCTAAGAGGTTTTAACTAGATAACCAAAATTTAAGGCAATAACCTTTTCCTATCCCTCGGAAATAGCGTAGCTTCTCTTATATTATCCAAATCAAGCAAAGCCATTAAAAAACGCTCGGCTCCAATAGACCAACCTGCATGCGGAGGCATTCCATATCTAAAAGCGTCAAGATAAGCTTTAAAGCTCTCAACGCTTAATCCTCTAGCCTTTAATTGCTTCACAAGCAAATCGTACTGATGAATTCTGCATGTGCCAGAGGAAATCTCAATACCTCTATAAGCCAAATCGAATGCATAGCAATATTTCTCATCATCTTCATGCGGCATTGCATAAAAAGCTCTTGCTTCCGTAGGCCAGTCTACAATAAAAATAGGATCTTTGTATAGCTTGCCAAGCAATTTCATAACTTGCGTGGGTACATCTTCGCCCCATTCAAACGCTAAGTTATACTTCTTTGCTATCTCAAGAACTTCATCATAGGTAAGCCTTTTAAATGGTGTTTCAGGCACATCAATCTTTTTATTAAGTAATTCTAATTCTCTTTTGTTTTCCTTGGCAACTTTTTCAATCATGTACCTAACAACATTCTCAAGCATCCGCATGGCATCTTCATGTGTTGCGAAAGCCATTTCAATATCCATTTGCGTAATTTCGTTTAGATGCCTAACGGTATTGTGCTTTTCTGCTCTAAAAACTGGGCAAATCTCAAAGACCCTATCAAATCCTGTGGCCATGAGCATTTGTTTATACAATTGAGGTGATTGCCTTAGAAATGCCTCTCTTTCAAAATATGCTACAGGGAATAGCTCTGCACCACCTTCAGTAGCGGCAGCCACTATTGTTGGCGTGTTAACTTCAATAAATCCTTGATTTTTCAAATACTCTCTGAATGCATTTAAAATTGTCATTCTAATTTTAAAAATCGCCTGAATTTTTGGCTTCCTCAAATCCAAAACTCTTGCATCTAAACGCGTATCCAAATCAGCCTTAACCTTTTCAGTTACATCTAAAGGTAATAAAGCATCAGCCAAACTTAAAACCTTTAAATCGCTCGGTAAAATTTCAACACTATTGGGGGCTTGCTTATTTCTTATAATTTTTCCTTTAACAGCTATAATACTCTCCTTTGTTAACTTTGAAGCAATTTTAAAGATATTCCCTGGCACTTTCTTCTTTGGAAAAGTTATTTGAATTATACCCTCTCTATCTCTAAGCAAAAGAAATTTTATACCTCCCAAATCCCTTATTTCATGAACCCATCCCATTAATACAACTTCTTTCCCTTCTTCCTCCTCTATAACATCTATAGTATAGTGAGTTCTCCTTAATTTGCCAATATCCTCTATGCTTATTCCCGCGTCTTTCATTGTTTAAATTTAAAAATAGCTAAATCTCATATTTTAATCTGAGTGTAAAATGATAAGAATAATAAAAAAGGCAATAGATTTGTTCAGAAAGCACAAAAATGATTCCATAACTATTATATCGCATATAGATGCTGATGGTTTGTCTGCAGCAGCTATTCTTTATAAATGTTTGCAGAGGGAAGGTGCTGAGGCGAATATTGTTACTATCAGGCAAATAGACCCAGAAACAATAGAGGATTTAGCTCCAGATGACTTAACATTCTTTACGGATCTTGGTTCTGGACAAACGAATTTACTTAAGGAAAAATTTAAGGGGCATGACACCATTATTCTTGATCATCACCAACCTGAACGTGAAAGTTGGCAAGAACTTGTGCATTTCAATCCTTACTTTTTTGGAATAGATGGATCCAGCGAAATTTCTGGAGCTGGTTCAGCATATCTATTTGCTAAGTATTTAAATGAAAGAAATGTAGATTTAAGTTATCTCGCTATTATAGGGGCAATTGGGGATATGCAAAACTTCTGGGGCAGTTTCACAGGGATGAATAGGAAAATACTGGAGGATGCCATAAAGGCTGATAAGATAGAAGTTAAAGTTGACTTAGCGCTTTATGGAAGATATACAAGACCAGTTTTCAAGGCATTAGAGCTGCTTACGGATCCTTACATTCCAGGTATCTCTGGTAGTGAGGCAGGCAGTATAAATTTTCTTAACAAATTAGGTATAAAATTACAAAATGATAATAAAGAAAATTCCTGGCGAAGACTTGTTGATTTAAGTGAAGAGGAAAAAAGAAAAATTGCGGATGCTTTGATAGCAAGAGCAATGGCATATGCACCAAAGGAGCTTGCCATTTATGTTCCAAAACTTATAATCGGTGAAGTATATTCGCTTAAAGATGAAAGCGACAAATCACCATTAAAAGATGTGGAAGAGTTCGCTACTTGTTTAAATGCTGCTGGACGAAATAAAAAAGAAATCATTGGCATAGAGGTTGCCACCGGTAGACGTGGGTTGTATTATAAGGTTTTGCAGAGGTTGCTTGAAAAGCATAGACGCAACTTAGCTAAGGCATGTGAGGTAATTATTGAGGAGGGTATTGATTACGCGCCAAAAGGCTATTTGCAATTTTTCGATGCTAAAAATAAAGTAGATGCAGTTTTGCTTGGAAGTGTTGTTGGATTAATTTTAGGTTCTGATATTGTTAACCACTATAAACCATTAGTAGGATTCGTTGAGACTGAAAAGGGGTACAAAGTTTCAGCAAGATGCTCAAAATTACTTGCAATGAAAAATATGAATTTAGGTAAGGCGATAAGGATTGCTGCAAGCGAAGTTGGAGGTAGTGGTGGAGGACACGCACCAGCAGCAGGAGCGTTTGTTCCTAAGGATAAAATAAGCGAATTTATTGAGAAATTTGAGAAGTTGTTGGTGAGGCAAATTAATATTAGCAAAATAAAACAAGAATAATATGGAAATTTATGAACTTCAGCAAAATTTACAAGATTTTCCTATTGGGCATATACTTAAGCTTTTACTATTTAACATTTTATTTATTAATTTTTGAATTAAGAGAAATTATTTTAAAAATACCTTTATGCTACTTTTGCACTTTTATTGGTAAGTTTGATTTATCTTCTCGATTCTCTGTTTATAATTTTTGGTTTGCTTAAACTATTTTTAGCAACATATCTATTTTTGTTGCATTCATGTATCTATGCTCTAATATTCCCTTTCATTAAAAATGGTATTCCTCATTCCCCTGGATATTTTCTATCTTCATTTTCACTTTTTCTATTCTGTAAACATTGTTATTACGAGATCTGGCTGGATGCTGTTTCTACCTCCTATTATCTACTTTTTTCGATACCTGTATATCTGGAGGGTAAAATAATTCTTACTACTAAAAAGTCTTTAAAGGACGTTATTTTGGAATTTGGTGGGAGTGGAAATCCGATATTGCTTTCACTAAGAAAACAATTCGCAAAACTTTTGATAAAGAATAGCGAATTTAGATTTTTAATGGGTAAAATCAAAAAAACATCCTACACTATAAAAATTTTAAAAAACGAGTTTATTTATTTGGAGGGTTATTTAAACAATAGAAAGGTTTGTAGAATTCTTGTCAAAGCTTTTGAAAGAAAGGAATTTGTAGAAGTGAAATTAATTGGCAGCTTTGAAAGAAGAGTTAATTTTTCACTTTTCGCACTTCTTAGTGCATATGCTTCTGGAGAGCTTCTCAAGAAATATTGGAAAAACAGGGCTGTAAACTGCCCCTCCCTTACGAAAGGAGCTTCGTGAGGAGTTTGGTGGATTTCTACCACCCTTATCCTCACAGGCCTGTTCACGAGGCCACTACCCGTTATCCTCACGGGCTGTCCGGCCTTAACGGCTGTTGCGAGATTACTGTTTATACAACTTCAAAGTATTTAAATATTTCCCACCCGCCTCCCATTGCGTATCCCCACGCTTACGCATTGGGTCTTGCAAACAACATGAAGATAAATTTTTCAAAAAACCTAAAATAACTATATGATACTTGCAAAAAGTGAAATTGAAAAGTTAGTTGCGGAAAACCCTCCTTTAATAGAGAATTTTAAGAAAGAAAATTTGCAAGGAGCAGGCTATGATTTGAGACTTGATGTTCTGTATAAGATAAAAAGTGATGCTAGACTTGGAATTAATTCAAGAAAGCTTCCAGAAGTTGAAGAGATTTGTGGGGATGTTTATGTAATTAAACCAAATGAGTATTATCTTGTAAAAACTGTTGAAAAGGTTAATATTCCAAGTAACTTAATTGCAAGAATTTTACCAAGATCTACGCTTTTTAGATGCGGAGTTTATATTTTTACAGCATTAGTAGATCCTGGTTATAAAGGCGCATTAACTTTTGGTATTAAGAATTTTTCAAATTACGAATTTAGAGTTAAAAGGTTTGCCAAAATTGCTCAAATTGTTTTTGAAAAAGTTGAAGGAAAAGCTGAGAAATACAATGGTAGGTATCAAGGTGGTAAAGTTATTTGAATTGTTTTGTTAGTACTAAATTATCATGAAATTTCACATAGTTAAAGATTATGGTAGCAGGATATTCACCTTAGCAGTAGCACCTTTCGTTGCGCTATTAGCGTTCTTCATCTTCCTCCTTTTCTATCTGAAAGCTCCTTCAATAAAATACCTTGTTCTTCTACTAGCGATTATAAATGTTGCGTTTTTCTTGCTTATGTTTTTTAAGCAAAAAAAGAAAAGAAAGATTTTAAGCTTTGTTAGCGAAATTTTTGATGCTGAAAGCAGTTCTTTGGAAAGAATTAAATTTAGACGCAAGACAAGATATAAATTAGGCTACTTGGATATAGTTGGGGAATGGGAGTATTATGGCAGGGTAGTAACGTATAATATAAGCAGTAACTTTAATTCTATGCAGGAGGGCTTTGGTGATGATGTTAAGATTAATCCCGAGTTTCTAAGGAAAAATACGATTTTTGTAAGAAAAGACTTAACAAGCTATATGCACTTGCCTTCTCTAGAATTTGAAATAGAGGGCTCTAAAGCGTATCTTTTACTCATACCAAAGGTATGTTATCTTCCAAACAAGGAGGTGTCACTTGAAATATATGATGAAAAGGGAAATGCAAGGTTTTTCGGTAAAATAGAAGAAGGAAAAATTGAGGGGACTCTTGAAACCCTTCCAAAGAGAAAATGCAGAGGTGCAAGAGTGGAGTTGTGCTGTGTTGGAAAGAATAGGAAATTCAGTTTAACTCTTGCGGAAGCAAGCAGGGGCTCAATTAATGTGGTAAAGCAATTGAATCTGGATGACGATTTCATAGTACTTTCCTTATCGAAGAATATCCATCCTTCAAAACTTTTAGAAAAATTAAGCGTTAAAAAGCCAGTTTTAATAGGATTTGGTGAAGGTGAATGTTATCTTAACCTTATTCTTAATATAGCATTTGGAAAAGACATTGTAAGGAGTATAAAAATAAAATGAGTATGCATCACGTATTTTCCAGAAATAAAAACATCTAACGTTATAGAGGTTGCTGATATATATCATTACTTTGAAAATTTCCAAAAATGAACTTTCCAAATTTTCCAGTTTTCTATAGTCATTAAAAATCTGTAAAAGTTTATGTATTGCTTTAATTAGTAACTAAGCAATTTTTCCTCCATCTTCTTTAAGTATTTAGATGATTTCTTAACATCAACAAATAGCTTAGCAACAGCTTCAACATGTTCTTTACAAACTTTTTCCTTACCTTCTTCCTTAGCAACTTCATAAGCTGGCGCAAGTAATTGCAAAGCATAACGCAAGGAACGCTCAACTCCAAGTTTCGTTAATAATTCCAATGCCTGCTCATCAATTCCAATTTTTTCTGCCTTAGCTCTTATCTTTATTATCTCTCTTATCTCCTCCTCATTATACGGTCTTGTGGTAATTATCAGAACTCTATCAAGCAAATCAAGCGGCATTGCATGAGGGGAAACCTGATCAGTGCCCCTAATTCTTGCGGTTCCTCTATTTGTAGCAAATATTATTATTGGACTTAATTCTTGCTCCAACGCTCTGTTAAGAAATGCATACGTTTCAATATCAAGCAGTGAGCATTCATCAATAAATATTACCCCTGGTACAAGCTCAGCTTTACCTTTTTCAACCATCTCTTTTACAAGTTCATCTACCTCTCTCCTTACCTCGGAATCAACCTCCTTTCTTGTTGAACCAAAAAGCAAGCCAAATATGTCAACCTCACTTCTAGCACGCATCATATCAAGCTGATGTAAGCTAAGCACATAAACAAATTCCTTTTCTTTAAGTACTTTACCTACTGGCAGAGGAACTGGCTTTTCAGTAGTTATATCCTTGAGTTTATTAGCTATTCTCTCACTTGGTCCAAGTCTTATTAATCGCCCGCCATCAACATCTATTTGTATAACATCCCCTTCATTAACACCCTGCTGCATCAATTGCATTGCGAAATTCTGATCAACGCTCAAACGTTTTGATTCATCCTTAGTCTCAAGCTTAACTGTTGCAGCTACAGGAATCTGAAAATATGGATTATAGGGATGGGGTTTGCGCTCAATATTAAGCTCAACTACTTCACCCTCATAAACTTTCCTTAATTCCCTTATTCTAACACCAATAGCCTTTCTTAGTGTTTGTGTCAAAAATTCCGTTTTCTTAACTTCAGCAGAGTATATTTCGCTTGCGGTTAAAGGAACAAACGGAACGTCTTTACCAAGCTCCCTTGCTATACCCACAGCAATTGCAGTCTTACCTGTGCCAGGTGGTCCAGCGATCAATATCGCTCTTCCACCAAATCTACCAGCTTTTATAAGCCTAACAATTATACCTGCAGCTTCTCTTGCCTCTTCTTGCCCAACAAATCCATCAGCAATAAATTTTGCCTTCAAGCCTTCTAATCCCAAGCCCTTAATGTGGCTATGTGCAGCAACTCTTTCCAATTCTCTAACATCCTCTGGGATCTCTTGTATACCCACCATTTTATTATAAAATTATTTGAATATATTTATGCGTTTTAAGCTAAGGAAGATAGTAGGATGTAGCTTGCCTCTAAATTTATTTAATAAGATTAAATAAACACAAATTAAAATGCTTGAACTTATACTATTAATATTAATTGTTGCTTTGTTAGTATTATTCTGGAATTACTTGAAAATCAAAGACGAAATTGAGGAAAGAGCAAGGAAATTATTTGATAACTGGCGTGTTTCAGAGCTTGAACGAGAAGCTAATGAAAGAGCAAAAGTTTTATTTGAGGAATGGAGGCTTAAAGCGGAGGAGGATATCAGAGAGGATGCTGTAAAAAGATCAGCAGCAACTATTTTGGGAAGAGTAGGTGAGCAACTAGCACCAATAATTTTGTTTTCAAATTACGGAATTGAACCAAAGGATGTTAGATTCTTAGGGACTCCCGTGGATTTTGTCGTGTTTAAAGGTTTGCATAAAGAAGAGCCTGAGGAAATAATATTTGTTGAAGTTAAGAGCGGGAAGACAGCAAGTTTAAGCAAAGTGGAAAGGTTAATCAAAGAATTGGTAGAAAAAGGTAGGGTTTCGTGGTTACTCCTGCATCTGCAGGAAGAAATAAAGAAATTTGAGAATTCCAAATAAAAGATTTTCCTTAAGTTTATTAATGGGACATCAAAATAAAAACTTAATGAGGTTTCTCCTTATTGCTATAGCATTTCTTTTAACTTTACCTAGTGTGTTTTGCGATGGAACTGTTTACTTTTTTGAAGAAAGAACAGCTTTGCTAAAGTCGTTGTACGGCTACGATCAGGTTGGAATTGTTGAGTATGATGGTGAAAAAGAAAAAATGACTATAATAAATGATTTTGGAAGAGAAGAGATTATAAAAACATACGTTGGCAACGTGAAGATTTTTCCTTTAAACCTTTCTATTAGTTCTCATATATTATATAAGGAAACTTGTCCAGAACCAAAATTTCATTGGATTGTACTGGAGCACTGTATAGAGAAGTATGGAAAGATTTCCAGAAATTGTGTCTATTGTTATAATTGCATCTACTGCTGGGACATTTCACCAGAGAACTTCTATGAAAAAATTGATAAGAAAAACTTTACAAACATTTTTTGGGTTATCCCTATTGAAACTAAATATCCTAAGCAAATTAAACTCGACATAACGGAAACCAACATTAATCTAGAGTTCATTCCTATAGAAGAATCCCTAAGAAAAGTTGCCTCCGATGTTACTGAAGCTACAATAATCCGCCCCTTGACTTCTTGGCTAGATTTATTTACTTTTTATATAGGTGCCGCTGGTGTTTCTGAAGAGGTGCAAGTTAAGAAGCTGCTAACAATTAAAAAATACGGCATAGCTCTTGAACTAATACCATCAAGCGAGAACATTATTGCATATTTGTCAAAATTTGGAAATTTGACTCAAGAAGAAAAAGAGATGCTTGAAAAGCTTAAAAGTGATACAACATACTTTATTGTTGGTTACATAGAAGACTACACAAAAATCCCTATAACATGTGAAAAAGTCCGTGAAGCGCGTTGGGGTCTTGCTCGTGACCTATTTTTTAAATGTCAAAGAAGAGCTAATATAGAAATAGAGTTTATACCCCTGGATAACAAGCCTTATTATCCTTTGCTCTTAATGGCTAACCATGATATAAAAATTGCTGTGTACGCGAAAGGGGCCTATAAAGGAAATTACAAAGGGAAATATGGAAGAATAGGAGATAACGTTTACACGAAATTTGAAATAGACTCTAATAAAATAAAGGATGATTTGTATCTGCTCCCTTCAAATTCTGCTTCGATTTTAATCGCAATTTCAGATAATTTGGTGCCTATAAGCGTTACTATAGCAGTTTTATTACTTCTATTCTTCTTGAAGTTCAACAGAAGAGGTATTAAAAAAGTAGCATTTTTTGTAGCAATTCCTTACATTTTTGGCTTTATTCTATCATTACTACTAGATTTACTGGAATATCACCCCTTAGAGTTTCTCCTCCTTATATGCATTATCCCAACAATAGCAATATTGCTGAGATATTTGAAGCTAAGATATTTGAAAAAGATCAATATAAAGCAAGTAATTTCTAAAACATTAGTTGCTGTTGGCATGCTTTGTCTATTTTTAATATTAACTGCCATTTTCACATCCTTACTAGCCAACATTATTCTATTCTTGCTAAATCCTTAAAACTGGCAAACTTTAATCCTTGCAAGTTTCTTAATTTGCTCAGTATCAACATTTGATATTTCATCGAGCAATCTTACTTTAAAACTACCCAAACCATTAGCATGCTTCGCAGCAATTTCAGCGCTGACATTAAAAACTACTAATCCCTCTAAGCAAGCATTTAATGGCTTTTGTGTTGTTAAAAAGCAGGCAATTACGCTACCAAGCATGCATCCGCTACCTGTGAGCATGCTAAGCATCTCATGACCATTTAACACTACATAAGCATTTTCATTTTTATCAACAACAAAATCCTTTTCACCAGTAGCTACAACACAAATACTATATTCCCTAGCAATTTCTTTGCAACTTCTTAAAACAATTTTTTCATTAATTTCTAAGGAGTCGACACCCTTCATAGCATTATTTAAGCCAGCAACTGAGCAAATTTCGCCATAGTTGCCTTTCAAAACATCTATTTCATAATTCTTGAGTAAATAATGAACAAAACTAGTTCTTGCCTTAGTAGCCCCAACTCCAACAGGGTCAAGAATTATTGGCTTTTTATTTTCATTTGCGACTTTGCATGCTTGTTTAATAACATCAATTATTCTTCTTGTTGGTGTGCCAATGTTTATATAAAGAGAATCAGATTTGCTAACAATTTCCTTAATTTCGTCCTCATAGCTTGTCATTATTGGAGAAGCATGCAAAGCAAGCGTAACATTTGCGCAATCGTTCATAGCAACATAATTAACTAAGTGGAGGATTAGCGGCTTATTTTTTCTTATTAGGCTTAAATCTTTTTCTAGCGAAATTTCTACATTCATTAACTTAAAAAACAATATTTAAATAAAAACTATTCTTCCATTTAAGCTTACTATTTTTAACACTACTCAAATTTTACTTAACGCTAGAAAATTTAACACTCTTAACGATGTTAACGTTAACTTGTTAACCTATATTTGGTTTTTGCCCCACTTCCAATCCTTTTAACAAGTTTGGCATCAATTAGTCTGTTTAGCCTATTAATTACAGCTGGTTTGCTTAATCCTACAATTCTAGCAATCTCACTTGAAGATTTTGGACCAATTAAGGCGTCTAGTATTTTCTTATCGACTTCATCTAGCTCAACCTTAAATTTTAATAGCAATGTTGTGAAGTTTGGCGAAATCTTATATTCAACATCCAAATAAGGATTTTTTCTCGCTTCTTCAAATATCATTTTTACCCCAGCACCTTGCTTCTCTATGTAACCCATATTAAACATCAATTCATATATTAGTGGATTTCTCGCCACAGGATGAGGATCCTCAGGGGTAACTCCAGGAGGAAAGGCTCCAGGATTCTTTATTTTGATAGCGTTGCTTTCTAAGGAAACAAAAGTTTCAGAGGATATTGTATAATTTCTATGAATCAAAGCGTTAGTTACACCTTCTCTTAAAATCCTTGCTGGCAACATTTCATAATCTATTCTCCTAAATCCTTTTAGCACATATCTAAGGATCTCTTGCTTAAAGAAAGCTTCCACAAACTTGTCAATAATTTTCCATAGAGGGCCTGAGATTCTTGTGTAACCTTCTTCAAAGCAAACCCTTAAGTAACTCTGTGGAAAATATTCTTGGGGGTTTTCAAGGAAAATTAAGGCACCTCCAAATGTCAAGAAATCTCTACCTTTCTTTGATATAATTACATCCAATTTTTTTAAATGATAGTAGATATCGCTTACCTTAATATTTCTCTCCTTCAAACCTCTTTCGTACCTCTTCAAGGCATCTTCCCAGATTAATTTTGCAGGAATTTTTGTTGGTGTTTTATCGAAGGGAAAAAGTAGAATTTCTGCGCCTAAAGTTAGTGTTTCTTGAATTGATAAAGGTCTTTTGGATGTGCCAACTCTAATGTAGGCTATACCACCAATGGAACAAATATATTTTGATTTTGGAACTTCCACTATTAGAAAACTCTTTCTATTTATTCTCACTTCATGAAATTTTACTGTTATGGGTGGAGCAATATTCGCTAGGCAATTAGATATGAATCTTTTGGCCTCTTGCAATTCTTTAGTATTAAGACCTACAAGTGTTTTATCGTCTTTCACTCCTATTAACAAGTAACCTCCCAAAGAGTTTGCAAATGCAACTATCTCCTCAGCAATATTTTTCGTTACTTTCTCCTTAAACTCTATTCTCTCACTTTCTCCATTTTCAATCAATTTAAAGAATTCCTCTAGCCTCATAAAAAATCAAATTAACTTAACACTACTTAAATTTTACTTAACGATAATAAACTTAACATTCTTAACGATGTTAACGATAAGCTTCAAATCCGTTCTAGTGATTATGTCATAAACTTAATATTGCTTGAGTATTTCTGGCTCAAAGATTTCCTTGTAAATTTCATTTAGAACTTCCTGATAATCTTTCTTACCCTCCTCTATCATATCCATATCCTCCTCAAGTTTCCTTGTACGCTCCTCGCTAATTAAATGAGGATAATTGCTAATCAAATACTGAAAAACTTCCTTGCCAATTTTCCTTGCCACAATTTTATTAATCCTCTTCTCCTTACCAAGCTCGTAAAGGTAACCCCTTTTGAACAATTTAGCAATTATTGTAGCATAGGTTGATGGCCTACCTATACCCCTCTCCTTCATTAAAGCAACGAGATCCGCTTGCGTAAGCAACTTGGATGATGGTACCCTCATTACCTTTACATCTTTAACTTTTACCCTACCATTCCTAAACTCGGGTATCATTGGTACCTTAGTTATCTTTAGGAAACTTTCATCAACTACCTTAGCGTATCCTTCAACTTCTTTTTCAACATCTTTAACACTTACTTTTACTTTCTGTTTAACAACTCTAGCCTCTCTCATCTGACTTGCCATAAATCTATTCACAATGAGCTCATAAACTACAAGATGCCAAAAGGTTAATTGTCTAGGCAATGTTAGCGCGCCAGTATTAATCAACTCCTCGAGATACTCTCTCGTAAGTGGTTTTGTGGGCCTTATGCACTCATGGGCACCTTCCATATACCAAATTCTTGCTTTGAAATATTCCTTGCCAAAACTTTCCTCAACCAATTCCCTAGCAACGTTCAAACCTTCCTTTGATACTCTTGTTGAATCTGTACGGTGATAGGTGCAGTTGTGGTTAAGTATCGCATTAGCAAAGAAGTTTGATGTTGCAGTTGTTATATCGTAAACATATCCGTTATATTGCCTATTCCTAACCTCCTTCACTCTAACCCATGAAACATTGGCATTTAACAGTTCAAGCAAAAATGTCTTAACATCAGTGTCTTCAGCAAATTTAACTACCTTCTTAAGCTTTTCTCTTTGTATACATGCACAGTCATCCAAATTTCGAGCATCAGTGCAAAGTTCTTTGAGAATTCTACCCTCAACACCTTTCCCAAATTTAAGTAACTTGAAAAATTTACTAAACGGAACAAAATCTGACTCTAGATGCTCACTTGCGCATGCTTTGTATGCTTTCTCAAAAATCTTTCTCCTAGTTCTAAGATGTTTACCAATCTTCTTTTTAAACGTCTTAAGCGATTTATTGCCTAAAATTAGTTTCCAAATACCTGTTTTTTCATCCTTATGCAATGTGTTCAAAATACCAATCAAGCATAGGTAATATCCAATTTTCTCAATTTTTTCCCTTTCTTTATTACTTATAACAATTCTAAGATTGTTTTTACAACATTTCTTGTCAAACTTCAACGAAATGCTATCATCAGCATCAATATATCCAGCTATCATAGCATTTATGCAATCCTCTGGCAGTGAAAACACTAAACCATTTAACTTGCCCCTTACATCCAGTTTTCTTAAAATCTCTGCTATAATCGAATTAGCAAGGTAAACTTGCGTGCCAGCAATCCTCACATTGGCAAATGGAAACACATTTTCAAGTATCCTTTTGATTTCCTTAGCATCTTTTTGAGATATTACAATTTTCTCTTCTTCGATTGTTCCACCACCCATAACCAGTCCAACGAAGTACCAAAAATCGCTATTTAATTTAAAAATTGGAATTTTTTCAGCTGAGGATCTCTGCTTGGAAATGGTGGTTGCTTCCCTTTCAACGGCTTTTAGATCAATGCCCCATTTATCTAAATACTTTAAAGGAATTGCCCTGCTTCCCATATACTTATATTTTGCACTTGCCTTACTTCCATCAACTCTCTTTTTAAGCTTTTCAAATAGTTTTGAATCTTTCTTGAATTCGACGCATATATCCAATATTCCAAGCTTCGCCAATAATTCGAGTAAACCTAAGCTTTCTCTTTTAATGTTGACATTGAAAGCTACTGCCACATAATCTCCAACCCTTACATTCTTAGCTGAAACCCAACCAAATTTACCATCTCTGTAAACAAAAATTCCGTGATCTGGAGTAGCCTTTATGCTATAATTATTCTCAAGCACTATTTCTTTGATCACACCTTTATACGGTATCTTCCAAAACCTTAGTACCTTTGCAGGCATCTCATGTAGATTGTTCAAGCCCAAAACATTTTCATTTTCGGAGATATCGCCTATCTTCTTAATACTTCCATCATGCATAATTACGTAGGTGTCTGGTGTCAAGCATAACCCAGCCTCGAAAAGATCCTGCGCAATTTGCATAACCTTTGGAGCATCAAGTCTGAAGAAGCGAGAAGCGTCCCTTAGTAAAGTATCAGTTGTATATGGGGGATTCGGCTTTATTTTCTCCTCTTTCTCCTCAAGTATTTCCACATACGCTTCCTCAACATCTTCAGCAAATTTCTTAGCCTGTCTAATGTTTTTAAACTCAAAATCCACAACAGCATCATTCTCAAGTACTATCCTAACTACTGACTTCTTCTTTCTTGCAAGCTTCTCAAACTCAATTACCCAGCCAAGTACTGGCGTTTGCACCCTACCAGCCGAAAGCCAACCCTTTTCAAATATTCTCCATAAATCTTGGCTTAAGTAGAAGCCAATCCACCTATCCTCAATACGCCTTACAATTTGAGCGTTAACCCTAAATTCGTCAATTTCTCTTGGATTTTCCAAAGCGTTCAAAATAGCTCTCCTAGTAACCTCGTGAAACTCAGCTCTCTTTATTTCTTTTGCAAAAGGTGCGATTAATGTTGCTACATCCCAAGCAATTTTCTCACCTTCCGAATCAGCATCTGTACCGACTATAACATATCCTATTTCATCTGCAAGATGCCTTAATGCTTCAATTGTATACCTGCTATCAAATATGTCCTTTGAATTGCATTTCTTATTCGGGCATACATCACCCTCAACAAATTGCTCATTACATTTCCTACATTTTTTAATTGTCGTGTAGATCGGAATAAATTTACCATTAACCCTCTTAACCCCATATATACCATCATGAGCTAAATCTAAAATATGTCCACCAGTTGCAATTATTGTTAAAGCGAAATCTCCAGTATGTGTTTCATAAGCAACCAATTCACCAATTCTACGCTTAGATGGTCTACCAAAGAAATTTGCAATTGTTTTTGCTTTGTTTGGGGATTCAACAATAAACAAACAAGATTTAACGGGTTCTTTTGCCTCAACTTTAACTTTACCCTCCCTGATTTCAGTAAGCAATTTCCTATCCCTTTCTATCTCCTCCTTAATCTTCTTAAGATCAACTTCACCAATACTTTTGAACTCCTCATCAAGTAATATCAGCTGCCTTTTCAAACCATTAAACACCTTTTCATCATCTATAAAGACAAAGGAAGCTCCTTTGGTAATACCACCAGCATACATTCTTGAAGTTCTACCTGTAGCCTGTATGTATGTTCTTACATCAGGTATTTTTATGAATAATCCTTCACTTTCTTTAACTAGAGAAATATACGGGCTTTTTCCTATTTTATCTAGAACCTCCTTATTTTTGAGCATATTCTGCAAAAATTCAGCAGCTTTTTCAAATTCTTGCTTAACATACACCAAAAAATCATTTAACTGTTGGCTTTCCTCAACTTTCCTCAAATCCTCTGGTGACAGCTTTGACAGTATCCTTCTTAATTTTATAATCATTCTATCAACTCTTTCTTTGTTACTTGAAAATTCCCTTAAGGTAGATAGCAGGGACAGAACCCTAATCGGATTCCTCTCCTTTATCTCTAAGGAGAATTTGAATTTCGGAATTCCATAAAATATTGCATACCTAACCCTCTCGGGAATATCCAATCCTCTCACAATAACACCATAATAACTCGCTACTCCTATCAACGCATCAATTTCCCCTTTAGCAAAGCGATCAATAACACTCTTTTTAGTTTTTGCATGAACAGCTTTAGCGTTAATTCCTTTCGAAATTAAAAACTGCTCAATTTCCTTGGCAAGCTCTGTACCAGCATCTATAGGAACAAATATTAAGCAACCACCACCCATTTTCCTAATTATTTCACAGATATCCTCTAGCTTGCCTTCAAGCCAAATATGCTCTATATTTCTAGCCCCTTCCCTTGCAGTGCCAACTTCAAAGTTGAGTAATTCTCTAAAAACTTTTACCTTATCGCCCTTAACCTTACCAGTTGCTGAGGAAACCACAAGAATGCTTTCGACATCCTTAAACTCCTCCAAACTTCTTTCAAGAGTTTTTAGCTTATCTTCGAGATTTTTATCCCTCCTGACAACTAACTGTTTTTTAATTTTAATAATCTCCATAGCGGCTTTGATGGCATCTTCAGAAAATCCCATGAGAAACAAAACCCTGTCAATGTTTTTGGATGCTTTAAGAAAAGCGTCAACATCATCCACAAATATGAAATAGAATCTCTGCTTTTTTATTATCTCAAAGTTTCTTGCTAGGAATTGACTTGATGTTACTAATATATCGAATTCTCCTTTAGTTATCTTCTCCTTTACCTCCTCTTTCTCGCCTTTTTTTAATTCGGTATGATATGCTAAAACTCTAACTCTAACCCCGCTTTTTTCCATAAACTCTTCAAGTCTATCGTTTATTTGTTTAACAAGGATCGTCGTTGGCAAAATTATGTAACATTTCTTACCATGCTTTGCCAAATAAAGGGACATTACCATACCAAACGTTGTTTTTCCCATTCCTGTAGGACTTATCAAAGCAAAACTTACTTTGTTTAAAATTCTCTTTACCCAAACTTTCTGGGCAGACCAAAGACCGCTGCCTATACATGCCCCAAAAATCTTGTTAACTTCCTCAACCCTTCTCTCCAGCTCATATATTTTTGAATAATTCTTTAGAGTTCCTCTTTCATTTAGTAACTCGTAAATTAGCTCTTTAAATTCTAAATTGCTGAGATTTTCGCTTAGTTTTTTAACTTTGTCCAAAGATAAGGGTAAACACTTTTCGCAAGGAACTTTATGCCAAAGTCTCTCATCATCTATTTCCCCATTACAGTTTGGGCAAAAGTCTTTGAAAATGGCTTTCATACCTGTATGTTGGAATCCCCTCAAAATATTTAAACTTTATTATGTTTGAAAAACTAACACCTGATACTCGCAATAAGTTTTTAAAATAGTTATTTTTCCTTGTTAAAGGGCCATAGGTATTCTACATACTCCATGGTCAACAAACCATCAATCATCCAATCTTCTAAATACTTTTTCTCAAATTTTCTTTAACTTTTTCAGAAATCTGGCAGGCTAAACTCTTTCAGCCATACATTGATAAAAATTTTTAAATAGTTCACTTTAAGTTAAAAAATTATGACATTTATCCTAAGAATAAAGATGTTTTTTGTTTTGATGCTAGCATTTGCTTTATTCTATGCTATAGCATCTATAGTAAGTGTTATTTTTGGATTTTATAGCATTGCGTTTGCAGTATCTTTCGCATGTTTTCTTCTCTTTATCCAATATCTTATCGGTCCTAAGATTGTGGAGCTTAGCATGGGTGTAAGATATATTAGCAAAGAGGAATACCCAGAGTTGCATGAAATTGTTGAAGAGCTCGCGAGAAAAGCAAAAATTAGAAAACCTAAAGTTGGTATATGCAACTTAAGCATACCAAACGCATTTGCATTTGGCAGAGGAGTTGGAGATGGTAGAGTTTGTGTAACAAGAGGAATAGTAGAGTTGCTTGATAGAGAGGAATTAAAAGCTGTTTTAGGGCACGAAATTTCGCACTTGAAAAATAGGGATGTCATAATAATTACGATGTTAAGCGCAATACCACTAATTTGCTGGATGATCGCAAGAAACAGTATTTATGTTGCAGCATTTGAGGAAAGACCAGCGCAAGCAATAATAATTGGGTTAGCAGCATTTATATTTTACCTAATAACAAATCTTGTCGTTCTATATGCTTCAAGAATAAGAGAGTACTATGCTGATTTAGGGAGTGTTAAGCTTGGTAATAAGCCAAGCGCTCTAGCTTCAGCGCTTTACAAGATAGTTTATGGTTCCGCAAGAAGTGATGAAAGCGAATTGAGGAGAGTTGAGGGATTAAAGGCATTCTTTTTAAATGATGTTTCAAGGGCTTACAACGAAATTACTGAATTAAAGCAAATCGATATGGATATGAGTGGAAAAATTGAAGAAGACGAGCTTGCAGCTTTAAGGAGTAAGAAAATAAGAGTAGGATTTGCCGAAAGAATTATGGAGTTGCTTAGCACACATCCGAATACTCTTAAGAGAATAAAGTTTCTAGCAAGTCTTGGTTGATACTCCCTATCTCAATTTTACACCCTTTTTGCTTTGAAAGTTACTATATGATCGCAATTTCCGCATTTTATCATGAACAAAATCACCAAACAATAGCTACAGAAACCAAGATACAACGCAAAAGTTAATTTTATAAAGTTTAGCAGTAACCTATACTATTTGGTATGGGTGCTATAACAGCAGTAATATCTCTCCTAAAAAAGCCTGAGAAGAGTTTTGATATGCTAAACAAGGAAAAAATAACCGTCTTATATTTTTCCTTGGCGCTTATTATATTTTCCTCAATCTATGGGGCAATCTACGGATACTTATTAGATAAAATTTTCCAAACATCTTTAGCATTTGCGTGGAAATTTCCTGTAACAGAAATTTTAACAATTCTTTTTGCAACAATTCCTCTTTATATGCTTACATGGATTTTTGGCTCAAGAGACACTGTTATTAATGCATTTTCAAGAAATCTTGTAACTTTTTTGGTAGCAACTTTAGTCATGCTTGCCATCCTACCGTTAAACATTCTTTATAGTTTAACAGATCATTCGCCAGTAGTGTTACATATAATCTCAATATGGTTAGGAGGTGCTGCAAGTATAAGATATCTTTACTTATATTTTAAGCATGAAAAGAGAAAAGATTGGGAGACAGTTATTTTAATTATAGTAACTTTATGTATTCTTATCTTTACACTAGTTCAATTTGTGGATCTACTTTTCCATCCGACCCCAAAAGTAAGAGCGGGAATCCTAGCTGAGGCAAGCTATGGATTTGTAGAAAAAGCAAGCGTTGTAAGATGAGGGGTCTGTTTATATTACTTTTACTGGTCTTGACAAGCTTGAATTACGCACATGCTCAGGATTACACCATAAATAAATACGAACTTGCTTACAAGATTTCTGAGAATAAGTGCGATGTCTCGCTAAGAATAGAAATTTCAGCATTCAGGAATACAACAATCACTCTGCCATTAGGGGATTTTGCTGTTGAAGATGTTTATGTAGATAATAACCCAGTTCCTGAGGAGCAATATGCTTACAACTTGCTTAAAATTAATTTAACTTCCGGTAAACATATAATCTTAGCTGATGGGATTAAGATTTGTAAGAATAAGGCGGAATCTTCAATTTCTTTGCCAAGCCCCGCAAAAATTTTGGAGATGGAATATGAGTTCGATAATGAATTTTATAGAAAATTAAAGGTTCACCCCACTCCTGAACCCTATGAATGGGTTGAAAACAAGATTGTTTGGCTGGTTACAAATGCAAATTCTCTAAATGTTAAATCTGAATGGCAGGAGATAACTTTACCGCAGGAAATAGAGAGGGCATATGCTATAATAACCCTAGCAGATAAGGACAAAGCAATATTTATATATCACCCAACATCCGCGGGTAGCTTTAATTACATAAAATTAAGTTTCCCATCAAACTATAGATTGGAGGATGCGATAGCCACTTATGCTGGAAGCGACTATCATCTTTTAGATTTTGCTGAGATTGAAAATAATACTCTCTCAGCAGTCTTGCCTAGATCTACAAACAGTCTTCTATTAACGCTTAAATTTGAAGTTCTAACTCTCAATATTACACAGCCAACGATATTTTTAGAAAAAGGAGCTACAGATGCGTATGCTTGTGCATTGGCAGTATATGCAAAGGGATTTGAGATTAACGTTACATCTGCAACTAATGTAAGGGAGATATCCCCGTATGAAAGGCAGGATTTGTTGGATTTTGGAAGAAAATATGCTGCAGATTATGTTCTGGTGGCAACATATGAGGGTGAAGGATTCTCTCTGCTTATATCCAAAGAAAAAGTTGAGGAAGTGGGTGTTTTAGCTACTATTATTAAGCAAGCAACGTACGATATATTACCTACAAAGGATTTTGCACTTGTTAAAGCAACGTATCGCATTGTAAATACGGAGCCCGGTAAAACATTGGAGTTAACTTTGCCAGATAATGCAACATTCTGGGGAGCTTTGATAGACGGTGAAAATGCTTTCGCCTATAAGGAGCAAGAAAAAATAAAAATTCCTCTGCCTCTTTCAGAAAAAGTTGGTAATGACTATAGAGATTTCGAATTAATAGTAATCTACACACAAGATAATGTTCAAAAAGGAAATGTTCTATTAACTTACTTAGCGTATTTGCCCAAGATTTCAGCACCAATTCTTGAAGGGGCGATTAAGCTAGGTCTGCCAACAGATTTCAAAAAATTGAAAATGAGCTCGAAACCTGAAATGGAGTTGAAGATTGTTGAATTTATTCCCACAAGACCATATAGACAAATAACGCTGGGTGGTAAAGGATTTTTTGCTCAGCAAGCTCAAGTTTTAAGGGAGATAGGTGTTGAGAAGCAAGTTGAGGAGGTTGTTGTAACAAAGAGAGGTGTACCAATAGAAATAGAGATTCCAAGAATGAATAAGTATTTGGAAGGGAAATTTAGAAATTTGAAACCGAATGAGGAAGTTTATGTTGAGGTTGTTGGCATGAAGCTTGAGTCTAAGATTCTCTGGACATTTTTGCTAATTCTTTTCATTATAATCATAGTATGGAAAAGGAATGCCATTAAGAAGGTTATATGGTGAATTTTCATGAAAAAAGTTTCTTTTAGAAAATTGAAGTTTGCGATAATATCTCTTATAGCTTTAAGCATTCTGCTTTTCTCATCACCGCTATGGTTATCTAAGCTTTTCTATTTATACAACAAATACACGAAAATAAATCTGCTTTTAGAAATATCTGATACGCAATATGCTGGTGAAGAGCTTAACGGTTTTGCTATGGCATTATCCCCCGATTACAAACCACTACCTTATGCAAAAATAACTTTTGGGATTGGCGATTTTGAGGAAACCGTAATAGCAAATAAAGCAGGTATGGCAAGAATAACTTTGCCAGACTTACCAGAAGGGAATTATGAGCTTAAAGTTAAAGCATGGCACCACGGTAAGAGCAGAGAGATCTCTAGAATGATAAAGATCGAGAAAAGAAAAGCTAAGATATATTTATATTCAGATAGAAAAATTTATAAGCCAGGCCAGGAAATAAAGGTTGCTGGTTTTGTTTGGCAGCAAATCAATGGAACATACGCACCAATTACTCATAAAACCGTTGCTTTAATAGTAAGAAATCCGTCTAATAGAATTATCTTTAAGAAAAATGTTGAGACAGACGATTTTAGTCATTTTTCCCTTAGCTTCCCTATAGATAAAGAAGCTGAGATTGGAAACTATTCATTTACAGCATTATATGGGAATACTACTGAAAAATTGGTTGTCGAGATAAGAAAATACGAAAAACCAGAGGCTAAATTAGATATTCTGAGCAAAAACTGGATTACAAGGGATGATAAGGAGTTTGAGGTAAAATTCAAATTGACTTATATTTTCGGAGATCCAGTTGTTAACCAGAAAATCGATTACAAGGTTTATTTGGAAGTATCTGGGTGGCGTGAAAGGAATATTATTCAACAGGATAGCTGTATAACAAATTCCCAAGGAATTTGCATAGTTAGATTTCCCTTTGAGATTCCCTATTACTACCACCATTATTGGAGATATCCAAAGTCCCTTGTAATAGAAGCAAAAAGCGAAGTTTTAGGTATAGAAACCTCAGCTATAAAGAAAATACCCATCGTAACATCTGCATTTAATGTAGAAATTCAGAAAAACAAGGAAGTTTATAGAGAAGGGGACAATGTTGAAGTTTACGTTTCAATAGCATATCCTGATAGCACAGAGGCAAGTAATGCGAGAACTACATGGAAGCTTATAGGATATAAAATTGTTGATAACGAGTTGCAGGAGGAGGTACTAGACGAAGGTGCAAGCAGGGGTGCTGGGTTTTTAATAAAGTTCAGGTACCCAAGCGGAGTTGAATATGTTAAAATAACACTCAGCATAGATGATGGTGTTTATTCAGCAGAAAAAGAGATTTTCCTAAATTATAAACCTTGCTGGTATTACTCCAGAAGGGGTATTTATTGCAGACCACAAGTTAATGAAATTGAGCAAAAAAACATAGTTGTTTTCTCTGATAAGAAAGAATATAGAGAAAACGAGGATATAAAGCTTGGCATACTGGCAAAGGAGAAGTACAGAAACGAAATCGTTTATGTGAGTGTTCTAGGATCTTATGCATCAGATTTCTATGCTGTAAGGCTTGATAATGATGCAAAAGCTGAATTAACTATCAAAGCTAAGCCCTCATATCAGAACGCTATTATAAGAGCATATGTCTTAAAAGATTGCAGAAAATACAGTTATCCTTACTATAGAACTTATGCTTATGAATATGTTTCGCCAAAACTTGTTAAAGGAAGTTATGGTGTTCCCTGCCCATATGACGAAATTTCAATATACGTTTTGCCAGATAAGAAACTAGATGTTGAAATAATATCCGATAAGAAAATTTATGAGCCAAGAGAAGAAGCAACTATAAAATTTAAAGTTTCTAAAGATAATAAGCCAATTTCAGCATTAGTTAGTTTTGCAGTAATAGATAAATCTGTTCAAATACTGAAAGAAAACAAATTCTCGCCATTTGAGCACTATTATGCTAACCCTGCTCAAAGCATCAGAGTATCGCTAACAGCAATTGAGGTGGATAGGTGGAAAGTTAACGAAATTGCTGAAAAACTTATTCTTCTAGCTATAGTTATAGTTTTGCTAACACTAGCGCTTGCATCAGTATATTTAGCTAAAACTGGAAGAGCAAGATATTTGTATGCTATACTACCAACTTTAATCTTAGGGGCTGCATTTATTCTTGCAGTAATTATTGATGTTCTCGGAATCGGATATGTAGATGAAGATGCGTGGGCAACCATCTCAACTGCGTCCTTGCTTGGTGCTTTGGTAATTCTCAAAGTAAAAAGGAGACCTACAAGATACTACTTGGCTGGATTAGCTGTTCCATTTTCTCTACTTCTTTTAGTAATTTCAGGAGCATCTGCCTTCTGGATTTTACCAATTTTCATAATAGCTTTGGCCATTTTAGCTGCTATAAGAAAAGATATGAGAAAACCAGTGCTTGTTTGTGTAGCGATTCTCTCAGCAATTTTTGTTGTAGTTTTCTTGCTTATAGGCATGTTCCTTATGGGAGGAATGGTTATGAGGGCCGCACCACAGTATCTCACATATGAGGAATGGGCTGCGGGTATTGGGGCACCTAAAACGCTAGAAGAAGAGGCAAGGGGTGTTGGGTATATTCCTAAGGGAATAGAGATAAGATACTACTTCCCAGACACAGCTTTATGGAAAGAAATTATAGCAAAAGATGGTACCGCAGAGGTAAAATTCAAATTGCCTGATAGTATAACAACGTGGCAAGTTCTTGCCTTAGCAGCCTCTAAGAATTGTGATGTTGGAAGTAATAATGATGCTGAGGTTATTGCCAAGAAAGACTTCTTTATAAAGGTTCATGTGCCTAGTGAAGCGACGGTTGGGGATGAGGTAACCATAAGCGCTAGGGTGTTTAACTTTTTGGATGAAAGCATAGATGCTTATGTTACCTTAATTCAATCCAAGAAATTTGTCATACTGGATAATGAAACAAAAGTAGTTAGATTAAGACCAAATGAAGCGAAGGAGGTAAGTTGGTATGTTAAGTTAACAAGTTATGGCTCAGCAAATGTCACTGTAGTTGCTTATTCAGGCGAGTATTCAGATGGCGTAAGAAAGCAAATTTTGATTACGCCAAAGATAGAGCCAATAACCTTATCATTTTCAGGTGTGCTTGAAAGCAATTATGTTAAAAAGGAGTTTGAGATATACGAAAATGCTATTCCAGAATTTACCAATGCTAAGATCCTCATCCAACCTACTTTACTAAGCATTTCAATTGTAGGGGTAGAAAGACTTGCAAGGTATCCTTACGGATGTGTTGAACAAACGATGAGTAGCTTATATCCTGATATCATAATCAAAATGCTTCTAAAAGAAAAAGGTATGCTTGATGAGGAATTTGAGAAAAAGCTTGATGATATGATAGCTAAAGGTTTACAAAGAATTTATAGCTTTAGACATAGCGATGGGGGATGGGGGTGGTGGGAAAATGATGCTACTAATGAGTTCATGACGGCTTACGTATTATTTGGCCTAGCTAAAGCCAAACAGGTAGGTTTCTATGTTGATGGGAGCATAATTGATGGGGCTCAGAGGGTTTTGATGCAGAGACAAGAATACAATGGTGCATGGCATGGTAGTCATTGGTTAAGGGGTAATGATGTTGCTATGACAGCTTACGTAACTTTAGCTTTGCTTGAAAGTGGTGTTAGCAAAGATGATTATCATATTCAGAAAGCACTTGAATATTTGGAAGATCATGAGAATGTTGAGGATGCTTACACACTCTCCCTAATAATCCTAGCCTATGAAAAAGCAGGAAGAGATACCAGCCATTTAGCCGAAAAGCTTTATGACATGGCAGTTAATAACCATTGGCATGGTAAAGCACTTGCAGGTGATGTTGAAACAACTGCATGTGCTATAAGGGCGTTATTAGCAACGGAGAATGTTAAGTATTACGGAATTGTTCAAGAGGCGATTAAGTGGTTAATTGAGAACAAGAGATATTACGGTTGGTATACAACAAAAGATACTGCTGAGGCGCTGCTAGCAATATATGAGTATAGTAAGATTACTAAGGAACAAAAAGCGGACTATAAACTAAGCATTTTTGTTAATGGTAAAGAGGTTCAAAGCTTTACAGTAACTGAGGAAAATAAGGACGAACTTTACATCATTGATGTGACTAAATATTTAGAAACAGGAAGAAATGTTATTGAAATAAGAAAAGAGGGTATTGGCAATCCTTATTATACCATAATTGTTAAGCAAACAACCGAAACGCTGCAGATTTTACCTGAAAAAGATATAATCGTTGAAAAGAGTTATAACAAAACAGTTGCAAGGGTTGGGGATGTTGTGAATGTTAAAATAAGCATTAGGGGCAACGATATCTACTATGTTATTCTTGAAGATTACATACCTCCTGGATTCAGGGTTAAAGAAACTTCGCTAAAGGATGACTTAAGTGAGAATATTGTGAGGTATGAAATTAATGGTAACAAAATCTCGTGGTTTATTAATCATTTGGGTGAGGCAAGCATAGAATATGAATTAGTTGCTGAATATCCAAGCGTCGTTTATGCCAAGCCAGCGGTAGCTTATGGTATGTATAGTGATATAAGAGGACAGAGCGAGGCAATAACTCTTATTATAAAATAAATTAGAACTGAAAATTAATATCATAGCAAAAGAACATAATTTTTATTGTTATGAAATTTGGAATTTCTACACGAGCACTTTGGGATTTATTGCATGAGTGGGGATTTAACAAAACTATGGAATTTGTTGCTAGATGCGGGTATGATTTTGTTGAGATATGGGCCGAGTATCCTTGGATGCTTCAAGTATATCCAATAAAGTTTTGGGAGAGATGGAAGGAGAAACTTAAAAGTTTGGGTTTAGATATAACCGTTCACGCAACAAAATGGGATTTGAATTTTGCAAGTTTAAATCCTATGGTGAGAAGATATTCATTGCGTTGCATAAAATCATCGATAAAATTAGCAAAGATACTAAATGCTAGGGTTGTGGTTATTCATCCTGGCAGGAAGGTTACACCGTCCCAAAGCAAAGAAGATGTCTGGAAGTTAATGGTAGATGGTCTCGATGAAATTTTAAGATTTGCAAAAATTCTTGATGTTGAGATTACAGTTGAAAATATGGAACCTAAATATCCAAGAGAAACAGAGCTTGTGGTTACGAGAGATGACGTTAAAAAACTCTTGGAGAATGATGGATTCCATAAGAAAGGTTTAAAGTTGACCTTAGATATAGCTCATGTAAATTTGCAGAGAGATGGTAGCTCTTCTATAGAAGAAATTGCTAGATTCGTTAAGGAATGTAAAGATTATTTAGGGCATGTGCACATTAGCAACAACTATGGTCCAAAGGGCGCCAGACCTCATTTACCTCTTTATGAGGGTAATATAGATATTGCTAGGGTTTTAAGCTTGCTTAAGGAAATTGGCTATAATGGTTACGTAACTGTTGAAGGCTATTTGCCAGGGGCTGAGAATTCAAAAGAAAGTGCTGAAGGAAATATAGAGTATCTAAGGGAAATTTTGAAATCTGAAAATTTGTAAATCTTGCAGATTTATTTTCCAAGAGCTCTAGCAACACTTTTATATTTTATGAATTTGCTTAAAATAAAAATGATGCCCCGGTAGCTCAGCTGGTAGAGCGCCGCTCTGGTAAAGCGGAGGTCCCGGGTTCAAATCCCGGTCGGGGCTTCTCATTCATTTCTACAGAACCCTCTCACCAAATTCCATTCAAGACATTCTCTTGTAGTATCTAATTTAACTTTACATACAGCGCATTTGGTAGATACGCTACAGGGTTTATATCCTATAATTTTTCCTCCTAAGTATCTTTCACAATAGCTCCACTCTTTTCCACATTCTCCCGCAAAGAAAGACCATGCGGTGCAATTACTATTATCGGGAAATATACAATAGCTTCTCTGCCCCTTTTCCTCATTCAGTATCTTGAATTTATAACCAAGCGCCTCACAGTACACAGCTGCTGGATTTGATATCATAGCACTATTGCTCATTTTCTTTAAAGGCGGTTTCATAGATACGCTCTTAAAGCAATATGGAGGAAGATTACAACCCCTAAAATCTTTTAATCCTGTGATAATTATCCCATCTTTGCAAAAATCTGGAGATGGTGGGGTATATTTTGGACATTCAAATCCACTCATATTCTTGTTTATATTCAGAAATAATACTATAAGAACACCAACAGTTATCATAACGCATACCAAAACCTTTGTTATTCTTGGTAAAGAACCACCCATTATCAAAAATTTATTTAATGATTTTCTATTGTAATTAAATTAGCACGTAAAGTTATATAACATTTAAATTTCAAATCATTTCTTGAAGAAGCGAAGAAATTATCTAAGTATATCCGCCAATACGAAGAAAAGCACTATTAGCGTTGTTAATACTCCGAGAGTAGCGGAAACCGGAGCTAGGAAAAAGAGAGGGAGAGAAGCTAAGCAAAGGAAAATAAGAAGATGCTTCTTGTTCACATACTTTTTAAGTTCTATGTTCACAGTTTCCATGTGCTTCTTCTTACACCTTTTCAATAAAATTATCAAGAATGGAACCGCTAACAAATTCATACCCATCAAGACTATGATGGTAGAGAGAGGAAGAAGCTTGCTAACTTTCCAAACAAGAAAACCCAAGATTAAAAAATAGATTGGCAAAAAAGATGCTGTTAAGATTTTCCATTCTCTTTTGTTGGGCAATATCTCGCTTATGCTTAGCGAAGTTATAGGAGAATCCGAAAGAAAGGAAAACATGAGGTAAAGGAGCGTAAACTCTGCAAAGAGTGCTATGACGGAAAGATAAAAGGGTAGAGGGGAAACAGCCAAACCCATTTCCGAATATCCCAAGTAAATTATGAAGACAAAGAAGAGTAAGAGATAAAAATTTCTCCTATTTGTAAATATATCATAAATCCTTTTTTGAAAGGTTATGATGGGTTTCTACGAAATATATTTATCGATTAAGAGCAGAGGTCCGACAAAAATCATCAAAGAAAGACCAACTATATTCATTCTTACAACATTCAGAGAAAAATCTATGAGTAAGTGGGTTATTAGGCCACCGAGCAGTAAAGAGTAGAAATCTCTGAACCCCTTCCTAAGAAGGTATGATGAAATTATTAGAAAGGGGAAAGTATAGAGAGAAAAACCTATGAGAAAACCTTCGTCGAACACTTGCTGAGAAAACCATAGGGTTGGTCTTTCCGCTAGGAAAGCAGCTGAGCATCCCAGAAAGAACCAAGTTGCATACCTTGCATTTACCTTGAGAAGTAGGAAAAGGATTGCAAGAAAGAAGAATAAGTAACCACAAATTCTTCCCAGTACGGTGAGATCCTCATACATTAGCTTGAAAAATTCTTTCTTTTTCACCTCAATATTTATGTCTGATATTTTAGCCTTCGAGCCTTCCCAAGTTTCAAAGCTTATACTGTTAATTCGATAAGGGTTTGGATCATAAAAGCTTACTTGAGTAAAGTTATCTACTTTTAAGTAAATCGTTTTGTTTTCGGTCCAAGCTTCGACTTTATACCATCGGTTGAACGACAAATTTAAAGGAAAGGTTTCATGGAGTAAAACGTTTTCACTCTCTCTCTTTGTAATATCTACTCCATTTTGGTAGAAATTTACTAGATACCTTCTATAACCACCTTTGTGCTCGACAGCCTCTAAATTTAAGATCACTCCACCTTTTTCCATATTCATTCTAAACTCGACCTTTTCTATTTTCTCAACTACGCTTGGGAGAATTTGTTTCTTCAGATCTTCCTTTATTTTTATCTCTCCCACTCTTTCTAACGAGATTCTTACAAACCCCACTTCGCTTCCAGAAAAAATAATTTTACCGTTTTCCTTAGAAACATTCCAATTTGGGTCTAATTCAAGCCCAAAAAGAGGCGAAGGAATCGAATAAACCTCCTCCTTGACATAAACGGTAGCAAAGAGATCGAAGGAAAGAATTATGGATACGGAAATGAGGAGGAAATAAAGGAAGGGTGAAAACTTGTTTTTCTTCATAGTATATATTTTGTTGAAATTTTTAAAAAATTATAGTTTTTATCGGTTTCTTTTCTATCTTTAGCTGATAATCCTTATTTCGCAGATTGAAAATTTGTACTGTGTTGCACAATTATTTAAAAAAACCGTTATCTCTTCCTTCTTTTGGCAATCTGAGGTATGCGAGCTCTTTCTGATGTGAGCTCTGAGGAAGCAATTATAATGCTTATTTAGAGTTTTAAGGGCTTATGCTACCGTTTTGCATGAATCATGCAACACAGTAGAAAATTTGGAAAAGTTTTTATATTTTGGGTTAGCAATTCTAAGAAATATTTCTCAAGAATCAAGAACAGAACGATCGAAGATATGCTTATTCACAAAGATGAGTGAAAGGAATTATATTTCCTTAAAGAACAATGTTCTATAAATTTGACCTAAGGATATCCCCCCATCTCCACAAGGATATTTTGTTTGTAAGTAAAGCTCAAAATTTTCTTCATTGCAAAGTCTTTTGAGCTCGCTAGATATTATAGTGTTGTAAGCGACGCCTCCAGTAAAACCAATCTTATCAATATCATATTTTTTGCATACTCTCCTAGCAATTTCAAATAAACCTCTAGCTAATGCTAGATGAGCTGATAATGCTACATCCTTTGCATTTTTTTGATTGATGGTATTAGCAACCTCCTCAATAATTGAAGATGTTATTAAAACATGGGCATTGTCTTCTTTTTTAATGTTAAAGTTAAAACCCAAATCTCTTCCTTTAGCAATGGCTTCAAGTTTCATTGCTGGTTCCCCCTCATAAGTTCTTTCATAACACACGCCCAGCAATGCAGAAATCGCATCAAGAATTCTACCAGTGCTACTTGTATAAGGAGTATTTATCTTATTTATAACTTGATTTAAAATTGCGGTGATTTCCTTTCTACCATATCTGAATTTGTTTTCATATTTAGCTAAGATTCTCTTAGCATCATCCCCAAAAATTTTGAATAGTATTCCTGCAGCCATCCTTAAAGGATACTTTATTGTAAGCTCTCCACCAGGCATTGGTTGGTACTCGAGCCTACCAGCTCTTATAACTTCTTTACCCTTAATTGCAAAGACCTCACCACCCCATATATTGCCATCATTACCATAGCCTAAACCGTCGCAAACAATGCAAACAATATTATTAATCCCTTTTTCAGCCATTAATGAAAATGCATGCGCTTCGTGATGCTGAACTTTAACTAACTTTGCCTTAAATTTGCTTGCTAGATCCTCAGCCAAAGAGCTTGTTAGATATCCTGGATGTAAGTCACAGACAACTATCTCAGGTTTGACTTTTAACATTCTAAGAAATTTAAACAAAGTTTGCTTCAAATGTGTTAAGCAAGCTTCATTATCAACGTCTCCTATATGCGGTGAGGTTATACACTTGCCATACTTATAAATTGAAAAGGTTACATTGAGTTCCGCGCCCAAACTTAGAATTTTCTTGTCAACACCAATCAACTTCATCGTGCAGGGTGCATAACCTCTTGCTTTTCTCAAAAAGACTTTTTCATTTGCAACGATCCTAACGACTGAATCATCGCATCTGTTAGCTATTCTTCTATTGTAGTAAAGAATATGCTCAACAAAACCAAACGTCTCTACTTCATTTTCGTCTTTAGTAATAGGCTCGTTAGGATAATTCGCAGATGTTAGGATTATTGGAAAATCTATGTGGTCAAATAAGAGGTAATGTAAAGCTGTATATGGCAGAAAAACCCCTATTGTATCAAGTCCTGGTGCTACATATTTGCTTAACCAATAATCACTGCTTTTTCTCAAAACAACTATTGGTCTCTGCCAAGATTCTAGCAACCTTCTCTCACTTTCGTTAATTACTGCAAACGTTTTTGCAGTTTTAACATCCTTACACATTACAGCAAAAGGCTTTTGCGATCTTCTCAGTGATTTCCTTAAATTTAGCACCGCAAAATTGCTATCAGCCCTAACAGCTAGATGATACCCTCCTAAACCCTTAATTGCAACAACTTCTTCATTACTCAGTAATTTTGCAACTTTTTTAATAACATTATTACGCAAAACCTTACCGCTACTTTTCAAAAACAGCTTTGGTCCGCATTTACCGCAAGCAATTGTCTGGGCATGAAACCTCCTATTCTTGGGATCTAGGTATTCCCTAAGACATTCCTTACATAATTTAAAACATTTTAATGTGGTATTCTTTCTATCGAAAGGCAAATCCTCAATTATGGTATACCTTGGCCCACAAGAAGTGCATGTTATGAAAAAATATCCAAATCTTCTATTTTCTTTATCGCGTAGCTCCTTAACACATTCATTGCAGATAGCAATATCAGGAGGGATTACCATCTCTGGTTCATCTTCAAAACCACTTTTTTCTATAGTAAAAGACTTGAAATTGGCGAGAGACACATTCTTAATTTCGATTTCATCAATTTTGCATAAAGGTGGCTTTTTACTCATTATTTCATTTAAAAAACTATCTAAAATCTTTTGAGAGGCTTCAGCATAAACTTCCACACCACCCTTCACATTTTTAACATATCCTTTAACATTAAGCGAGTTGGCAATTCTGAAAATGAAGGGTCTAAAACCTATGCCTTGAACAACTCCCCTAATTATTATTTTGACTGCTTTTTTGCGGTTTTTCATTTTGAAATAATGGCAACATACTCTAGCGCTATACTGCTAACTAATTAAAACTAATTAATCTTTTGGGTGATCAAAATGATTATGGAAATCGAGGAAGTTCTAGAAAAAATTGATGAGCAATATGAAAAGGAAGCTTTTGAAGAATTTAGAAGGTGGCTAGTAAGGAGAGGTTTACATCGTATGAACAGAGAGATCAATAAAAAGAATCGCAGAGAGGGTATAATCGTTTAATACTTCTTTTTTTTCATTTAAATTTTTTATTAACTTATTAAAAGGATTTAGCATGGAAAATGTTTTTATGTTAGATTGTTAGATAAATACTTTCCTAAAACTTAAATTCTAGAGACAATAAAACATAACATTAGGGCCCGTAGCTCAGGGGTAGAGCGCCTGCTTCGCAAGCAGGAGGCCCGGGGTTCAAATCCCCGCGGGTCCATAAATGCTTGAATCTGCTTATATTCAACTAATAGAAAAAATCTTAGTTTCCAATCTTCACATTAGCATTATAGGACTTCTTGTGATAATCGTAAGCGCAATAGTTTTAGGAATAATAGTGAAACTTTTAGGTGGGAGTTTTTTGGGCAGTATAGCAACCTTTATTCTTGTAGAAATTTTTGGATCATTCATAGCATTTCCATTATTTGGCATTGTTTTTGGAAGCTTTATCTCCATCATTCTTATGATAGTAATGCTGAATTTCCTTGCAGGTTTGGATAGTTGGTTAAAGAGCTTTGTTGCAGTATTTTTATATTACATAATACTGATACTTTCGGTAAAATACCTATTTTTAGCGCATATAGCATGATAACTGTAATTCTTGTTGAACCAAAAAACCCTGAGAATTTTGGAGCAATATTAAGGGTTATGATGAATTTTGGTTTTAAGAAAATAATAGTCGTTAACCCCCAATTTAGTTTTGAGGATGAAAAAATAAAGAAAGTTGCAAAGCACGCTTATAAGCTGGTAAACAATGTTAAAATTTTTAGAAAGTTTGAGGATGCAATAAAAGAATTTGACTTCGTTATTGGAACTACTGCGAAGATCCCAAAAAGCGATTCTAATTTTTTAAGAAGTTATATTAAGCTGAAGGATTTAAAGGAAATGCTCAAAGGAGAAGTGGCGATTGTGTTTGGAAGAGAAGATATTGGTTTGCTAAACGAGGAAATAAAACTGTGTGATATTTTGGTAACGATTCCAACATCAAGAGATTATCCAACATTAAATTTGTCGCATGCCGTTGCTATTTTCCTCTATGAGCTATCCAGCTTGAAAATAAGGGAATTTAGGCTTGCCTCCCAAAGAGAAAAGGAGGTTTTATTTAAATATATTGAAGAACTTTTAGAAATAGTAGAATTTCCTAGTAGTAAGGAGAAAAGAAGAAAAGCTATAATAATGTTTAAGAGGATTATTGGCAGAGCAAACCTTACTGGTAGGGAGGTAAATACTATGCTAGGAATTTTAAGAAAATTATTAAAAATATTAAAAGCTAAAGAAGAATGATGCTAATACCAACAGATTGGAAAGATTGGTTATTATCACTAGTATTTTTCATGTTGCTACTTTTTGTATTACCAAGGCTTTTTATACGTCAGATGATAATCAGAGTTGAGAACAGCTTACTTGAACTTGAAGGTATGGTAAATAAGGGTAGAAATTTGATATCCTCAAGAGTTAGGAAATTTGGTATAAGCAGGAAAAGCATTAAGAAGTTTCTTGATGATTATCTCAATTTCTTTGTTATAGAGCCCGTAGATCTTGATCCTTCAGGAATATTAAAAAAATTAAAATATATACTGGACCAATCAGAAGATCGTTTTCTAGACGGAACGAGAAGATTGCTGAGAAATGCCAAGGCCAGTGAGGAAGACATCATGAATATATCCATGGCTTTAAAAGCTGTTTGGAGCTTAAACTCCATAAAGAAGGTTGTTAAACACTACCTATATATGTTTAAGAAACATAACAACCCCCTTTTTCTTGCCGAGCTACAAATGATAATGCCATTAATAATGAAAGTTGCTAAATCCGAACTGAAATGCACAAAGGCTTTTCTTGAAAATGAACCTATTGGGGATAGCATAGGCCCTCTAATTGTTACCACTTTTATATCTAAGGAAGCTAGAGATATAGCAAAGGATATAGTTTGCTCCGAAGAGGAGGTTGAAGGAAGAAAGGTTTATGTTATAAGAGCTAAAGGGCCTGGAGGGAGACTTGGGGAGATAGCTGATGCTGTTAGAGATATTCTGAAGAAAGATAAAAATATTAAGAAAATAATAACCGTAGATGCTGCTAGTAAATTAGAGGGGGAAGAGACTGGTAGCGTAGCTAGCGGTGTTGGTGTTGCTATAGGTGGTCTAGGTTTTTATCACAAGGCATTTATCGAGGAGATTGCAAGCAAGAGAAATATAGAGTTGGATGCCATTGCAGTAAAGATGGATGCTTTTGAAGCTATTGAGCCCATGAATAAGAAAATAGTAAAATCTATAAACCCCGCTAGAGAAAAGATTTTAGAATTAATTAGAGAGGTTGGTGAAGGGGGGAGCGTAATTTTAATAGGGGTTGGTAATTCCGTTGGTGTAGGTAATACATAAAAAGATGCTAGCAAAGTTATTGAAAAAGTAAAGAGAAGGAAGGAAGTGAAAAAGAAGAAGAAAAAGTTTTTCATTTTCAGAAGATGAGTTCATCAGTAATAAGATTGGAAAACGTTTGGAAAATATATGATTTAGGTAAAATAAAAGTTAAAGCCTTGAAAGGTGTTTCAATAAGAATTAAAAAGGGCGAATTTTTGGCGATAATGGGGCCTAGTGGATCTGGGAAGTCAACTTTCCTTCATATAGCTGGTTGTTTGGATAAACCGACTGAAGGAAAGGTCTTTATTAAAAATAGAAGAGTTGATTGTTTGGATGAAAATGAGCTTGCGGACATAAGATTAAATTTCATTGGTTTTGTATTTCAGTTTTTTTATTTACTTCCCACTCTTTCAGCTCTGGAAAATGTAGAACTGCCAACAATATTTAAAAATATCCCTAGGAAAGAGAGGATAAAGAAAGCAAGAGAATTGCTAGAGAAGGTAGGGTTAAAAGGTAGAGAGTCTCACAAACCTATGGAACTCTCGGGGGGTGAGAGGCAAAGAGTTGCTATTGCAAGAGCATTGGCTAATGATCCTGAAGTTGTGCTTGCTGACGAGCCTACTGGTAATTTAGATACAAAAAGCGGAAAAATTATTATGGATTTATTTAAAAGATTAAATAAGGAGGGAAAGACAGTAGTAGTTGTGACTCATGATCCTCAGATAGCCAACTACGCAGACAGAATTGCGGTTATGAGAGACGGAAAAATAATAAAAGATAATGTTAACATTAATGAGGCTATGGAGATAATTAGAGGTGAGTAGTTGATAAAGCGTAAAGCAAAGATTTATATTTATAAAACATGAAAATTTCTTTCGTACCATGAAAAAGCTTGTTGGCTTAGCACTATGTTTAACCTTGGCAATATGCTTACTACCTAAAGCTTATTCTACAGTTTTTATTGACATGCAATCCTCATACACAATACCTAGCTACATAGAGCCGAATACAACAGCGACTCTGATACTTTCACTAAAAAGCACGCAGCTATCTTCAAATGTAGAGTTGACTTTGAGGGGAACATGCTGGTATGTAAATGGGGAAAATGAAGCAAGGATGAATCTAGGGGATTTGTACGCTAACGAAATAAGAAGCATACCTGTAGACTTAAAAGCAAAGGATTGCGAAGCTGGAATATATCCGTTAAAGATTAAAATTGAATACAGCGACACCACTGGGCATCATGAAGATATTTGGTACTATCCTTTAACAATTAACTATAGACCCATTCTTATGATTAAGCAAAGTTCTACAGAGCTAGTTACTGGTGAAAGGAAAGAGGTTTGTGCATATCTCGAAAATGTTGGGAAAATAGATTTAAGAAATATTGAGATAGTAGTAAACTCCACACCTTACGTTCAGGTTATTGGCAATAACAACTTCTTTTTTGCTTCTCTTGCCCCTGACAAAAGTCAAAGATTTTGCATAAAAGTTGAGTCTGATTATCCTGGCAGATTTTCTATTCCTTTACTCATTAAATATGAAACTTGGGACAATCCTCAACTTTTTGATATCAAAAGCTTGCAAATAAAAGTTAATGCAAGAGTTCCCTCAATATCAGTAAAAACAACAGAAATAACTTTAGCACCAGGCAACCTAACTAATTTGACAATATACGTAGAGAACAAAGGAAATACAAAAATAGATAATATTTTTATAACTCTTCAGGAAGGGGGCTTGCCGTTCTTCATAATGGGTGATAAGATTGTGAAAGTTAATAGCTTAGAGATAGGGGAAAAGAGGAAGATTGAAATCCCCGTTAAAGCTTTTGAAAATGCAGATGCAGGGGAATATGCATTCCCAATTTACATTACCTTCGCTGATAATGCTGGAAGAAGTTTTAACTCAACATTTCTAGGTGTTGTTAAAATAGAAGCTACTCCACATCTAGAAATTAATTTGGATAGTTTCGACACAGAGGAGGGGAAGGTTACATTAACAATCATAAATAGAGGAGATGCAACAGCTACTGGTGTTTTAATTGAATTGGAGAGATGCGAAGGTTGTGTTATAAATAAAGGTGTTGATTTCGTAGGAGATGTCGATAAGAACGATTACGAAACAGCAGAATTGAATATAGAGCCTTTAGGTAAAAGGATAAAGTTATATGTTAAGGTTTATTACAAGGATGCATTTAATAAAGAAAATGTTATGTCTAAGGAAATCTCCTTTTCTGTGGAGGAAAAAGAAGAAATTCCTTTGCTTAAATTTAGTGGTTTAGGAATTATCTTGATCTCAGCAATTATTTTGATAAAATTCGGAAAGAGAGTTATAAAAAGTAAATAATGCTTTTGGATATAGCAATCCTAGCACTAAGAAACCTTACAAGACAAAAATTAAGAAGTTGGTTAACAATTCTTGGTGTAATTATCGGAATTTCGGCAATTGTGGCTTTGATTTCAATAAGCGTTGGTATGAAGAAGTACGTAAGCGAAGAGTTTGAAAAACTTGGGAAGGATAAAATAACAGTACTGCCAGGAAAGTCTCAGAAAAGCATGCTTGGAACCGCGCTTTTTGGAAAAGGATTTTCAGAAAAAGAAATAGAGGACATAGAGAAAGTTAAAGGTGTTGAAGTAGCAGCTCCTTTGATATTCAAAACAGCAACCGTTGTTTATAAAGATACCTCTGATGTAACCTTTGTTTACGGTTTGCCTGTAGATAAAATGAAGGAAATTATGGAAACCATACAGGGTTATAGCCTGGAAGAAGGAAAATATCTGAGAAAAAGCAAGAGCTATGAGGCTGTTCTTGGTTATGGAGTTGCTAAATATGAATTTGGCAAAGAAATTGAGGTTGGTGATAAAATAGTTATTAATGGTGTTCCTTTTAAAGTCATCGGGATTTTAAATAAAATAGGTAGCAGATTTGATGATTATTCAATTTATATTCCTTATGATGCTGCGAAGGAAGTTTTAAAAGCTGATGAGGCAAATTTAATATTAGTTAAAGCTAAGGGAGATCCCGAGGACGTTGCTAAAGAAATAGAAAAGGTTTTGAAGAAGGATAGGAAAAGAGAGGATTTTACGATTTTAACAACAGAGGAATTGTCTGAAAGGATAGGAAGCATTCTATCAATAATAACGGCAGTTGTTGTTGGAATTGCTGGGATATCATTAATCGTGGGAGCAACAGGGATTATGAACACCATGTATATGGCAGTAACTGAAAGAACACGAGAGATAGGTATATTGAAGGCTATAGGTGCTAAGAAGATTCACATATTTCTTATATTTTTGCTAGAATCTGGATTTATAGGATGTGCTGGAGGTCTGCTTGGTATTACAGTTGGTTTAGGCTTTGCAAAAGCAGCAGAAGTTTTTGTAGCGAATTATTATACGGAGTTAACGCTACCATTTAAGACGTGGATAGATATTAAATTTCTTGTTGGAATGCTAGCTTTTTCTTTCTCACTTGGCATGGTCTCGGGTATTCTTCCTGCAAGAAAGGCTGCAAATTTAGTTACTGTAAAAGCATTGCGATATGAGTGAAAAATTTGAAACTACAGAAATTGCTAAAGGGTTTGACGAGAACGATGATATTTGATAGCTTTGCAAAAGGAATGGCTAAGGTATATATAGCGATGTTGATATCGCTTGAAGCTTAGAGAGAAAATTTCAGAAAGTTGTTATTAAGGAAATGTTTTTTGCTAAATTATGATCCCGCAAAATGGTTTTTGATGTGAAACCGTTTAGGTGAACTCCCTGCTTCACAAAGAAATTACCTCAATCGGCTCCTTCAGCATTACCGTGGTAATTCTCTCCAGCAGGCTATCAGAAATGGTTTGATTTGAGAAGTATTATATTCATATTTACGCTGAAATTGATTATGAGGTTATTTAATGAAATTAAGAGAATCGAATTTGCAGAATTAATTTTAAAGAAACTTTTTGGACTTTCTCAGGGCAAGTGAACTACTCCTTACGGAAGAAGCTTCGTAAGAGTTGCTCTTTACGAGCCTTATCCCCACAGGCTGGTTCACACAGCCACTACCCTTTATCCATTCGGGACCCACGGGCTACTTTGCACATCAGCCCTTACGCTGGGGTCTTGCAAGCAACGGAGGCAAACAAATCCTTTAGAGATAAAATCTTCTTGAATTAATGTTGGTGAAATACATCCAGGAGTATACCCAAATTTTTGTAGCTCCTCTCTTTTTTGCCATCCTTAGATGTTTCCTACTCCTATTGACTGATTTTGAAACCTTCTTAAAGTCCAGTTTAGCTGATGCTAAAATTATAGCAGAGAGTAATAAACATTTGATTTTAAATCCTTCACTATTAAACATTTAATTATTTGATTAAGACTTACTCCCAATTCATTGGCTACTTCCTCATTATTTAATCCAGAGGCTCCATGTTTTATTATTCCCCCTTTCAAAATTTTCTTTATTTCATTTACACAGCATCGTTGATCATCTGCAAATAACTACTAGTAAGCTGTAGAGCCAAGTGAGAGCATTTTTCGTCTCTTACCTTCCATCTCTGCAATTTCAACATCCTTAAGGATTGCATTTTTGTACTGTATTAGTGAAATTGTTTTAGCTATCTTTCTACTATAAAGTTTTTTCTTGCTATAAGTAGCCTACGCAAAAATAAGCTACATGTCGGTCATTCAAAATTTGTATGCCTAAAATAAATCTTTCATAGAAATCTTTTTTAAATATTTTATAACACACAACTTTTTTATGAAAATTACCACAGCTGTTCTAGTAGGATTGCTGATATTGAGACTTTTCGGTCAGATTTTTCAAATAATTGACCTTATAAGCATAAGTTTTCTATTTATTGTTCCTTTAATTCTTGCAATACTATATGCAGCTGCGCTGGTGGGAATACTTAAGCAGCAGAGATGGGGTTCAATTTTGGTTATGATCATTGCTGGGATTGACCTTCTCTCTGCGCTTTTCATCGGAGGAGCAAGAGGAATTGGTGCTGGGATTGTAGATTTAATTCTTCTCTTCTTGGGATATAAAGAATACTCCACCTTCAAGTAATATGATGGGATACAGAAAACACGGAAAATTATTGCTATATTGTTTGGTGCCTGTTTTACTCCTTTATAGCGGATGTATTCAGTTAGGCGAAAAACCTCCTGCTGGGAATGGAATTCTCAATCTCACAGAGAAGTATTCAAAATTCGGATTTTCGTTCTGGTATCCAGAAGGTATGGAAATTACTGAAAAAGGGCTTATAGAGGAATATCCAGACGATTATTCTGGTGCAATACTTGGAGAATATCGTCCTAATAAAAAAGAAGTTCTTTTTATTGAGATAGCTTGGATAAAAACCATGCCTCCTTCTTCGGGTGAGGAGGAATGGATGCTTTTGAACGATACCTTAAATGACTTCCTGGAGGGTATGAAAGAAGGAGGTGCGAAAATTACAAAAAAAGAAAAAGGAGAAATAAAAATAAATAATAGGAGGGTCCTTTATCAAAAAATATTGACATCCACAGGTGAATATCCCGAGGAAGTATTGTATGGAGTAGTAGGTACTTTTTATTGCTATAAAAACAAAAAGGTATATATTTTTAGTTTAGTCTACAGCAAGGACAAAGATGAATCCTTCCTTTTGTTCAGAGAGATTTTAGAGAATTTTGATTGTTATTAAGTATATCATGAATGGAAGAGCATATTTGCTTAGAGAATGTAGGGCAGTGTTCTAATTTTTATATTTTTCCTATCAATATATGCATTGTCGAGAATTCCTAGTTCAACTTTAAGTTATCATTTTCATATTTTTCAGCAGTTTTAAGTTATATTTAATAACATCAAAATATCTTCTTGAAGAAGTAGGAGTCAAAAGGTTCAGAGATATCTTTAACAGAGAGGTTTTGGAAAAATACGATAAAGAGATGAGAAAAGAAATATCGTATGTTTTAATCTACGGACTTCTCTGTGTAGTAATGGTATTCTTGTATCTTATGATGTTAATATCGCTTGTAGTTCCTGTTTCTGCAATCCAACACATTTAAGAATTGCAATTTTTGTATTGACTATCGGAGTAACAGTTTTCTTGGCTATTGTGCTTACAATAGGCGCAGGATTTATAAGAGAATTACCAAAATACATTGGAGAGAAAAAGTATGTGATACCTTTTTCTGTTGTTAGCGAAATGGATTGGGGGTATACTTTTAGGGGTAGTAAGTATTGGAGCTCTTTGCTTAATTATAGGAATTTCCTTAGTACTTTTATTTGAAAAAATAGGGTTAGAAATACCAACGTTCGTCTCAGCGGTAATTTTCATTCCTTTGTTTTTCGGGTTGTATCTGAGATTTATGAATAAATTTAGCCTTCCTCTCTTTTCTTGGATTGAAGAAAATGTGAAATCCCAAAGTGTGGAGGTAGAGTTAGTAAAACTTCTATGAGCGCTTCGAGACTCCATTTGATAGAGCTCAGTATTCAATGTCAAAAGTGCAATAAAATATTTAAATTAGGTACAGGTCCTCTAGGAAGAACTTTATACATAATTAAGTAAATAAATTCATGAATAAAAAAGCTTTGATAGTTGGAATGCTAGGAGTGTTCGTATTGGCTTGTTTTATTGTTTTCTGGAAAACGCCTGAACAAACCGTTCTAACAAAGTCAGTAAAAAAATAAAAGTTTCTTAAAAATAGAAA
>Ga0190367_1000115_pt1 | contig 61038 bp, 57 predicted proteins | sample 4872181011_MG_FD_171838 | JGI IMG/M metagenome (GOLD analysis project Ga0190367, IMG submission 171838) | Hydrothermal vent microbial mat bacterial communities from Southern Trench, Guaymas Basin, Mexico - 4872-18-10-11_MG | ecosystem: Environmental > Aquatic > Marine > Hydrothermal vents >... | reverse complement strand
TCATTCTATAGCCTATTACAGGGCTGCTGCTAACAGTAACTGTTTGAGTAGAATACATTTCCTCGAAAAGTTTTTTCACAAGTATACTTAATAGCGGCTCAGTGAACTTGTATTTAGGCTTAAGACTCAATAAATGTCTTTTAAACAATCCTTCAGCAAAATAGTATAGTCCAAAGTATTTTTCTGAAACTACTATAACGCAGTCTGGTAGCTCCAAGGACTCGATTAAATACAGTGCTCTATTATCTATTTTATCTTCTGAGAATAGTTTAGCTTCCTTAAAATATGCTTTAAACTCTTTTAAACAGACTTTAGATACTCTACACGAGTAAAGAACACTACTTAAAATACGATCTATTTTCTCAAGTTTCTTTTTCAAAAACATTTTAGTTAAACTATGGACTTCAACTACTAAGAAAACACCTCCCCTCCTCTTAACCAAATATATTCTCTTAGCTTGAGTAAGCAGTGGTAGTGGATTAAATGAACCATATTTTGCTGAAAACTGGTAGCAGAGAATTTTACAGAAAAATATTCCATGCCTAGTAAAATTTCCTGAATAAACATCTCCTACAATAAATTCTGCTGTAAGCAATTCAGGATACTTTACAGCAACTAATATCAATACAGCAATAGTGATAATAGATCTAGCAATTAAAACCATTCTATCAGAGTAAAGCAAAATCCAATTAACAACCACTATTACTATAGCCAAAAGAAAAACATAATAGAATATAATTAGAAAAACAATATAACTACTTTTCATTAAACCACCTCTACCAGCCACAACATACTCCAAAAAATTGTATCAAAAACAATATTAACGTCAAAAATCCCCCAAAGTATCCAGCAAGAAAACAGCAACAAAACTCTTGAAACATAAAACACGTTAATCGCAGCCAAAATTTCTCTAGCTCACCTTTCAGCTACTCCAATCTTTCTCTTCTACCAGGAATCCTATTAAGAAGATAAAGACTAGGATTGTTTTCAATTTCATTTACTATATCCCGTATGTCTGCTACGGATACTTTGTTAGTTCAACTATTTTAGTAAGTGAGCCAATAACTCAGTTCGATGAACCACTCTTCCTAACACCCCCGATTCAAACTAACAGAATTACACGCCACAGCAAAACATGCAACAGAAAAGAGTCTTGGGAAAGAAGAGTGTTTTTAGACGAAACTCTATTGGAATATCTTATGCAAGTAGAGGAAAAAGAAATAGAAGAAATTAAAGAAAGAACAGTAAACTATCTTAAGGAAGAAAAAGAATTTCGATAAGCTTTAAGAGCTATAGCCTTAGAAATATAGTCTCGTATTACTTGTAAAATATTTTAAAAACTTGAATAGCTAGCTTACTCCGATACATTTATATTAAAGCTTATTTCTTTCAATTACCGGTGGTCTATATAGATTCAGCCTATAAAGCGCTTTAAGTTTAAGATAACTTTATTAAATAAGCCTGTTATGCTTCTCGGCTTCGCTTTTTCCAAGAAAGGAGACATGTACTTACTTCTATCTTTTAAAGGAATTCATATATCTTATCACGCTAGCGGTAAAGTGCACTTAAAGGGTTCTGGCATATATAGGGATCTTGGTTTTTGGCGAGGTAGAACTCATGGAGAGGCTTATAATGAAGCGGTTAGGGCTTTAAAAGACCTTACGCGAAAATACATTGTTGAGCCTTGTGGAAGAAAAGTGATAGCTTTTCCTCAAGTTTTTAGCAAAGATAATGTACGTAAGATTGTAGAGTTAATGTATAAGCGAAAAGAATTAGTACTGAATGTACGTTTAGCTGATTTCGAAAAAATTATACCGAGTAGTCTTACGTGCTATATTTTAAGAGACTATGATTTGCCTAAAATCTCGGTAATATATGGTAGCGATTTATTAGTTTTCAATAAAGATTCTGAAGAATTCTTTTCATGGAAAGGAAGTATAGGCATCAGAATGCCAAACAGAGTAAATGAACTTCATGAATTTGCAAGAGAATTTATTGAGATTTTAGATAAGATTTCTGGACTGAGACTACTTACTCCCATTTATATAGGGTTAAAATATCTTTCAAGTAGAATAGCTGAAATTAATATTGAAAAAGGAGAAGAAGTTTTAGAAAAGAAAATGCATCAAGTTTTAAGGAAAGTGAAGTTTAAGATAATTGATTTAACGTAGAGTATAATAAGAGTGTGCTTTGGCGTTAGAAGGAATTTAATGTTTAAATGCTTCAAGTATTAGACACACATAATTGCATTTTCTAATTATTTCTTGTAATTCTATTTTCTCAAACAAAGCTGAATAGAGTAATTTTTATTAACTTATATCATATACTATGATTAGTGAAAATAAGGACAATAAAAGATAAAGATAAAGAGGCCTTGGAAATATTTGCAGAGAGATACTTGTTTTCTTCGATAGTAATTATTATTACTATTGCTGCTTTGTTTTATGCTACTCTTTTAATTGAGGCATATATTATTGACGGGACTAAAAGCAAAGATCTAGTTTATGGTGTTATTGAAGTCTATATAGGTTCGTCTAGAATGCAGTTATGTGTTTTCTCATCACTTTACGATGAAACTACTGTAGAAAAATTTATCGATAATATAACAAGAGTCGCGACAATGCCTGAGGGTGCCGTAATTGAGACATTAAAGAACAAAAGATTCAAGTATATTATTAATAAGAGCTACAGAAACTAGGGAAATCGCGAGACTTTGCTCCCCTACAATAAACAATCTCAACAATTTTGTTGAGAAAAACAAATACTATGTGCTTATAACCAAGTATTTTTCTTTAAGTTCATTGCGGAATTCTCCAGTATAAGTTTCTTCAAGATATGCTTCCTTGAAGCCTTTCAGTTTGAAGAGTTCTTCAAACTCTACACTTAAGGGAACTATAGATGTTTTAAGAGGATATCTTAGGCTAAGAATACATGGTATTATAAAGTGTTTGCTCAGAATACTCTTAGAGCACTCTGAGGCATAAAAATAGTTTTCAGAAAGAGTATTTAAAGTTCAGGGCGGTTCACTATGTCTTTAAATAAGAGTAATGCTCTTTAGTAGTTCGCATACAGGAGCTAAAGTAATCAAGAGCCCTTGCTTATCTACGCTGACAGCCCACTCCATTCTATGCATCTAGCAGAATTCATATTCCTTATTTTATACTTCCTTAAGCAAGAAAACAACATAGCTTAGGAAAACATGGATGTCGCGAGCTAGTATAGAAATACATAACTTTCCTAAGAAAAACTCAAGGCATCATTTAATTTTTAATACATTTTTAGTTAAATATTGTAAGGTAGAATTATTTTATTCTATAACTTCCTGATATACCTTTAGTACTTTTTTAGCTAATATATCCCATGAATACCTTTGGGCTATTTTTCTAGCCTCAAGTTGCACTACTTTCTTTTCATCATTACGTAATGTAAGAAAATGAACTAATCCTCTTGCTAAATCTTTTTCATCTCCTGCTTTTATAATAATTCCCGCCCTACTTCCTTTTAATATCTCAGGTATTCCTACAACTTCTGTTGCAACTATTGGTTTGCCTGAAGCAAGTGCTTCTAATGCTACTAACGGTAGTCCTTCATAATAAGAAGGAATTGCCACAACATCAGCTGAGGCATATACTTCAGGCAACTTTTTCCTAGAAACCCATCCAATAACTTTTACATAGTTAGCAACGTCGTACTTTTCTGCATAACTGTATATTAACTGTTTTGAAAGATCATATTCCCTACCTACTACTATAAGTACGACATTAGGGATATCTTTTTTTACCAAACTTAGTGCTTTGATTAGATCAAGTACACCTTTCCATCGAGTTAGTCTTCCCACAAAAAGAATAATTGCTTTATTTAGTAATTTATGTTTTTTTCTAAATTTATTATTACTACTACTCGAAAAAAAGTTTAAATTCACTCCGCTGTAAAGAGTTTCTATTTTTGATCTTTTTATTTTATAATATTTAGTTAATTCCTGGGTAACATGATCTGATACACTTATTACTCTATCAGATTGATAGAAAGCTTCTCTTTCTAATGCACATAAAATATCCATATTTTCTAAAGAAGGTATTTTCATAGTTTTTAATCTTTTAAACCACCCAATTAATGTTCCATGTGCCGTTGATAAAATTGAGAGCTTTGGAAAACCATTAGAGTATTTTGAGAGTATAGCTCCTATTCCGTATCCTCCATGTACATTTATTATATTTATTTTGTTTCTTCTAATTATTTTCTTTAGTTTAAAGAATGAAGCTATACTAAAGGTCACATAACTTGCAACAGGTGAATGTATATTTTTTAATTTAATTAAATATGTTTTCATATATTTACTTTTTTTGCATGAGATTAGGTAGGCTTCATAATATTCTTTTAGTAGTTCTTTAAGCGATTTATGTAGCTCAAGAAGATATATCTCTCCTCCTCCCACTTTAACAGATGTTCCAAAGGGAGCAACATAGCACACTCTTATTTGCTGCATCATAATAAGTAAAATAGAGAGGCTTAAATATTTTTCCTTATATTACAAGCTTTATGCTACACTAAATAGAAATGACTATAAGATTTTTATTATCGAATTTCAAAGTATTCTGAAAATTGAACGTATATGCTCATACTTTAAACTATAGTGGTCTTAAGTATCGTAATCCTTCTTCTTCGGCTTTCCTTGATGTCTTCTTGAAAAGGAAGTAAGCTATAGTAGGTAGTAGTAAACTATGTATTATTAAAGCTAGTACGTAGTTTATAAGCCTACTATAGTTCTCGGCAAGGCTTAATCTAATACATTCTAATGTAACAGCTCTCGGAAAAATCAATATACAGGGTCTTAAGCTAGAGGGAATAGCTTCAAGCGGATAATATGTAGTCGAGAAAGCTATACTCAATGAAGCTATAGTTTTATGCATAAATTGATCTTGGTATCTTAGTTTACTATAAACTATTGGAAGACAGCTGAGTATCATATAAAGACAAGTTTCATTAACTAAACCCAGCATAGTAAAGAATAAAGCCACTAATAGGCCCTTAGAAAAAGGTATTGTGATTCCAAAGAATGTAAACGCTATAAGTCCTTGGAGTATTATCCAAATTAAGTGCTCTATTAATCCATAAAATTCTACAGATAAAATAAATATAAAGGAACAAGATCTACTCATCTTTATTCTCAGATAACCCCTAGAATAAGGTAAATAAGGTAGTCTACTTCCAAGTCCTCGGAAATAGTCAAAAAGATTACTAATAATTATTCCCAATAATATGAAACTCGAATAATCCATTTTATAGTCTATTAAAACATCTCTATAATATATTTTGCCTATGAAAAACCAGCTCATTAAACCCAAAGCTATACGTAAGAGAGATAGAAGTAGGCCCGAGGCACCTATTAAGGCTATAGGTCTTCTTGATCTTAAGTCAAGTATAATTATTTTCTTAGCTATATAGAAAAATTCTTTAAGTTTCTTCAAATTTCTTCCCCTCTTCAATAATCTTTAATACTATTTCTTCTATTGAAGGAGATTCTATAGAAAGTTTAATGAGTTTAAATCCACTTTGATACACTGCATCTACAATAAAAGGCACAATTGTTTCAGGCTCTTTAGTCATAATCTTCAGCTCGTAGATTTCGCCCCGACGAGTATAGGAAAGAACTTCTAAATTAGATAGTTTTAAAAGTAATCGATCTATATTATTATCTTTTACTGTAATCTTAATAATATGAGATGCATATAATTTCTTTAATTTACTCAAACTTCCTTTAAATATAATTGATCCCTTATCAAGTACAATAACTCTATTGCAAAAAAGTTCAATATGGTTCGGTAAGTTAGATGCTACTATCACAGAAAAACGTTTATCTCTAACATTATTTTCTAAGAATTTCTTAAAATAAGATATTGTTGCTACATCCAAATAAATAAATGGTTCATCACATAAAAGAAGAAATTTATCATAATTCTCAATTATTATCATTGAAGCTATAATAAACATTTTCATTCGCATTCCATCGCTAAGTCTCATTATCCAATCATCTAATCTGTCAGCAACTCCTAACTCTTCACTATAAGTTTTTATTTCTTTTGAAACACTTTTAGGATCTATATCATGATATAATAAAAGTCTCTCAATAACTTGTCTTCCGGTGCCTTGTGTTGAACCCATAATATCGTGTAGCTGTATCCAACTGAATAGTGGAACAATATATTTTCGTATTTCATTTCTGTGCTTATAGTAATCCATATCAAATATCGTTATTTCGCCACTATCAGGTGGAAAAAGTGTGCCAATAATCGATAATAATGTTGTCTTACCGGAACCATTTGGACCTAATATGCCAAAGTATTCTCTATTTTTTACTTCAAACGAGATATCTTTAAGTACTTGCTTTACATAAATTTGCCTTTTATAGCCTAAAAAAGATGATCCAAAGAAAATACTCTGAATTTTTCTATAAAAACTATCTTTATCTTCCTTTACCGTTTTAATTATGTTAAATGATTTCGATAAATTTTTAACAACTAAATTATACTCTGACACTCCATATCCCTCTGTTTATGAAATTTATCCACGTAAGATATTCTTTATTTCTAATGATTTCACATAGTTCTCTATAAGAAATTTTGTATATATCCATATATTCTTTTGGTATTCTTTTCTTCTCTTCTTTGCTTATTAAATTCTTATAATATGCTACTATGAAAGCAGGGCATAATACTAAGCTATGTGTTAAGGCCCACATTAGATCTTTTGTTCTCCATGCCTCTATTCTTTCAGCTGTGCATTCTAGTGAACACAATCTGCATTGTTTGCAGTAAGCATCATCTGACAAATCTTTAAATGTAGTTATTTTTCTTATATCATTAAGTACTTTACTTTCATGCCATAATTTCATTAATCCCGCTTCTGTAATTTTCTCTAAGAAAATGTTAGCAAAGCAACAAAACATGCCTTTTCCGTCATTAGAAATGGCTAGAGCTATTCCTCCTCCATAAGTACACCCTATCCTTGTATGTTTTCTGGTTAATTGTTCTTTTAGAAATGTAGACAATGGTAGGTTTTCGATTTTTAATCCGAGTAGCTGTAGTGCGGCAAAAGTTCTTCTTAGAGTATTTAATTTTATTCTTCTCCACCAGTCGTTAGTGAACAATACTTGGTAATACTCTTTATTATATTTATTAAAAGGTGTATTTAAAAAATACTTTGTGAGTATTGTTTGAAGTCTAAGAACTTGATGGTCTAAAATATATAGTTTCTCAATACCTTTTCCACCTACTATATGAAAACCTTTATTTACATCAAGACCTGCACGAGCTTCTAATGCTAATTTGTGCAACTTTATTAGATCTTCAGCTAAACAAAATGTTTGTTTATTTAGTGTAGTTTTTATAAGTAAAGGCAATCCAGGTATTTTCGAGAAACTTAAAAGATTATCGACTGTCTTTTTCCAGCATCCTTTTACTCCTCTAATGCTTTCATGTATTTCAGGGTTTCCGCTATCTATGCTAATTTGTAATGTAACTAAAAGTTTTTTGTTATGTAACTCAATTAATTTATGCTTAAGTGCTGAAGGTATTTCAACTCCATTAGTTATAAAGTATACAAGTGGTGGCATAGTTCTACCCCACTTATTTAACTTAGATATAAATTCAAGAATTTCAACTATATCTTTTCTAAGTGTTGGCTCGCCTCCTGTTATAACAATTTCTATTCCGCCATATTTAGCAAATTCCTCTATAATTCTTTTTACTTCTTCTGTTCGAAGATCCGGAGGCAATCTTTTTCGTTGCTCGTTGCTATAACACATAATACATCTAAGATTACAATATTTAGTAGCATGCCAGAAAAGAGTATGAGGTGCGTATAATTTCCCAGTCAATGGTTTTTCTTTCTTTAAATATTCTTTAATACCAGGGGGGTAATAATATGGTGTTGGATATTTTTTTGTAAAGGGTAGAACACTACATATTATGCTATAATCTACTTCATTTATTAGATTTTTTATATAAAAGTATCCTAAACAATATAATATATCTATTAATATGCGATTATTATTAATATTGCTGAAATCATACTGAAGATTTATATAGTCATATTCTCCTATTAATAATTTTTCATAAATATCTTGAATGGTATTCATACCGTCAGTTAAATAAAGTATTTGAGCCATAGGCTCTGGAAGTAATTGTATTATATTGGCGTTGTCTAGAATAGTAGCTCCAATTAGTTTTTCATCTATTAAAGAAAATTCTCTCCTAATAAATGGAACTGTTCTATAAAAAATAGCTAACTCTCTTTTTTTAGATAGGATGTCTAAGTACCTTTGTACTCTTTCTTTTAAATATCTTTTATAAGGAAGTAATGTTGAGTCTTTTTCTATGCTCTTAATTAAATACTTTTTTATCTCTCTTAATAAATGATCGGTAAGTCTCACGTAGAAAAGTATATATTTCCCGAAAAATATACTTTTCTGAGAATATGAAGATAAAATATTTGCCTATAACTTCACCATACACAGGACTCTGTAGTTCCCAGGGACTAACATGTACAGGGTCGCCAAATACCAATTCCTGTGAAGGTTCATCATCTGAGTTTGATTTAATATGTACATATAACACTGGTAATTGCTTATACGAACAAGGATTTCTTTCATGTACAAATAATACAGGACTATGTTTATATGGGGCATCACTAATTACTCCGACACCTCCACAGGGATAAACTAATTATATAAGTATCATAGCTAAACGTACTTGGCTGGTACACAGTGAATATGTTAAACATTAGTAATACTTTTTTAAAATCTTTTAAAATATATTTAAGATCTAATTCACCCTCAGTTGTAGTGAGTAAGATAGCCTTGTTTTTTACGGTAATTAATATAACTCTAGGTCTTCTTAGCTGGTTTTTCCTCAGTAATATGTTCAGCGCGAGTAAGTTACTGGAAAATTATGGTATGGACTTTACATCGTTTTTAGTGTGGGGTGTAGTTTTCAACTCTTTTTTGCTAATGTCTTCTTCACTAAAAAGATTACCAAATTTCGTTTATAGTGTAGGGTATAAGAGATTAGTTATGAGTAGAACAGAGCCTTTCTTATTTCACATTGTTTACAGTATTCTCACAGTTCTTTCAGGAGCAGTTACATGGACTTTGCTTCAAGTGATAGTAGCTGCCTTAATCTTTAAAGTAAAAATTCCTTCTCTTTATGGTTTACTACTGTCTATTATTGTAGCTTCTATAGGCTTTATAGCTGAAACTTCATTTGAAATAATACTTGATTCTCTTCCAATTCTCTTCGATAAACTTAGATATTATCCTAAAGTAGTTCCTGAAATTTTTCAAACAGTCTCAACTATTGCTTCAAGCATATACTATCCAATAGAAGCTCTCCCCTTAGCACTTCAGTGTTTATCTTATATTCTGCCTAAAGGAGTGACTATCCAATGCATAAGATACTGCTTAATACTGAATCAACAGTTTATCAACTATCTATTCATACTAATAGCTGAAAACCTACTACTTCTTCCCATTACATATATTATCCTAAGAAAAGTAGTCAAAAAAGCTGAAAAAGAAGGCCTAAAATACACATTGCCAGCTTAATTAACCTAACATTCATAAGATTATTATACAATATTAAGTTAAATTTATTTCTAGTAAAATAATATTGCTTCCATATATTTAGTAATAATCTAGAAAAAGTTCTTGGGTTACTGTGAGAAAATAGAGTATGGTAAGCTTGTTAAGATTCCGGAGTATTGCTATGGATCATCATCTACTTACTTCTACTTAACAAATGTTAAATATATTGAAGCTACTACAGGCTCTATTGTTCCCGGAGGCTACTCCTATGTTATTGTAAAAGTTTATGCAGTTGATGATAACTACGGAGTTTCCACTAATCCCTGGAATCCTTCAGGTTCGCTTGTAGAATGGTCAAGTATCTCTAGACCATATAGTGCCTATGTTAAAGAAGAACTCGGTTATGCTCTTAGAGCCATATACATATCATATACTACTGAATTCGTATCTGTTGCAGTATCCCCTATCTCATCTTTCTAGATAATTTGTTTAAATAGTTTTAAATTAGAAAACATATTAAGGAAGACCTTTCTAATGATACATAAATGTAGAAGAATTATTACCCCTAAGTCTCTCATTATTCAAGAAATTGTGAAAAAGCAAATAACTACCTTAACAAAGTAGTGTTAGTATTTGATGCTAAATTCAAATTTTAGGGAACATTACTTAGAGGAAAAGATACTCTTATAAGATACTAGCTTTTCTTGATACAATGTAGAGGGGTGAGCTATAAGCTTAACGTGTTTAGAACCAGGAAACCTTACCCGACTTAAAAATAGAGGTGTACGGATATAGGGTTCTTAATCTCGGACTTGGTCAGGATAAGTTCAAAGTATTAGGGAATTTAAGTCGGAAAATCTCTTTAAAACTTAATGCCCCCTCAACAAGATATAGCCCAAGCGAAGGAGAGGATTATATACTAATTTTCAACCCTGCTAATCCTCCTAAAGAAATCAAGATTAATGGTTTCATTTTAAGGTTAGAGATAAAAGGAGAAGGGCTCGAGAGATATCCAGTACCAGCGAAGAGGCTGTTTTACAGCCTAACTAGGCAGAAACTCGAGTATCATGGATTATGGCGAGTTGCCTATAATAAATACTACAGTCTCTCCCATGATAAAGTGGTGAAAGGAAGGTACGGAGAATACAAAGTCTACAGAGGAGTGTTTTTCAGATATGAAATAATGAGTGGCTATGCATGGTTAGTACTAGATCCAATAACTCGTGTTGTCCAGAAAGATTCCGTGCTAGTTTTGTTGTCTAAGCTTGGAACGGAAAAGGTTAAAGAGATATTTAAAGAAGGCCGATATATCATTGCAAGTCAGGTTAGGGGAGGCATTCCAACATTCAGTGTAAAGAAGGTATTAAGGTTAAGAGATGATTTAAGAGCCGGCAGAGACGAGGTGATAGAGAGGAATGGGAAGTGGTATACCGTCAAGAGCTGGTACCGCGACTATAAGGGGTTGCCTGAAATAGCAGACAGAATAGGCGACGATGAACCTCTTCTCGAAACCGAGGGCAGTATATACTACGCTCCAAGCATGGCATACCTAGTTCTAAGGTCGAGGGATATCGAGGGCGAGTCTCAATATCTGAGGGATGAAATATACCTAACTGCTGACCGTAAATTCAGACAGATAAAGCGGTTTCTAAACGTAATAAATCCACTTCACATACCTAAATTTCAAAACATCCCTAGAATAGAGTTTTTGGAGAATCCAATAACTTTCGAGAGCGAAGGTCTAGAACCACCTGACCTATGCTTCGGATGCAACAGAACTTTTAACTTAAAGAATGAAGGCGGCTTCGATAACTACACACAATTCTTTAAGAGTAAATTGAAGAAATATGGTCCAGCGAAGGCTAAAGTCCGTTTCTCGGGGAGAGAAAGACTAGCCCTAATATACCCGCGTGAGTATTTAGCCGAGGAACATGTTAAGAAATTCTACCTTGACATAAGAAAAGTCGCTAAGAAATACCTTCACACAAGGCTTCCACCTAAGAGCAGGATATACCTATGGGATTACTCAGATGGCGACATTACCAAGGTGAGAGATAATTATTTTGAGTTTAAAGGCAATGTGAAGGCTGTCCTCTATATTCTAAGTAGCGATGACGATCCCTTATACTTTGAGTTCAAGAGAATACTTCAAGATGTGCCATGTCAGATGACCACTAAAGATCTCGTGTTAAGGAAGTATGACCTACCAAGCGACAAAATGCATTTGTATTTCAATTCTGTGCTTAACTTAGTTTGTGGGCTCCTTGGGAAAATGGGTGTTCGTCCGTGGCTTTTAAGCGAAGAGTTGAAGGGAGACTTATATGTAGGAGTTGATACAAGACCTGGTAAAGTTGCTACGTTCACTTTGATAGATAACGTAGGGGACTACATTGGTGAGGCTAGGAGGCCAGTCAGAGGGTCGAAGGTGGAAAGAGACATTATGAGGGATACTATCATTCAACTTATAATGGAAAACTTAAGGATTATACCCAGAGACCGCCCTATACATCTCATAGTGCATAGAGATGGCGACGTTTACCCGGATGAGGAGCAAGGCTTAGAGGAGGCTATAAGTTCGCTGAGGCAGAGAAAATTAGAGGTCTCACTAACCCTAGTTTCCATAAGAGAAAGTACTCCGTATAGGATTTTTAAATGTGATGACAGTAACCTAGCACCTTGCCCACCGGGCGTATTTGTTAAGTTAAGCAGACATATGGGACTACTAGCTAGTGCGGGCTGGCCACTGATAAAGCAGGGATTAGCTAGGCCACTTCTACTAGAAGTAATCAGGAATGATAGGCCTGACTATGATCTTCAGGACATAGTGAGAGAAATATATTACCTCTCGTTTCTTCACTGGGAGGGAATTGTTAAGAAGCTGAAGATGCCTATAACAATAAAGTACGCAGATGAGTATGCAGTTTTTGCAGAGAAGGAGATAGATATAATCGGGCCGCCGCTATAGCCCTGCATGGATATCGCTTAAAGCCATAGCTGGGACTATAAGACTGAGGTCCTCGCCTCCAACTTTAGGAAGACTTTTCATCACCTTTCTGAAATTGTCCCAATTCGTAGCTATGAAAGGTTTTCGAATAAAGTTAACCATGAGACATGAAACGCGCCTTACTATCTCCTCATTCAAGTAATCCGGGAGAGAAGCCCTTTCGAATACCCCGCTCCTGAATTTCCTCCATACACGCTCCATGATAGACATAAGTTCATCAGGAGCTCCAGCGAACTTCATGTAAGTCATCTGTGCCAAGGCTCTTGCATCTAGAGGTGGGTGAGTATCATATACTTGAACTGGTATTGGTTCAGTAGCCTCCATGATGAGCATTTTAAGATAAGCTGGTCCAGAGAGGCTTGCAGCTACAATGTCAGAAACTATTTCTTGAAGCCAGTACTCGCCCCATAAGCTAATGTATCTTTTGACTTGCTTTTCATCGCGTATGGCATCTCTTAGCTCTTCCTCTATTACTGGTAAGATTCTAGTGAGTATCTTCTTTTCACTATACTGGAAGTATAGATGACCTAGTTCATGAGAGAGTAAGACCCACTTCCAAGGCTTAGCGAGATTTGTTAGTGGAAGCATCACAATGAATACTTTTTCACTCAGTATTGGCAAAGACGCATACTCGCTTTGCGGTGCTACGATAAGTAACAAGTCCGTTGGCATGTTCAACGCCTCTGCTAATAAATCTATATACTTATCTACTAAGTCTAAGAATCTCTGAGAGGTAATGTTTTTTCTGATCTTTTCTCTAAGAGAGATTAACTCATAAACTATGTGGAGAAGGTAAATAAATTGTCTATGCTGTCGAAGATTAAAAAGTATCCTGCTGTATAATTCCCTATAAGCAGCCTTTTTTCTCTTAATACTAGGCAAGTACTTGCATAACCTAACCTGTAGATCGAGGTCAAGCTCTATTTCATTTAATCTGCGCTCAAGTCTATCTACTAATTCTGAAGTCTTTAAGTTCTCTAATCGCGCCTTCCTAAAGAATTCCTTTAATGATGCTATGTCGGAACGCAGATCGTCTATTATATCGAAAAGATATCTTTCACTCATAGCGCTAATACCGTCCGGCTTTAGCTATGAGCTCCCGAGACCTTGATGAAGCCTCATAGGCTATGCACTCCAACAGCCTCTCGAGCTCCTCAAAGTCTTCCTCTCTGTAGTCTCCTCTATCCATTCGCTCTAGGGCGTTTATGGCGTTCCTCAGCTTCTCTCTTACTTTCTTTAGATCCGCGTACCCGTATTCTTCCTGGAGGGCTCTGATTAGTGGAGGAGGTCCATAACCGGACTTGATGGTGCTCTCTATTTCCCTGAGGAGATTCTGTAATACGGGCTTCACCGCTAGGATTCGCTTTCTTAGCTTCTCTTCGTCCTCGTCCACCGTGAGTCCTTTGATCTTAGCGAATTTTAGGAGAGTCAAGGCAGTTAAAACATCTCCTACTCTACGAGCTATCTCATTCAAGCTCCAAGCCTCAGACACCAGCATCCACCTAGTAGACATATTTCTCACCTACTTCCTCTTGAAATTAAAATGCCTTCCTAACTATATGAATGTCCGTAAGACCCGTATAATATCCCACGAGCTAAAATATAGGGAAATAAGTATTAATAGGTATTCTTATAATATTTTCACCTCTTCCTTTTAAGGTAAGAATGATTACTAGGCTGCGCTATATGCACTTTGCTTAATAGTAGTTTATAATTAGCACACTAGGAGTAGCCACAATAATCATGACAATAGCCTTTACGCCGAGCCACATATCAGTAGCAGGAGTAGAGCCAGTTTTGCTAAGAGGTCAGCTATACACACTAACCGTAAACACATTAGCTTACGCGAGTAGAGGCGGAGACTTCAAAACATTTCTAAGCCAGCAACTAGCTAAGGCCAGTAAAGCATACATACCGGTAAAACAGGTGGACGTGAAAGAAGTCTCTATTAAACAAGGTTTATCGAAGTGTACTGTAGAGTACAGGACTCCATACGGCACAGAAAAAATCACAGTATATCTTCAAGTAAGAGTATTAAGTAAGAAGACTCGCTTCGATTCGACAACAGGACTCTACGTAGTGGAGTTAAATGTAGAGGCGTCCTGCGACCAGTACTATCCAAAGAAAATACACTTCTACAGCAGTACAGGCAAAACATCCTACAAGTGGACAGGACAATACTACAAGGTAGCAGTATACTTGCAGGAGAAAAAGAAGTTCACTTTATATGCAGTAGACTGGCGGAACATAAGAGTCTATATTGAGGTGAATCCGTGAACACACTAGAATACCTCTTAGTACTAGTAGCTCTGACAGCACTACTAGTAGCGGGAACAACAACAGCCATACAGCAGCTAACACACATAGAGCCGTCGTTCAGTTACCTCAAATTACACTTACTGATAGAAGTAGCCGCCAGCAAATCATACACAGTAATCGAGACAAAAGTCTATGTACCAGAAGGAATTGTCCTAAAGTTCACAGACAATAAAGTTACAGTAGAAGGCACAGTATTCGAATACACTTTAATAAAGAAACACGACTACTACAACATAGTAGCATACGCGACAGCAAACACAATACAGTATAAAGTAAAATTCAATAACTTAGAGCTAAAAGGAGGACATACATACCGCCTACAAATAAAATCAAAGCCCTCGAAAATAACAATAATAGTCATAGACTACAAATAGCTCGTTAAATAATAATATCATAATGATGTAAAATAATAGAAAATGTTGTATTTGTTACATAACTGTTTTGACAGTGCTTCTTAATGGTACTGCTAGTTCTTCTCTGAATACCCATTTCTTGTTTTCTACGTACTGCCAGTATTTTGGAATTATTCTCGCTATGTTTATACTCGACTGGACGAAGTATCCGTAAGGCATTTCTACACGGAATCCTTCTGCTTCACACATAATATGTTCATCGTAGTAGCACAGAAACTGTGCTATGACTACAGCTTTATTTACATCAATTGTAGCCGAAAAAGCTCCAGGAAGCTGACAGAGAAGTCTAGCGTATAGAGGCGCATCCCTGCCCTCAAAATAGTAAATTCTGATAGGATTAATTCTCATATTAGCAAATATTAGTGCAGTATTACCCCTCCACATAGCCTTAACATGTTTATTAAAATGATAGCTCAATACCTGCTCAGAAACGGTAGGTAGTCTTGGATCAAAATTTCTTCTAGTTTCTTCATGTATCGCTAGTGGTCTGGCGAAAGGATTTCTTATGCGTCCTTGTAGGAGAACAAGGTCGTAGATGTCTGGTGCTCTATAGCTATTACTCCATAGTTTAACGAGGTAGTCGTATAGCTCTGCTACAGGCTCGAAATTGAATACAGGTAGAAGACTCCTTGTCTCCGGGCTATATTCTGTTAGCGGGCTCAGCGGACTCCATACAGTATACTCGTAGCCTTTAACTACGAAAAGAGGCTCTGTATCGAAGTAGCTAAGATACTTTTTAACAAAAGGCGGTGGAACTAAAGCAGACACAAGAATATGTGAACCCATATTATAGACTACTCTAACAGCTCTCGTAAACGGCGGAGCTACTCTAATCTCTAGTCTAGGGAAAACCGCTATCAGCGGCAGTAAATTAGCTTTCCTTAAATCTACCAAGAATTTGAGTTGCCCCTTCCTATAGAAGTTTCTCAGTACGCGGTGGACAGTTGATATAGGTAGTTGGCTTAGTCTGTTTGCTTCACGTAAAGTCCATGCTTTAGTGGCAGCTTTTATGAACTTCCATTCAGTCTCACTTACTTTTAGCAATGGTAATGAAAGTCCTAGTTTTGTATTCTTACTCATAGATAATGTATAGAAAGAAACATAGAAAAATTTTCTTTAACCGAGTAATGTTTACGCAGGAGAAGGATCAGGTGACGGGTCAGGGACTCCTGGAGGTAGATCTGGTGGGTCGTCGTCTGCTGCTACTACTGGATGCGCAGTCAATATGAGTATTAGGGCTATTACTAGAAGCAGGAATTTCGGGTTTTTAAGCAGGTTTCTAATTGTCAGCAGAATTGCGTCTTTCCTCATGTTCTCACTAGTAGAGTAACTGAAATAAAACTATTTTAAACTTGTGTATGTTATCATAATGGAGATAATATCGGAACAAATACAAAAATTTAATGAAGCGGAGTCTAATTATCAGTGGAACGCTTTTTTATTACTTTAAATACCTTTAATGCTAGTCTTGAGCAGAAGTTACGGTAAAGTATATGAAAGAGTCTCATGTTGTATGGTTTCTAGTACAATACATACCGATTCATAAGCTGGATCATGTTTTCTCGACTGCAGATTCTGAATTTCTCTCGTATAGAACTATAGTGTGGTTTTTTCTAAATAGTTCTAGCTAATAATTAATTTGACATATAAAATTAAAATTTTTTCAATTATCGTTTTAAAGTATTAATAATCATAAGCTTCGTTTTTAATCAATATTTATGTGAGACATGAAAAATACCTACTCTCATTTTATAAGGATATTGTTTTGCATACAGAAAAATTTAAATACTATTCAGCCTTAACTATATTAGGGTGAAAAAAAGGTCAGAAGGCGTAGTAATCTGATAAGTGCCAAAAGAAGATATGTTAAACCTAAAGTAAAGAGAGTCTTTCAACCCTGTTGCGATGGGGATTCTAGACCACTAGATGTTTGTGGCGCAATATACTAAGACTATGAATGCACTTGAAATACCTATAGGAATAACATGGGAAGTGACAAATAGATGCAACTTAAAATGTAAACATTGTTTTATTTCTTCTCCTATTAAGAAAGAAGTAACGACTAAAGAAGCTAAAGTCATAATAGATAAATTAGCCGAGCTGAAGATGCTTTACTTGGAGTTCACAGGTGGCGAGCCATTGCTTAGAAATGATTTCTTTGAAATATGTTATTATGCCAAGAAGAAAGGTATAAAATTTCTTTTCCTGATAACGAATGGAACATGCATAAATAACAATAATATAGAAAAAATTAAAGAATTATTTTATGAGGTTCAAGTAAGTCTAGATGGAGCAACGAAAACAGTTCATGAGAGTATAAGGGGGAAAGGATCTTTCGATAAAACATTGAACGCCATTAAATTGTTAGTTAAGCACGGTGTAAGAACTTCTATTTCAATGACAGTACATAAATTAAATGTTCATGACATTCCAAACATGATAAAGCTATGTACGAAAATTGGTATAGAGAGACTAAAAATAGGGCTCTTACGTCCTGTTACTAAAGATCACTTTAAATTAAGCTTATCGCTTAAAGAGGTTAGCGATGTAATAGTTTATTTGCATAAAAAGAAAAAAGAGCTAAAGGATAAAGTAAAAATATATCCTCCTGCAAGACGTAAATTACAAGAAGCAGATCTTTTGGCATCCAATTGGAGTTGTGGCGCGGGGATCACAAAATGCACAATACTTCCTCAGGGGGATTTAGTTCCCTGCCCACTTTTAAGAGAGTATACGGCGGGAAATATGTTAAAAGAAGATTTCGTAAAGATATGGAGGGAAGGGTTCAAATTTGTAAGAGAATTAACAGTTGAAAGAATATTTAGGAGAGCTGCAGACTATGGAAGAGATTGCTTTAACTGCGAATACTACCCTGACTTATGTAGAGGAGGATGCAGAGCTGTTGCAATAGCCTTTTATAATAATCCATTAGCTCCCGATCCATACTGTTTGAAGGAAATGACTAAAATAAACAAAGAGTTGAAAAAGGTGCTTATCGATGAATATTAGAATAAAAGAAGAAATTATTGCGTGGAGAGAGCAAAGTGATGGAAATGTAGTAATTTTTTCACCAGAATTGCCTTATGCCCTATATCTAAATGAAGTAGCTAGTGTTATATGGAAACTTTTAGTAAAGGGAGAAACTATCGAGACAATAGCCGAGAAGTTATCTAGTATATACGATGTAGCTAAAAGTAAAGCAAAAAACGATATACTAGAATTTATTGAAGAACTAAAGAAACTCGAGGTTATTGAAGTTTATGAGAAATAGTTTTACTAAGAATTACTTACTAATCTTGATATGCGATAGTTTGGAGGCTATAGGTGGTGGACTTTACTTAGTTTTCTTTCCACTATATTTTATTGAGCTAGGTGGTACTCCTGAAATATTAGGTCTTTTAGGATCTCTAATAATGTTAATATTTCTTGTAACAAAACCTATAGGAGGCTTTTTAGCCGATTTTTATGGTAGAAAGTATGTTGTCGCTGTACCTCTATTGCTAGAATATTGTATCATAGCTTTATACGCATTTGCCAGAAACTGGTATACCTTACTAATATTAATACTAATAGCGTCTCTTCTAGACGGTGTTGTAGGCCCAGCTAGAAGAGCACTTATAGCGGATTCTCTGCCTAAAGGAAAGGAAACTGTCTCATTACAGGTTTTAAGAACTATGCCACGTGTATTGAGAATGATTACACCTAGTGTCGCTGGATATATTGTAGCAATCTATGGTATTAAAAATGGCGTAGCCTTAGGTGCTCTAGTAGCTGCCAGTCTTGGAGTAGTTTCCGCGATTCTCTACATGCTTCTTATAGTTGAAACCGTAAAACCTTCTACTATCAAGAAGTTAAGAGATCTTGTTGTGAAGCCTTATGTTGAGGCTGTAGCAGTACTTAAAAGAATGTCTTCTTCAGTACTACTTTTAGCTTTCTCATCAAGTATTATATCGCTCGCCTTTTCCATTACTAGAGAATTCTGGGTAGTATACGCTAAACAGATTAAGGGTATTTCACCTGAGTCCTGGGGTTTAACAATAAGTTTTGAAAGAGGTGTTCTACTAATATTTTCGATTCCCTTAGGTTGGCTAATTGATGTTTCTGGACCACTTAGAAGCCTAATTTTTCTCTACTTTATTCAAGCTTTCTCAGTACTATTTTTTGCCTATGGTACTGAAATATTGCCCATATCTATTGGCAGAATAGTTTTCATGTTTTCTTTTACATTAGCATCTTCGGCTATGTTCGCTTACTTTACTAAAATAGTTGAGAGAAAAACTAGGGGAAGATTTTTCTCATCGATAGCCCTTTTATCTTCATTAATAAGTTTACCAGGGTCTTTTATAGGAGGTATGCTATATAGTCTATATCCTTCACTACCCTTTCTTACACAATCAATACTAAGTATACTAGCTTCAATTACCCTAATACCAGTTATCATTAAAGAAAAGGTGAAAATATGGAAGAAGTCTTAGAAAAATTACTAGATAATTTTTCTAACTTAATGGAAAAAGCATTAAAATATTTAAATACTAAATATAAGTTTCGATATGCTGATCTTAGGCTGTCTTTTTTATTTAAGCGAAGTTTTGGTTTCTCTAACATACATTATCCTTATGAAAGCAGAGTATTGAAAGGTTTTTGTGTAAGATTATTAAATAGTTCTTGGGGTTTTTCGTATACATCTGATATTAATATAAATTCTATTAAAAGGTGTATAAACATATCTTATAAAATGAGTAAGATAATTAATAAAAAGGTCAATTATCCGATTACAATGAAATATGTTCCGCAGGAGTCCTCGTATGTGAAGATTATAGATGATAGTTTTTATGAAATAGATGAGAAAATATTATTTGCTAAACATATTTTTAAAACATTAAATTGCGAAAAAATAGTGGATATGTGTGTAGTAGATTTCGGAGAGAGACTTCTGTTAGATATTATGTGCAATCCTTATGGTGCCTTTATTGCACAGATTATATCTAAGGAAAGACTTATGATTCAGCTATGGTCTAAAGAAAAGGGAGGCATTAAATTGCATGAAAGCTGGGGAGTTTCTGGTGATAGCTTATGTAATAAATTATCCTTTAAAGAGGATATTGAACCATTATTGGTCAAACTAGTAAACAAAACAAAGGCTAGAAGAGTTTCACCAGGGTTTTATGACGTAGTAGCTGGGCCTCATGTTATGAGCACAATAGTTCATGAGTGTATTGGACATAATATTGAAGCCGACACTGTTGTATGGGAGCACTCTCTTTTTAGTGACTTAATCGGTAAGAAAATAACTAATGAACAAGTTACTATAATAGATGACCCTACGATCAGAGGGGCTTTTGGTTTTTATGTATATGATCATGAATGCGTAAAAGCTAAAAGAACTAAAATAATTGAGCAAGGTGTGCTTAAAAAGTTCATACATAGTATAGAAACAGCGAGTATTTTAAAAGTTATGCCAACAGGTCACGCGAGGGCGGGGTCTTTTAAAATATACCTTTAGTTAGAATGAGCAATACATTACTTTTACCAGGAAATTGTAAACAAGAGGAACTATTGAGTGAACTAAAAAATGGTATATTGTTATCAAAAGCTCGTGAAGGAACCGTAAATGAACTCGGAAATTTTTCGATTACAATTGAAGAGGGTTACCTTATCGATAAAGGAGACATAAAGTATTCACTAAAAGATTTCACAATATCAAGTAACGTGAGAAGTCTACTAAATAATATTGTACTTGTAGCTAGTGATTTCAGGATAGCTTTTGCAGCATATTGCGAAAAATATGACCAGCAGGTGAGTGTAAGTGCAGGCGCTCCATCAGTTCTTATAAAAAATATTAAGGTGAATTAAACTTATGAAGATTATAGGATATAATGAGTTAAAGAAATATGCAGAAATAGCAATGAATAGAATAATGAGTAAAAATGTAACTCATGCCGAAATCTATATATCACATCAAGTAGATGTCACCATAAGGTATTCCAATGACAGATGTATAAGTACATTTAGTGATGAATGTGGAATGGCATGCAGGGTTTTAAATTCAAGCGGAGGATATGGATTTTCATGCGGAACGGTAGATTGTGAAATGGATGTAATTAATGTAAGTAAGGAGGCTTTAATGATGTGTTCTAAGTGTGAGAGCAAAGGCCAGTTAATTTTACCCGATGTATTAGATAAGAAGATTAAAAGAGTAGATAACTTGTTTGATAGAACGTTAGTTAATTATTTGAGTAATTTCAAGAACTATTCCGAGCTTTTACGCGATATTATGGAGGACATAATATTCGCGTATAATAGGCATAAACATTCTATTTCATCACTTAAATATGATATTTTTATAAATTTCGAATTGAAAAGCTACTTAATAGAAAATTCTTTAGGAGTAGAAGCATATGAGAAATTGTCTAAAATATATGTCTACATTGACATAACACTTCGAAATGCCTATGGTAGCATAGGGTTTTATTACGATTTTGACGTCGGCAGGTATTTGGCGGATATAAACATTAATAGCGATGATAATATAGCAAGAATAGTAGCTAAAGCATTAGAATTCTCTTATGCTCGAAAAATGAAAAATACATTTAAAGGAGAATTGATATCGGGATACGTACCTTCGTACGAACTCTGCTTTAGTATAGTTGAACATGCTAATGCTTTAGATGTTTTGTCAGGTATAACATATATGACTAATATGAGAAATAGGAAAATTTCTACAGACAAATTAACGATAATCGACGATGGAACAATACCGAGAGGTGTTAATAGCTCTACGTTTGATGACGAAGGAGTACCTAAGCAAAGAATAACCGTTGTTGATAGAGGAATATTAAAGAATTATCTTCATAATTCATATACAGCCTTCATTATGCATGAAAAGAATAATGCCTGCGCATATAGGCTTAATTACCAAAGTAATGTGTTAATAATGCCGAGTAACGTTATTATAGTTCCCGGGGCTCAAAAAACTAGTGAAATGATAGAAGATACTAAAAAAGGGATATTTATAGACATAGGAGGGCTAGATATAGATATTACGACAGGTAGAATGAATAGCCCTATATTATACGGATACCTGATAGAAAAGGGCGAAGTTACTTCTGTTATAAAGTCTATATTTATTACTAATTCAGTTATGGAATTACTAAAAAATATATCGGCAGTTTCCAAAGACTACAGACAAGAACCAGGACTTATAATGCCTTCTATTAAAATATCAAATGTCACTTTTATGTAACATCGTAACTAAGTTTATGAGCTTTTTATAATATTAAAATTATCATAGCTTTATTCAATAAAAATATTTTTAGCTTAATGGAATTCTTAAGGTTTCAAATATAATATTATATTGCCTTTTTACTAAGAAAATATTTGGAGAATCCTATAGCATTATTGAAATTAAGTATTTTTACGTATTCTTAAAGTATATTTTAACTATTCTGCAAAAATATAGAACATTTTCTATAATGCTTAAGACCAATGTAACGTCATTAATATGAAGTAATGCTTGACAAAAAACATATAAACTTTTTATTTTAAGTAAATAAACAAAAGGTTTATATAGTTTTCTATAGTAAAGTTTAATTCATCTTGTTATCTATTAAATCCTCGATAGTTGATTCATTAATACTAATTATATTGGTGAAGTATCATCTCTTTTTTATAAATAATTATTGCGAGAGGTTATTTATGGGTGGTAAAACAATTTGATATACTATTCTTCGGAGGATAGAAGATAAAGGGATTTGACTCTATTTCACTGGGAGTTTTAAATCGTACTACTAACTCACTTTTTCTCTTATTATAAAGGCTAAGTGGTATTTCATGTAAAAGAAGAAGTGAAATAAGGTTCACTATGGCGGCACTCATACTTGACCAGAATTTCTCGCCATGAAGTAGCCTATTTCTCCAATCATCAATAAAATAATATCCATAGCCACCTCCCTTACAACTATAAACCTGTATACATGTATCACGGTAGTCTCGTAGATCTTGTTTTAATTGACTAGATGCATAATTATTTTCGAAAAGGTACAACAAATGTCCTACTCTGTTCACACGATTTCCAGGCTTATATGATTTTAAGTGCCTTGATATCGGTACAGTGAAGAGTCTGGTAACAATGCCATCTAATTTTACGTGATTACTACATTTTAACTTAAGTATTCTTTCAAGTAACGAAAACGCAATATGAGCTGAGAGAATAAAGTGGCGGCTAACTATGATATACAGCTCGGGAAAATAGCTAACTAGTCGTGTTGGAAGTAAATTTAAGCGAAATAGCAAAAGTATTTCGTCCCTTATTTCAGGATCACTAAACAAAATAATATCTTTTTCAAATTCAACTACGAGCTGGGCTGTCCACGCCCAGAAAAATATATGGTCATAGTTAACGTTTTGAACTACGTGAGTTTTAATTAGTAAAATGGCTAGTTTTCTAAGTACTTCAAGCGGAAGCTCGTGGAAATTATAGTGACGGTGTATTAAAAATTTCTCATCGCATGGTGTAAGTCCTTCTCTTATGAAAATATACTCTTTATCATCTGGTTCTATAGCTAATGGTTTTCTTTTTTCACAGCACTGAATGTATTTATTTACTAAGTCTTCAATATCTTTTAAAATATCATTAATAGGCTTCGCAGCCACACTGACCAATATTCCTCACTAAGCTATATATTTATGGCATTTAAAGCTCTAATAACAGTAAGCAGATTATAATTGCTACTAGTTAACCTATTCACAAAAAATAAACTTATATTGACTTATCTAAAACATTTGTTCGTGGTAGCAGCAATTGCTATCCGCGGGTCAAGAGAAGTCGTACTCAAGAGAGTTTTTATAGGAAACAGTAAAATAGGTATTAAAGCTGAGAACACATCTTTGTACATGGAAAATGTATGGACTATTGGATGTCAAACTGGCGGGTATTTTAAAAATTCTTGGGTTCTAGGCCGTAGCAGTATTTTCTTAGAAAACGACGTTGATGTACTAGCAGAAGAATCTAGCGTCGACCTTATAGACTGCATAGTAACAAGAATTCAAAGACCTTTAAGTAGAGTTACAGTTATACATTACGCTGTAAACCCATATCAGTTACAAGTTCTAGCTCATCGAATATCGATTACCCGAGATCCTAATGAAAAGAAAAAACTATATAAGAAATTCCTGAAAGAGCTCCTTAAGCAATCGAAATATGTTCCAGAATACCGCGAATTATTGGCATTTATACTGAGACTTTATAAATCCGAGCTTAAATAGACCCGCAGCATGCGAGAAGATTTTGAAAATTTAAAAGCACAAAACTATAGTAGACTACAGATTCATCTATTTTTTCTTATTGATCCAATGATTGAAAAATATATGAAGCTTATAGAAAGCTCTTTAGTATGTTTAAACTATTGAAAAATTTTCTAAGAAACTTAACTATAGTAAAACTTATTTGATGAACTTGCTATATCATCAGGGGGCTAAGTGTATCGAGTAACTAGGCAAACTTCTCTTGAAACATTTACTTATGCATTTAGATATTTTGTTGAAGCTCTTCAACAAGATCCTGATTCAAGAACACGAGGCAGTCTTTTACGATTAAGCATTATTCTATTACATGAGAGTGCAGAATTAGCAGCTAAATCTTTGACTGGAAAATTTGACGCTCCTTATTGGGAAGTCTTCGAGCACGCTTTCTCACATGCCCTAGGCAAGCCTATTTCTCCTAACTCTGATAAAAAGAAGAAGAAAACATATTTTCAGAAAATATACGATGAAGGAGGCTTACTTGCCTGTAAAGACTACCGTGAATGCTTAATGTACGTTCTTACACACAGACTCCATGAACTAACTAAAATTCGTAATAAACTTTACCATGAAGGAGGCTGTGTAGTAGAACTATGTAACGCGTACGAGTTTTTAAGAGACGTATTCGCTTATTTCATTAACATATATGGTATGAAAACACTATTAAACATGATAGAAAACTTGCCTTTAGCTTTAAAAGCCTGGCTACTTCTATCTCTAAAATATTTTGAAAAAGTAGAAGAAAAACAGGTAAGTGAAGCCTATTTAATTGATTCGTGGAAGGAAATTTCAAGTAGTATTGAAAGAAATCTCGGCGTAAAACTACTTAGACTACTAGAACAGCTTTTTGAAGGAAATAAAAATTCCTTTAGTATAATTTCAGATAAAATAAGTCAGCTAAAACCTTTTAACATATTTGAAGTAATGGTAGTTCTAAAGACCGCGTAATTACTGACCAATGGGACAAAATCTATACAGCTCCCTGCGATCTAGAACAAGGAATACTGCGTAGCACTACATTTTATACTGATAGAGAAGAAGAAGCTAAAGCCGTAATAGACTTGTACGACAAGGCTACCGAAATAAAGGTTATTCATAGAAACTCAGAATTTTATGGAGCTTCAGAATATGACAAAAAGGAATTACATAGATTCCTTTCAAGCACAGATAAAATTATAGTTAAAGCATGTATTGAAAAATACCCTTTAAGTATATATTATCAGCTGTATACGAACCACATTAATATAAATAAAGAAACTTTAATTAAATTATGTTCATTTTTGTTTTCAAGTATTGTAAATCCTTGTCTTGGTTTAATATTGAAAGCCCAGGTTTTCTTATAATGATTGGTTAACCTCATTTTTTGATAATGCCTTATCTTTTGATCTGTTTTGTTTTCTCGATGTCGTCGAAGTTTAGCTGAATTATCCCGTCAGCTATATGTTCTGCGCCGAAGCCGAAGTTTCCTCCTGTAGTAACAGCGTACTGTAGTGTAGCAATTACTGTTGGCTGCATTTTAGCTAAGCGTACTTTCATATTATATGTGATACGCCTAGCCATAGCAGGCTTATCTACCCAGAAAGCGCTCAGTGAATCGATTATGATTAATGGCTCTCTTATCTGTTCTTCTCTAACAAGACTCCATAAGTAGTCTACTAAATTACTTACATCAAGTGGGTCAGGGTACTTCGCCCTACTTTTCTTTTCGTAGGCATGACTCCTCAGCTCGAAAATATCGACTATATGAAGCGCCCCCTCATCTTTAAATCCATTGAAGTGCATATTGAACTGTTCTGCTTGCTTTACTAGACTCTGAAAGTTTTGCTCAGTTGTCACGTAGACTACCGGGCAAATGTTTTTCGAGAGAGCTGTGTTAGCTATGTGTAGACAAAGTATGCTTTTCCCTGTACCTGGTTCTCCTGCTATGAATACCCATGAATGCTTAGGTATTCCTCCCTGAAGATACTTATCAAGAAGTTCTATACCAGTAGGTATTCTCTCTATTTTCGAGCTCACTCTCCTATCACCAAAATAAACGGATTTTAAAATAGACCACAAGATACCTCAATCAAGCGAGCTACTTTAGTCAGGTAGAGTATATTCTGGTTGTTTCTCAGTAACTATAGAGAGGCTCTGAAGAAATAGGAAGATATTTAAACATCAATTGCAGTACCTACATTATGATAGACTTAAACGAGAAAATTTACGATATTATTTTGACTATTTTAGGAACAATTTTAGGAGGTTTTATAAGCGGACTAGTAGGCTTATTTCTCCACAGAAAAAGACTTAAAGATGAAGTAAAAAGAAAACATTTAGAAGAAATAAAAGAAAAATGCCTTAAACCACTCGAAAAAGAACTAAAACAGTTATCTAGCAATTTTGATATAAGTGAGAGAACTTCTCTTAAAGCTTTCTGTGAAGCAGTATCAGAAGAAATAACGTGGTGGAAAATCTATTCGTTAGAAAGACGCGTGCATGATAAAATTTTATACAGAGACATGAAGAACCATTTCAAAAAACTTGTAGAAAAATTAAATGAAATAGAAAATAAAGTAATTAAAATAAATTATCCTAAATTCGCAGAATTATTATGTAACATAACTGAAAGTATTCATAAAAAACTACAGGAGAAGAAAAATGTTTCTCAAGACTCTCCAGCAGCAATTAAGAAACTAGAGGAGAGTACAGAAGATCTTGTTTTTGGCGTTTTGATGAAGATTCTCGAGTATAATGAGTTCCACTTGCCTAATGTCTATAGGCGCTTAAAAGAAAGAAATCTTTTGCATTTAGTAGATGAAATAGCAATAGAAGTCTATTGTGAAAATAAAGAGGCTGTTGACGAGTTGAAGAGAATTAGATATGAGTCAAAGAAAATTATAGAAGAGTGTTTAAAAGAAATAACAGATTTACTTCACTATCAGAAATTAGAAGGTAAATGCAAATACATAAAGGTTTAACAAATCAGTAAACTTCAATATACTGTAGCTTAAAGAATAGTATTCTTTATTTACTAAAAATGCTTGAGTATAGTTTCCTCTAAAGAGAATTTCATGTAAATGATGAAGATACTCAAATATGACAGTATCTTTAATACTAATAAATAGGCCGCGGTGTCGAAGATGCGATTGATGCAAAAATAATTAGGACAAGTATTTTCATTATAGTATCGCTATCTATTGTATTCTTCACTAACTTTTTCAATATTGTTACTTTAAATTCAAACTTAATGGCTAATCTCTCAAATCTAATAATCACGTTATATACAGCATTAATAACACTATTTCTCTCTATCTCAGGGCTACATTTATCAAAGCAGTATGGTTTGATTTCAGTAGATATATTAGCAAATAAGTCTGGGAGGTTGCTTACAATATATCTTACAGCGATTTCTATCGCTATCATAGGTATTATTTGGAAATCGGAAAAATCTAAAATGTTAAAAATTACCATAAAAATGACATCAATTAATATCGTTTCAACTATCATAGGAGTAGAAATTGCGTTTATTTTACTTTTTGCGTACTTATTCCCGAAATACCTGCTAGAAACTTTTCGTATATCCCTAGTAGAAATAATGAAAATGCTAGGATATCCTGATGATATTATAAAAATGTTAAAAAGAGGGAAACTTCAATTAGCCAATACTAAACTTTCTAAAGGATTAATGCTCATAAGAATCTGTATAATGGATCTGGCTATGAGAAGTGAGCTCGAGAAAGTTGTCTCTATATTCAGTAATACTATCAAGCAAATTCCTTACGAAGATTTAAAGAAAAAGAGAATAGACATAGACAGAATAGTCTTTACAATCCACATAAGGATGGATGAATATATTTTTGATCCTCTAATAAGTACTCACTTAAAGCCGAATACAAGAATTTTTTCGCAACTCTTCTGCAATCTGACTAGGATGTGTATAATATCGGATTTTTAAAATTCCTCTCTTTTTGATGAATACCTTGATAGAATATATCGGATCACAGTAAACTATGTAAATAGTGATAAGAAAGAAGCTATAAATGAGTTTTTCTTCTCGGTGTTATGGATGTTTAATGAAAATGCAAACAAGATTTCCGACAGAGAAGTTTCAAAAGTATTGTTTAAAGGCATAACATTATCAGCAACTTTAATTAAGCTACTAGAAGCAAAACTAGATAAAACGAACGATATTAAATACATACTTTTCGTCTTATCCTCACACCTTCTAAAATGGTTGTTAAAATATCCAAGAGCATTTATTGGGCTAAACATTAATGATTTAATTTATCTTATAGAGAAGGGTGATAGACTCTTTATTGGAAGTATTATAATCGCTCTCTCTCGTATTGAGAGAGAGTTAGAAGTAATTAAAGAAGAAGAGCATGAATTTATTTATAGAAGAACCGTTGCTAATTTTGAAAAGGTGAAAGTAAAAATTAATAAGATAATTGAAACCAATAAATGGTATATATTTGTTGAGGATAATAGTTTAAACATTTTGAATACAAGTGATAGAACCATTGGGGCTATACAACTTGCGAACATCCTAGACAGAGAAGATATAAAACTCCTTAGATCATTTGTTCAAAAACATTTCACATTACTTTAGCACTCAAATGGAATCGTAGTCAATATATGGGCTTCTCATACAGTCTTCTAAAAGACAAGAACTTCTTAGCCTTCCTAGAGCGGCTTAGTGGAGAGTAGCCTTGACTTTAGAGCAGTAGAGTACAAGGACTATGATTACGGAGTTCTATAATGAATGAAGGGATAATCGGTAATAAAAAGAATGCTAAGAAGAGTGATAATATAGCTCAAAGTTTCTAATGATTATAGACCTTATAGTTAAATGGGAAAAAGCTAATACAGTGATCAAATCACTAACTGCTATCTATTCTGTATATTCAATTTGTCATTGACATGGTAGAGTGAACAAAAGTAATCCAACCAAATCTGATCTAAACTATCATCAACTAGGTATGTCTGTGTGACTTAGCTCAAGAAACATAGTAAAATCACTGTACGAGAACACCTATATAATACTCTTCGCCAAAACCGCAGTCGTATACACCAGTAACAAGCATGAACTTTCTTTATACTCTCCTAGCTCCACGCTAGTACTACTCACTATAAATATTTCTACTTTATGTCTCATCAAAACATTACGAAAAACTCCTTCAACAAAGCTCTTAACATTAATTAACTGAGTACACTATATAGCAGAGGAATAATTAATTAAAAACTTGACTAGAGTCAGAGAAAATCTACTAACTTTACTGCTTTAGCACTATAGTTCTCATAAACTAAAGATTCAGGAAGACCCATACCCAAGAGACAGTTTCTAGGGTAGTGTTCGCAGATACCCTACTGACTATGCTTTATCGTAAAGTAATTTTATTTAATTATTTTGTTTACTATTTACTACATTTTCAAGTATATAGTTAGTAAATAGTTATTAACAGGTTAATGAACAGGAGAGTTATGATGACTTTTTCTCTACAATAATGTCTACGAAAACTGGTCCCTTAATATCAATCGTTCTGTTTTTCTCGTGAATATACTTCATTATCTTAGGAGAAATCTTAATATTAGCGTCAGCTGGGCCTTCAACCCATCTTACGCGCATCCACCCTGTTTTTCCGTCTTCAATTAGTTTAGCAAACTTCTTTACAATGAAGTCTATATAGCGTCCAACGTATATTCCTTCACGGTCTTCTACACTACTGATTATATTTCCATTGAGTACGTAAATTTTATTGAATGTTGCTGGTCCAGCATATGGCTTAGGATCTGGTTCATATAAGTAGATATCTATTTTTTCGTCACTGTAGATGTGTACTTTAAATGGACCTACTTTGCTTCTATATTTTTCTATATTTGATAAGAGTATTTTCTCTATTTGTTCTCCATATTCAGTAGACGGACTTAGAACAGGTTTTATTCTTGAAGCTATATCTTGGTCGCTTATTACTGAGTACAGGTAGGGAAATACTAGGACTCTTATGTCTTCAATATTGTATATTACTTGTGCTAGTCTTTCTACACCTAAGCCGAAATTGTAGACAGGGTAGGGGATATCGTAGTTGGCTAGTGCTATGGGAGAATATAGGCCGAAGGTTCCTATTTCATGCATTTTTCCGCGGAGTTCTACGTATACTTCGAACTCTCTATTGTATGCGTAGTATCTTGAGGTATCTTGTTTTTTAACTATTTTTATTTTATTTAAACCTATTTTGTTTAAAATAGTTTTAGTTAGTTCTATTGAAGCATTTACACTTAAGTTTTCGTCTACTACAACTACGGAAGCTGAGTGATAGTAGCGTAGATGATTTTTATCTACTCGTTGTTCTCTTCTAAAAACCCAGTCTATTGAAAAGAGCCTTAGAGGTGGATCTAGGTACTCTAGTATGTGACTGAGTGTAATAAACCAGGATGCAGTCATGTGGCTTCTCAAAGTAGTGGCTAAAGGAGTAGGCTTTAGGTCAAAGAAGTCTTTGAGAATACTTATTAGTCTTAAGCACTGCTTGTCTGTTATCTTGAGTTCTTTCTTTAAGACTTCGAGAAGCTCGTCTGCCTCTATTTCTCTTTCTCTATATTTTCTTAAAACATTTTTGAGTACGTTGAAATCTATTTCACTTACTTCTTTCTTTATCCTATTTATGTACTCTGTGCTGAGTCCTATGTCTGGTCTTGGGAGGCCTGCTAGAAAGTATATTCTGTCGAGTATTACTGGGGCTTCTGGGCCGTACTGTTTATAGACGTCTTCGGTGGAAATGAATATCGGATTTATTACTTCGGTAAAACCTAGAGAAAGAAGAGCTTCTCTTATTCTATATATTAGGTCTATTACAGGGTGAGGTTTTCCTATGGATTTTTCTAATGGTATTTTTCTAGTATTATCTGGATATATATTCGAGTATTCTATCCATAGGTCCTCGAAGTTCTCGTTTTCTTTAAGTCTTTTCTTGATTTCATTTATTGGTAAAAGCATATTTTTCAAACCTCTCTACGATTTCTCTCAAACAATCGATAAAGTAGTCTGCTCTCTCTTTTTCTAAAAGATAGGTGCTTATTTTCATTCTTTTCGTTATTCCCGGCTTTATTCCGATGATATTTTTCTTCTTGAGCTCTTTATAGAGGAAGAACCTGTCTCGCACTTTTAATGAAATTTCGTAAAGCTGAGGTGTCTCAAAGTGAAGTAGATCATGGTTGTGAGGCTTTTCTCCAAGGAGCTTGAAGCCTAGCTCTTTTTCGAGGCGCTCAGCAATATATCTTGCTATTTCTACTTTAGTTTTCCATTTTGAGACTCTTTCCTTTAAGTAGGGTAGTACTTGTAGCAAGCAGACTGCGGGGGCTCCTCTTACAGTGCACCCTAAGAGTTCTACTTCCTTATTTTTCTTATACTTGCTTTTCTTAAGTATTATTTGTGAAGCTTCTTCTGTCATGGCTAGAACTCCTATAGGTCCGGTGCACGCCATGCTTTTGTGGCCTGAGCCTACGGCGAAGTCTGCGCCTATTTTGTTTAGAGAGAAAGGCATTCTGCCTATGGCGTAAGCAGCATTGATTAATATATGGATGCCGTGGCTTTTGCATATATCGACTATTTTCTTTATTTCAGGTATATTGCCATAGTTTCCGTCAGGATATGTAATTAAAGCTAAAAGAGGAGGTTTTCCGTAATTCTTTTTAACTAGCTCTATTTTTTCTTCAAAGTCCTCGGGTACTACTTTGAACTCTGGATAGTCTGTAGTCTTTGTTAAAACTACTTCAAGCATACTTCTCTCAGCTGCAAGAAGGCTCGTGTAGTGTGCATTTCCGTCTGCGACAACTACAGGGGCTTTTTCATTCTTCAGTACATATTCTTTATAGAGAGCGAACATTACTGTAAATATTCCTTCTCTAGCTCCGTGAACGAATCTCACTTTACTGCAGTCGATAAAGGTCTCGAGTTCTTCTACTAGCTTCTTGATATTAGGGTGCCTAATGCTGTGTAGGTCTCCTGTACAATAAAGGCATGTAGAATAGCCGTCTAGATAGTCTATTAAGTTCTTTTTCACTCCTTCGGGAACAATACCGCCGCTACGAATAGGATCAACAATAAGTATTCTACCCGATGACACATCTGGGCATTGTAATAACTAAGTTAATAAATATGTTTCTGTAGTGCTTTACCTCGTATTTATCGAAGTGATGTTTCAAGACTGAAACAAAGAATATATATTCAAGACAGGAGAATACATATAGCGGATGATTGATACCAGGCCGGCTCTGATGAATGATGATCTCTCGCCCCCTTTTGATGACTGCTTTTAAGCTAAGCTATTTTAAGAGTTTATGTTCTATTACTATGGGAACTCTGTGTATACGCCCTATCCATTAATGCTCTTTGAGGAAGCGAGGGCTTTAGTTTCAAAGTATTTTTATGTGCTTCACTACGAGTTCGACGGCTTTGTACCTGTTTTCTATATTCAGCCTGACGGCGACTTGAAGAGTAAATTTAAGGAATTTGCTCTTGAAGCTAAAAGTAGGAAGCTTCTGCCTTTCTTGAAGAAGAGTAATGGTTATTTGACTATAAGAGTACTTCCTTTTGAACCTAAGAGAAGGAACCCTAAGACACCTCTACTTCTCTTTGCGGCGACTTTCATTACAGTACTAATAGATGGTTTTCTTAGGGCTTCAGATAGTCTTCTACCTGAAGTGCTGGGACACGAAGTCAATGTTCCCTTAACGACGCTAGCCTATGCTTTAGCCCTAATGGCTATTGTAGGGATCCATGAAATGGGCCATAAAATAGCTTCAATAATACATGGCGTTAGAACATCGCTTCCCTACTTTATACCAGCGCCACCAGGAATAGGGATAGGAGGTACATTTGGAGCAGTTATTCTCCAAGAAGAGCCTCCGACAAATAAGGACGAGCTGTTTGATATAGGGTTCAGCGGTCCTGTTTTCGGTTTTCTGGCAACTATAGTAGTTATGCTAGTAGCTGCTCGAGTAACAGGAATTGTTTCGATAGAGCAGCTTAAAGCTTGGACAGAGCAGGGCTATGTCTTCGTCTACATACCGACTCCTGTGTTAATGGACATTATTCTCTCATACTATAGGCCTCTTCCAGGACCCAACTATGTCTACTACTTGCATCCACTAGCTTTCGTAGCCTGGGCAGGCTTCATTATTACAGCGCTAAACCTTTTTCCCGTCTGGCAGCTCGACGGAGGACACGTTATAAGAGCGCTTGTAGGTCCTAAGAGAGCTAGACTCCTCTCTATAGCTGGTGTAGTAGTGCTCTTTATTCTAGGGTACTGGATGATGGCTCTTATTCTGCTGCTTTTCATGATGATAGGAGGTAAACCTGTAGAGCCTCTAGACAATGTTTCTCCGCTAAGCACTTCGAGGAAACTATTGATCATAGTGTACTTGATCATACTAATACTGTGTTTGCCAGCGCCACTCTATGGATAAACTTGAAAATATTCAGTTAAAATCTATAGTAATGAAGGAAAAATTACAGAAAAGTAAGACTTAATAGAAAGTATAATTATTGCTATACTGTGAGAAAAACACTAGCACTATTTCTTATAGGACTAATCTTTATGATCTCCTTTAAAGTAGAGACTGTTACTGCATTTTCTCAGGAAATCCATGTGGTGAAGAATATTGAGTATTACTGCATACTTGGACTCAATGGCAAAATAGAGGAGTGGAAAGTAGATGTAGAAATAACTGTTGAGGGGACAGGTTTCCGTACTATTGTAGATAGGATTTGGTTTGCTTCTCCTCAAGGAATATTAGAAATTTCGCCTAAGCCTTCCTCAATAAAATATTATGGTTATTACTTAAAGCTTACTTGGGAACACTTAAAGCTTCCAACTAACATAAAGTATTCAGCGAGACTCTTTACTCCTCCTCCGATAAACTACTCTGTCGAAATATCGGTTAACGGTCACAGAGCAGAGATTATTGAAAGAAATAATGTAGATTATGTTAAAGCAGGAGTAGGAGACGTTATTTCACTTAACGTTACTTTAGTGAATGTAAAGAAAAAGTGGCTTTGTGAGGATAGCTACTTGAGGCTTCCGCTCAACTTAATTATAATGTTTAATCTTCCTTCATATCTTAAGCTCTTATCGCTTAGTCCGCAGCCAAATGCTACAATTATGGTCGGAGACGAGAGAATGCATGTCTGGATGATTACTCTCTATGATAATGTAAGTTTATGCTTTAAGGCCAAGGTAGAGGAAGTAAATCCTTGGGGTGAAGTACCTCTTAAGCATATATCAATACAAGTTATTGATAGACCTGACTTAGTTGCTAAAAGAGTAGGAAAAATAATTGATCAGCTGAATGAGTACATTGAGGGTCTATCTTCAATTATTGATAAGATGAAAAAAGGCATAAATGCGTCTCTTGAACTCGCTGAAGGATTAGCTAATGTATCTACTGTATTGAATGTTACTGGATATTCTCTTCTAAAAATATCGAGTGTTCTTAAAGAATCAGGAGAAAACTTAATAAAAGCTTCAGAAGAATTGAACTCCCTTATTAATTCGTTTAAAGGATCTGTTTCTTACGTCTCAGATACACTGGATAAGATAAGTGAGGTACTTGACACCTTAGAGTCAAGTGAAGTAGACTATAATGAGGTAATAAACTCGCTAGAAGAAGCAATTGATACATTAGAGAAGATATATCCTCAAAATGAAACAGTAATACAACTTCTAGAAGGACTAAAGACTTTAATTGAGCAGTTAAGTCAAAGTCACGAGGAATTATCTGAAGAGGTAGAGAAACTTAAAAAAATGGTGTCGTCACTTAACAGTGCTATTGAGGAAGGAGAAGAAGCTGCAGACAAGCTTAAAGAAGCTGGTCAAGGTTTTATTAAATTATCTTCCTCTATCAACCTAATAGGATGTACCAACATAAATGTGTCTCTGGTACTTCGCAATATTTCAGAAACTCTATTAAGTACAGTTAATTCTAGCTTAGAGCAGCTCTCAGCTATGGAGGATAAGTTAGATAATCTAACTAAGACAAAAGATTATTTAGAAAAAATGAGAAAATGCGCTTATGCAGAATGGGGTCTTTACTACAGGTACTCAACTGAGATATTCTCAGAAAATGCTGAGCAAAAACTGAAAATAGAAATAGTAGCTGTTAACAATACTATAAAAGATATTATAGTGAAAACAAATAGCATCGTCTACAGTATATTAGTTAAAAGTTCGAACAATATTATCGCTACTACAAGTGACGGTAAAACAGTGTCTAATGAAGCTAGTATTTACGTTAAGGAAACATATGCTCTTATATGCCCATTAAGCAACGGTAGTGTACTCAGAAGCGCTATTGGGACAAAAATACTGCTTCTCAATGCTTCAAATCCGTCTGTAGAACTTGATCTCTGTATGTCTCCAGCTGAAACAGAATACTCTATAACATTTTCTTTAGAGCTAGTTCTTCCACGCTTGTTCTCGGTAAAAGAATTTATTCCAACAGGATATCGTAAGAAAGAGGTTAGTAAAGAACCAACTGGAAAGAACTTCATCTTACTAATTGTATCAGTTCTCTCTGTTATTGCTGTAATGTATGTTGCCATTAAGGCTAGGAGACATGAGAAGATCGAAGTAGATATTTCAGATATTCTCAAGGAGATAGAAGAAATACGTAAAGAAGTATCAAAGAGAGTTAAGTCCTAGTATATTCTTTGAAAAGTTCTCTTATCTCATCTGATACTTTAATAACATCATTCTTTCTTCCAAGTAAATATATTTCAACTTCACCACTACTAAGTACTCTAGTTTTAATATATATTTTAGGATGTCTTTTTATAATAGTGTATGTTTTTTCAAAAACTAATATTTCTGGAAGACCGCTTACTCTGATTCTTTCTTCATAGAGTTTTTCTCCCGAATATTTTTCTAAGTATTTTTCTATTTCGGGAAACATGGACTCGAGTTCATGAGGAGGACCTGGTAAGCAAACTATTATCTTGGAGCTGTGTTCTATAATCATTCCTGGAGCAGCGCCTACTTTGTTGAATACTATGTGACAGCCTTCAATTATATAAGCCATTTTTTCAGCAGCCTTTAGGCTACATTTTCTATTGCGTAAAATATATTCTAAAACTTCTTTACTCAGTACTAGCCTACGTTTAAGTACTTGTGCTATAGCTTCGCGTGTAACGTCGTCGGAAGTGGGTCCGAGGCCTCCGGTCAAGATTATTAGGTCTGCTCTTTTCATCGATTCTTCTAGGGCGCTGCCTATTTCTTCAATACTATCTCCGACTACGGTAATTCTTCTTATGGTGAATCCCTTGAGAGTTAATCTTTTAGCGATCCAAGCAGCATTAGTGTTTACTACTTCTCCTACTAGAAGCTCTTTTCCGGTGGATATTATTTCTGCGATCATTTTCTGTAGACTATTTTGGGGAGAAATTAATTAATGTGATTTTGGATACAAGCTAGTTTTATATAACTATTGTACTCAAGAAAAATGTAATGAATAGATGTCTTTGCTGTTCTCGGCGAAAAGCTTCGAGAAAAATGCTACTTAGAAGTGAGGAAGGAGAAGAAATACCTATAAGCCTATGCATAGAGTGCTACCACGAGTGGGTCTATATTTCAAAAGAGTTCAGATTTCCTCTAAGTACTAGTGCTATAGAAAATTTTCGTAAATTATGTAGACATGAATTACATCTTGAGGACTATGAGTACTTAGCGTATAAGAATGAGTATCAAGAAGTGCTTGATGCGCTACGTGAAGTAGGAATTAAAGTATCTAAAACAACGTTAAAGAATGCTGTAAACTGTGATGAAAAGTGCTTAAAGTGGATTAGAGCTCTTTTGAGGGCGCTACCAGAGGAAAGAAAGAAGGTGCTTATTGGCCAATTGAATACTTTCTACAAGGAGAAAGATAGTTACGTAGCAAAACTGCTTTTAAGCTTACTCGAAAATTCGCGTTAACTCTTTCCCCAAGAAGGTGTAGTCATAATATACTCCGTCAATTAACACAATATTGTATTTAGCTAAATCTTCACGGATAGCATGAGGGACCTTTACTCGGGAGACAAGCACTAATTTATGAGGCTGAAAAACTTCAAGATAATTTTTAACAAGGTCTATGTTGGAAATCTTGCCCCATATTCTAGCGTTTTCTTTTTCGAACCATTTCGACCCTGACTCTATTTCAACTATATAGTCAGGGAGAGGATGTACTCTATCGGAGGAGAATGTTACCTCAAAGACCGGTCTATTGTATACCATTAAGTCAGGTCTATATCGCGGTATACCACATCCTTTAACAGGTCTAAGTGCTTCATAGAAAATACTCAAATATTTTCCGTCAGCAGTGGCTAGTACTACTGTAGCTGGTATTTTCTTAGGTAAAGTTTTTCTCTCTAAAATTAGCTTAGAAGAAGGCATGAGAATATCGGCTTTTAAGTACAGCAATAGAGAAAGAAATACAAACAGCTGATATAGGTCTCTTTCCTTTATATTTAAGGAAAGTCTTATAGCGGCTCTTACTCTATCAAAAAACTCTAATCCTGATAGTTCTCCTAAACTGTATAATTTGAATACTTTTTTAAGACTAATAAAGCATTTAGGATCTAGCTCTAAAATATATTTTCTGATAGATCCTTTTTTAATTAATTTATTAATACTAAATCCAGCGTCTATTTCTTCTATAGAGTACTTTGCCTTTACTTTATTAATGAGTATTGATATTTTACTTAGAAGCGTATCTAATTCTCTGCACTTTTTATCAAACTCTGTTGCAAGCAAACCAGCTGTAATTTCTCTAGCTTTTATCATAGCGTTAAGTACTTCGTTTTCTGAAACCGAAGACACTATTACTAAGTTATGTGTTTCGGCTAAATTCTTGTCGAACACTATAAGTGCTAACGGTCGACTTATTTTTCTCGAAATAGTAAGTTTCTAAATAGTGTTTAAAGGAAAGGCTTACTGTAAGGTTCTAGCAGAAGACTTCTTAAATAATACGTTCTCAAGTAATTTTCTTTAAATGTGGCAGAAAATAGAAAGCTAAAAATATTCATTATTCCTCACTGACATTTTGATGCACTCTGGCAGCTGTCATTCGAGGAATATTTCAAGATAACTGCAGAAAATATCTGTCGCGAAGTACTAACAAAAGCACTTAAGTCAATAGTATCGCTAATAGACATACAGTCAGAAAAAGGAGAGATACCAGTAGTAGTATTCAATCCTTTAGCCTGGACGCGAACTGACGTAGTTTACGTAAACATAGCTGTATGCGGTCCTAAAGCAAAAACATTAAAAGTAATAGGCTCCAATGGAAAAGAAATACCTTCACAAATAATTGAAGCTAGAAAATCCATCTGTAAGGAAGCTCTTGTCTACCTCGGCGCGTGTACAAGAGCGCCTTATGAGGAGCAGTAACCAGGAGACGCCTAATGTAATCTAAAACACGAACTCTTATACCTTCTCTAGAGGAATTAAACTCCATAATTATTTACCCCTATAGAGGAGAATATTCATATGCTAATATATCCTTTACAGGGAAATAAAAATGTATCAGCACAATCCTCTATAAGGGAGAAAGCCATCTAGTAAAGTCGAGTACAATATTAGTTCCATGGGTGAGCATAGAAGTCAGCCGGTTTGGTACTCGTCACTCTTCAGTGCCGCGTGCGGTCATCACTCAGCTACTTAAGCGAAACAATGAACATACAGCCGCTTACATCGGCTCGGCAAAGGGGGAGGGGCTTCACCGGTCTTATGGGGACAGCGCTTCCTCATCGCCCCAACTAGTATTTTATCTAAGGCTATTTATTCTTTAATTGGCGAGAGCTCTTAGGAAACACATCGCTTCTTCTTTTATCTTTTTGACATTCAACACCGCTATGCTTCTTAAAGAAGTTTTACGCGCTAAGTACTTGATAAACTCGTATCCAAGATAGTAGCCGGTCTGGCTCTTCCCCTCTATACTCAGCCAGGAGCCGTAGAAATCATTTACAGGCTTACCAGATTCTATCCGACTTAAGTATTTTCTTGAAAGAAAACCTAAATGACACTTACACCAGTTCAGCCAGCTATTATCTGAAGCTATCCTAGCAAGACCTTTTCCCGTCAGCTCTTCTTCAATATATGTCGCATATCCTTCACTATAAAGCAGAAACAGGGGATCCGATTCAAGTTTTTCGAATTCCCTAGCAGATAGGCCTCTCAACTCCATGTGAATTAAGTGCGCTAGCTCATGTATTATCAGGCCACGTAAATCCTCTAAACTACACCAATTTAAATCTACTATGTTCTCTAGTCCAAGTAAAACAGCTCTTCTCCCCCTGTACTCCGTTGCCCAGCCAGCACCACATCCTATCCCCACATAAACCACAAAAACGACGCCTAGTCTATTCCTCCAGAACTTAACGAACTCTCTGTAAGCATAAGGTATTACTGATAGTAGATTTCTCCAAACGTGGCTAGTTTTAGGAAACCATGAAGTAAATTTCGAGAAAACATATTTCTCAGCAAAATTTCTCCAATTTTTCCCGTAATTACCTATCTGAAGCTCATAAATTTTAGGAAATTTTTTGCTGTAAAACTCCTCCCATGTAGCCAGAGGAGACTTACTCGGATTCTCACATAAAGCGAGCACGAAACTGGGATAAGTGTCTACAATCAGATAATCCATGAATCCACCAAAATACATTACTTTAAGTGCGCTACTTAAGATCTTCGAAACCACCCCTACGAAATAGTTTACACAAATTCTATAGACACTACTTTCCCTTTATATTCATCAACTTCGATCAGAGTTATCTTCCTGTTCAGCAAGGGGTGCAGAGGATAGGGATTAACGTAAATAAGTCCATTTTTCTGAGCTGTAGGCTCAAGAGCTTTTTCATGTAAGTGACCATAAATCACTAGGAAAACTTTCCCACAGCTCCTTATAGTATCGTCTAATTTCTGGTGACCCGCATAAGCTAAGTAAAAGTCTTCATAGCGATTACCCGTGTACTTAATGAGGTCTCTTCGAGGACAGTGATGAAGCACGACAATACTTCTACGAGATCCCGCTCGACTCCCACTTACTATTTCTTAGTTTCTCTGAATATATGAGAGGAAACAAGCCTTGTTTTAAGCTGTGTCGAGGAAACTAATATACTGTATGGTTATTTATGCAAACAGCTTATATATCTTTGAAACAATTATCGTTTTAGATGAGCCACCTTACCTTTAAGGGTAAGGTGGTGATGGGGCAAGAGCCCTATGGCTCGATGAACTCCACCCCCAGGCTAAGCCCACAGCTGCTAGAATTAAGTGGGGTGTTTCCCCGGGAGAGGAGAGTAGAAGCCCCCCGCTACCGTTTTACGGGGCGATGGGGGGTTTCTACTCTCGGGGCTGTGAAGAACCGTTGGAGTGCCCGAAGCCCCCTAGGAGAATACTCCCAACCCCCTTGGGATGCAGGAGTATTCTCCTAGCCTTCTCCCCGGGGAACACTAAGCATACAGCGAGATGCCCGAACCCCAGCCTGGGGGTCAGGCGGGTTGATAACAGTATTAAGTAAACATCAATCCAATAATATACAGTGCTTTAACAGAAATGTTCTTGTGATTGGTAGGTTTTAGTGAAGTATATTGCTTTAAAATGCTTCAAATATACTAATGCCTCCCGCCCTGCAGGACGCCCCCCTCCACTATGATATGAGGGAGATGGGGGGTGTCTTGTGGGGCGGAAGGAGTTTGAAGTAATAAGGTCTAATGTTCTTAGGATAGAGGTAGATGAGAAAACAGAAGAGTTGTTGAAGAGCCTTCAGAGAGAGTTTAAGAAGTACTTTGATGTAGCGAATAATTTCATTAAACAGTATTATCGAATAAATCACAGGCTTCCGAGGCAAATAGATGTTTATAGGATTCTCAGGGAATATGGTGTATCTAGTACTGCTGCTAACGAGGTTTCAAAAAAGGTTCTTGAGGCATGGAAAAGCTACTTTGAGCTTGAGAAAAGAGGATTTAAGGCTAAGCCACCAATATTTAGGAATATTCCAGTGATTCTTCATAATCAGCAGTACAGGGTTTACGCTAGGGGAAAGGACAATGAGTGGATTGCTGAGAAAATTGAGTTTTCTTTAAACGGGAAATGGGTTTCACTTAAAGTTAAAGGGAAGCTTAGGTGGATTCCGAGGCTCAATGAAGGACTAGTGTTTTATATTAGTGGATTAAAGTGCCCTAGTATAAAGTTAAGATATTGTTTAATAGAAAATTACTTAGTTTTAGGAGAGAGATGTCTTAGTAAAAATAAGGCAGAGATTTTCCAACGGAACGGTAAATGGTATTTTGCTTTTTCGGTGGTGTTAAAGGTTTCTAGGCTTCAGGGTAGTGGAGTAGCAGGAATTGATATTGGTGCACGTAATTTGGTTGCTTTAGTGGGTGTAGACAGCAATAATGAACCGTTTTCATTACTGTTTAAGAGCGGTACACTGCGTAGCTATTGGCTTAAAAATGAAAGGCTTGCTAGGCGTAGGCAGAGGATTGCTAGTAGGTTTTTCTGGGAGGCAGTAAAGTATGCTGAAAGCAATGATAAGGAGATGGAGAAAGAGTGTTTTAGTAAATATAAATTGTTTTTGAGGAAAGCAGGGAGATTCAGGAAGAAGGCTAGGGAAGTTAGAAAGAAGGCTGTTAATGCTATGGCTAAACTGGTAGCAGAGTTTCTTGCTTCTAGAGGTGTTTCGAAAGTGTTTGTTGGCAATAGTGTTTGCTATGCTGTCTGTAGAGAGGACTTAGTTGAAGAGATTGCTTCAAAGCCTACTAGAGAATTATTGCGCAACTTTTTCTCTCCGAGGCAGATTATTGATGCTCTCAGGAGACACTGTGAAGTCAGAGGTATTGAGGTAGTTGAGGTGAGTGAAGAGAATACTAGTAGTATTTGTCCAGTGTGTGGTCAGCGGATTCAGCGTCCTTATAGGGGACTAGTAGTGTGTGAGAAATGTGGACAATTTAACGCTGATTTGGTAGCAGCATACAACATAATGAAGTTTAATAGTAGTGTCGAATTAAATGATAAAGAGTTAAAAAGACTTCTCAATAATCCCAAAACATACATATACCTCATTAAGGAACAGAAATGGGTTGAGAAAAGTATTTAAATTAAATTCTTTACCCCGATAGGGAGACACCCCACTAGCCCCATAAGGGTAACCCGCCTGACCCCCAGGCAGGCAATGAAAGGCCAGCCGGCCTAGAGCCGAAAGAGGGGGTCTAAACCACGATGGGCAAGAGCCTATCCCCCGTTTCTCCTTTATTTCAAGCTGGTGGAGACTATAGCCTCAAGGATTGCAGTTCTCGAAATCTTTCTCAGTAAACCCTAAACCTTGAGCATAACTATAGTTATACCAGCCTACTACACCTACAACATACAGGTCTCCTATTCTGCAGGGACCCTTTACATCTAGTAGTACTCCGTTATATTCTTCGTAAAGCTTAGCTAGCTTGTTCAGCTTCTCGATACTAGTTAAACCCCTTCTCTTTTCTCTACCGCTAAGCCAGTGCTCATGATTGCCTGAAACAGCTAAAAGAGGCCCTTTAAAGAATTTCCTAATAAATCTCAACAGCTTCTTGAAGTACTTCTCATCAGCCCAGTTCACTACATCGCCTGCGAAAACAATTAAGTCGATTTCGCTCTTACGCAGTACTTGAGCCAGCTTAACTAGAATAGTTGAAGCCGGGTGATGAATGTCGCTAACAGCAGCTATTCTCACTACGCGAAAGAAAATATGCTCAAATAATATGTTTAGCGACCCAGGGCTCTAAGATAAATAACAGTATTCTAAACTATAAAAGTATCTCAAAAATAATTCAATTAAATTTAAATAAGCCCGATGCACCTCGAAGCGAGGACCTCCCTACTCACTCTTTTAGGAAAAACGAAGGACCTCTATTTAAGTGAGTACAATATTCTCACTCAAAATAATGCCAAAATAATTATTTCTATTATATTCCTTAACATAATTAATACATTTTATTAATTCACTATATTCTACATAACCTACTTTGACTACATATTTTCCTATAGGTTCTATAATCACTAATGTCGGTAATGCAGCTATTTTAAACAATATCACTAAATCTCCTTTTTTATTATTTATGTAAACTGGCCATGTTATATTACTCTCTTTAATGTATTTCATTAATCTTTCAGGAGGATCTACAGCAGGTGCTACATCGATTGAAATTATGTAAATATTATTGAATTATGATAATAATTTCTTTAATTCTTTTAATTCATATTTGCATGATTTATTTTTTAGATTTAGAAGAAAATGTTTTTAATGAAAAGTAGTTCGTATGTGTGTATAGGAATACTATTGCTATCAGTAGAGCTATTATGAGTATAGCTATAAACTTTCTATTCATATATTAAAATTTGTGTTTTAGAGCTTAAATATTCAATTATATGGCTTATTATTAAGAAATATAAAGTATTTTAGCTATTTAATGAATATTCTTTGACGAAAATTATTATTCGTGTCCAAAATAGGGAGGAGGAGTTTCTTGAGATACTTTTGCATGTTCTTCACTAGGATATTGAATTAAGGACAGTTAAATACCTTTTGTAGGAGAGGTTTCTTGGAAAGTTAAGTTAGTCTTTAACCTTGTTTATTAGTTCATTTAAGGTTTTATGATTTGTGAGCCCTACTCGTATAATGTATTTTCCGCTAGGGCCTATTATTACTAGTGTTGGAACCGCGCTTATACTGAATAGTTTGGTCATGCTTCTATTCTTATCTATGTAAACTGGCCATGTTATTTTATGGTCTTCTACATATTTTTTGAGTTTTTCTGGAGTATCTGTACCGGGAGATATGCTTATGGAAACTATATGTACGTCGCTGCGGCTAGCTAGAAGTTTTTTGAGTTCTTCAAGCTGTTTTGCGCATGGTCCGCACCATGTTGCGAAGAAGTCTATTACTAGTATTTTGCCTTTGTATTTACTTAGATCTACAGCTTTTTCTTCTAAATCGTAGATTTTTATAGTCCATATTTTTTCGTTTACTGTTTTTGTCGAGGGCTGTGTTGATGTTTGTGTGAATAGAAGAGCTACTGCTATACCTCCGATGACTAGTAATACTACGGCACCTAAGATAATGATAGCTATAGTGAAAACTGTTTTGCTCATATCATGTTTTACTGTATCTTTGTTTAAAATATTTGTTTTTTAGTTCTATCTAGAGAACAGTTTTCTTTTTGTGTATGTAGTAGAATGTAGTGTTTTTCTGTATAGAATAATTTATTTTGCTACATTTTGACCATATGTACCGATGGTGAGGCAGTTTTCTAATGGTCTTCTGTAATAGTTGGGGTATTGGCGCTAAAGACCTATATTTCTCTAACGTGTGTTAAAGGAGAATGTCTCAGCGCCTGTGTATTGCATATTATCGTGTGAGTACTGAGGAGCAGAGTGTAGAGCAACAGAAGATTACTGTACATAAGTTTGCTGAATCGAGAGGATTTAGTATAGTGAAAGAGTTCGAGGAAGATATTTCTGGCAGTATTTCTGCTATTGAGCGTCCTCGCTTCAAGGAGGCATTAGCTTTTCTTGAGCAACACCCGAATATAAAAATTCTCCTGGTTTATTCTCTTGATAGACTTGGGAGAAGCTTTAGAGATATCTTTTCTACAATGAGTGCTCTCGAGAGAAAAGGTATTATGGTTATTAGTGTTAGAGAAGAGTTTACTCATATTATGCATCCTCAGATAAGAGACCTTATTATAGCTATTTTGGCTTGGGTTGCTCAGTATGAAGTATACTTGATTCGTGAGAGAACTAGGCTTGCTTTGCAGAGACCTGATGTTAAAGAGAAGATTGCTCGGAGAAGAAAATACGATAAAATAGATGAAGATAAAAAACAGTTTATAATAGAGCTTTATAATAGAGGTTATAGTATAAAGAAGATTGCTAAGCTTACAGGCGAGACTGAGTACTTAGTTAAAAAGATTCTTAAACTTAATGGAGTTTTGGAAGTAGGCGAGTATTCTTGTCCTCGATGTTTTCATCGTTTGCACTGGGATGAAGTTGAGAAGAAGTATAAGTGTAGAAACTGCGGATACATCAAAGCATAGTTTTATATACTCATAAATATTTTATTCTCATAAAATAGGGTGGTAACATGATCAGAGTAGTTGTCTTAGGGCAGGGTATGGGTGCTTCCCATTTCTCTGTGGGTGTCGAGAGAATAAAGTTAGGAGAAATAGAGCCTTTTGGTGTTCCGCTAGCAGAGTACGATTTAGGTTACAAGATTTCTGACATAGAGATTGTTGCATCATATGATGTTGATGAAAATAAGGTAGGTAAAACAGTGTATGACGTCGCGGAGAAGCTAGTAGGCGGCAGTGTTCCTATACCTGAGTCTCTTAAGAAAATTACTATTAGAAGAGGAGTACATTTAGGTAGTTTACGTGGCATGCCTGTTAAAGCACATGGACTCGAGGAGAAGAAGGGGCTTGGCGAAGCAGTAGATAGAATTCTAGCTGAGTGGAAGGAATTAGAGCCGGATGTCGTAGTGAATACGATTACTACTGAGCATGGACGAGTATTTGGCAGCCCAGAGGAGTTAGAGAAAGCGATAGTGGAGAATAAATTAGAGTCTTTGACCGCTACTCAAGTCTATGCTTACATAGCTTACCTATACTCAAAGAAAGTCAAGCCTATAGCTTTCATTAATGCTATTCCTGTGCTGCTAGCAAACGACGAGGCTTTCCTAGAGCTCTGCCGGCAATCCGGAATGATTATTTTTGGCGACGACTGTGCTACTGGAGCAACTCCATTTACCTCAGATTTAGTTGAGCACTTGAAGGAAAGGAACAGGAGAGTAAGATACATTGTTCAGTACAATATAGGTGGGAATACGGACTTTTTAGCTCTAACTGATAGTAGGAGAAATAAAGCAAAAGAAACCACGAAAACAAGTGTTGTAGAAGATATTCTTGAATACAAAGTGCCTACGTACATTAAGCCCACGGGGTACTTAGAGCCTTTAGGTGACAGAAAATTTGTTTCACTCAACCTCGAGTACATTACATTCAATGGTCTCGTCGACGAAATTACAGTGAATATGAGGATAAATGATAGTCCTGCACTTGCAGGGCTGCTTGTTGACTTAGTACGTTTAGCTAAAATAGCTCTAGATAGGAGGCTATATGGCACTGTATACGAGGTGAATGCGTTTTACATGAAGAAGCCAGGGCCTCCTGGAGCAAAAGCTGTACCAAGGATAGTTGCTTACCAAAAGCTTATTGCATGGCTTAACTCGCTTATTTCTACTTAACACCGAGTTCTAGTTACTCGATTTGAAGTAGCGATCTATTTCCTTAAATAAGATATTTTACTCAGTATGTTCTGTCAAAATAAGGAGAGAGTCCCTGCAGAGCTGGTACGATAAAATGTCTTTAGAAAAGTACTTTCCTTACGCTACTTGGAGAAAGTATCAAAGAGAAATAGCTGAAGCTGTTAGAAAGGCAGTTGAGAAAGGCGAGATACTTTTACTTGAAGCGCCGACCGGTGTAGGTAAAACTTCGGCTGTTTTAGCCGGTGTATTGTCTGCAATAGAGGACAGTGATCTAAAGGTCTTCTTTACTGCTAGAACTAAGAATCAGGCCATGGCTCCCTTCAGAGAATTAAAGCTACTCCAGAAGAAAGGAGTTCATGTATTCTACTCTCTTTTTAGAAGCAAGAAGGAAATGTGTTCGCTTGAGTCTACGCAGCACATGGACTACGAAGAATTTCTAGAATTTTGTAAAGAGAAAAGAGAGCAAGGATGTATCTACTCGACAAATGTACTGAAGCTGAAGCCAGAAGACTTATTTGACTACTGTTTAATAGCTCGAACTCCTGTAGACTTTATAGAGAAGTGCCGCTTTGATGATCTTTGTCCCTACGAGGCGGCCCGTAGACTAGTTCAGCTAGGAGCTAAAGTAATTATAGGCTCTTACCCCTACGTATTTGATCCTAAAGTACAGCAAAGTTTCTTCTCTATGACAGGTTTATCTTTAGATAAAATAGTCCTCGTTGTAGACGAAGCACATAACCTGCCTTCTTCTCTTTCAAACATGTTGAGTATCAAAATGCCTATGAGGCTAGTGCGGCTGGCCAAGAAAGAGGCGTCTAAATACCACTTCTACGATCTAGCTAGAGACTGTAGTCGTTTACTTGCTTTCTATAGAGTTCTTTCGAGAAAAATAAACGAGAAAGGAGTTCCAATAAACATAGATGACATTCTGACAGCAGTAAGAAGCGTACAGTCTTTTGTGAGAGAAGCCGAGGCTTTAACTATAGAGAAAAGAAAAAGTGAAAAAGTTTCTAAAAGCCGGTGCTATGTGCGCTACGTAGCAAAGTTCCTCAAATCTCTCTTAGAATTTAGGCGAGGATACGTTCTATCTGCGAGACTTGAGGAAGGAGAGGTAGTACTAGAGTACAGGTGTATTAGTCCTGCAGGAAGACTAGAGCAGCTCTTTAGTAATCTGGGAGCAGGAATCTTAATGAGCGCTACGCTTCAGCCAAAAGAATTCTTATCGGATATACTTGGCTTACCTTCTGCTAAAGTTAGAGAGAAGAGAGTAGGAGAGATATTTCCTAGAGAGAACCGTTTAGTGGTAGTAGCAACTGATGTTACTTCAAGGTACTCTGAGAGAAGCGACACGATGTATGAAAGAATGTGTGAGTATATTTTATCGGCATACAGCGTATCGCCAGAAAATAAAGCTATATTAGTAGTAACTCCTTCATACGAGTTCCTTAAACCCATCAAAAGACTTCTAAAAGGAAATCCTCTCATAATAGAAGATGAATCTACGAGAATAGAAGATATTGTAAACGCTGTTCAGGCAAAAAACAAAACAATAGTACTAGCTGTAGCTGGAGGAAAAATTGTCGAAGGTATAGAAATTAAGAGCAAGAGCGGAAGCATGATATCAACTGTCGTTATAGCTGGTATACCTTACCCTGAACCCGATATCTTCAACTCGAAGCTTAAAGAGCTTATTTCAATAAAATACTCTAATAAGAGCTTGGGCTGGGAATATGCTTTTGCGATACCAGCCGCAATGAAAATAAAGCAGGCTGCAGGAAGAGCTATTCGCTCAGAAAAAGACAAAGCGGCAATCGTTATTTTAGACAAAAGGATTCTAACAGACAGCATAAGAAAGTTTCTACCGGAGTTACTTGAAGACTGTTTTATTGTTAACTCTCCGAAGAAACTCTCAGAAAAGCTTTCTCTATTTTTCCGCTCTAAGAATCAAGTATAGGTTTATGACTTTAAGTATAGGAAATAAATTTATTCTAAAAGAAAACTTTTTAATTAACGCGATACATATAAATTTAGTGTGCATAAATTGAAATAGGGGTGGATATATTTGAGCAGCCGTGTTGAGGAATTGACGAAAACGTTGAGGGATCTAGAGAGAAGAAATAGCGACATAGAGGCAAGTGCTCTAGTAAGCTCAGACGGACTAGTAATAGCTAGCGCTCTTCCAAGCGAAGTAGACGAAGCTAAAGTAGCTGCAATGACAGCCGCTATTCAAAGCGTAGCAGAGAGAGTAGCCGCTGAGCTAGGTAGAGGACGTAATGTCATGACGTATATTGAAGGCACTGAGGGAGGCATACTAATAACCAATGTCACTGAAGACGTGCTCTTGTCGGTAGTACTAAGGCCGGGAGCTAAATTAGGTTTAGCGCTTTTCGATGCTAAATCATATGCTAAAAGACTAAGAGACATTTTGCTAGGAGGAGAATAAATACTTTATACAAGACACTTAGTTCTCTTAACACTTGTTATTCTCAATATATTTGAACATATTAACTACAATACTTTCTAGGTCTAAGTAAACAGGAGTATTGAATCAGCAAAGCTCGAATAAAGCATATTAATTACTGTACTTTCACTAGAGCTGTGGACAAAAAGATTTCAATAATTCATTTAGTTCCTTTAGTGGCTACATGTGTATTCACTTATCTATGTACTTATATCCTCGTGTTTTCTAACATAAGTGAACTTGTAGAAATGCCTTTTATGAAAGAAGAAACATATTATGCGACGCTCTATAACACAATGCTTCTTCTTTCATTAATAGTAATAGGATCGCTGATGTTGTATATCTTAATAAAATTCAAGAAAGTGAAAATATTGGAGGCAATAGTCAAAGTTCTTGTAGCTTTATCAATCTACAGTATTGTAACAATATATGTAGCTAGTATTTGTATACTGTTGGGACTAGAATATGTAGACTTACTTGTCTTCAATATTACTGTACTAGTTCTTACAGTCATTTTTTCCTACCTTGTTTTATTTACGAAGAAAGGTTTCCTCGCAGCGTTTTCTACACTGCTCTTAGGAGTATCTATAGGGACTTTGTTTGGAGTAACACTGCCTCCGTGGACGGTACTAGCCGCTGCAGCTACTGTAGCTCTCTGGGATGTTTACGCTGTTTTCAAAGGACCGCTTCGCGCACTAGTAGACGAAATAAAGTCTAAGGAAAAAGTGCAGGAAGAAACCTATGAGCCTAGTTTTCTGCGCGGAATAGCTCTCTCATTTAAAGGTCTTATAATAGGTCTAGGAGACATTGTCTTTTATTCTATGTTAATGTCCCTAGCTCTTTCTTCGCCTAAATTCTCTTTAGAGAGGTTTATCTTAGTATCCTTAAGTATTGTAGTCGGAGCATATATTACGTTAAAAACTCTTGAAAAAGGACATAGAGCCCTCCCTGGCTTGCCTATACCTGTACTCTTGGGTATTACTACTTACATTATTCTAAGCTGGATAAACATTTAAGTAGTATTATTTAGTCACTTAGCCTGAAGTGAATGAACACTATTTTGCTAAAATACCTTCAAGTAAAGTAAAGAAATACAAATTTACTATATGTCTGAGAGGAGTAGAGCTAACTATAGTCAGCGAAAGTGGGGTATTCTCTGCTAAAAAACTAGACAAAGGTACCGAGGTTTTAGCAAAATATATGATAATAGAAGATAGCTGGAAAATACTCGACTTAGGCTGCGGATACGGAGTTCTAGGACTAGTAGCGGCCAAACTGGCACCTAATGGCTATGTAGTGTTAACTGATATTAATAAGCGAGCAGTAAAACTGACAAAAATGAATATTAAAATAAATAGTATTAAAAACGCTGAAGTCAGGTGGGGCGATCTCTACGAGCCAGTTAAAAACGAAGTATTCAATACGATAATATCAAACCCGCCTATAAGCGCCGGGCTCAAAATATGCTATAGAATCATAGAAGAAGCCCCCGAGCATTTAGTGGAAGGAGGTTTGCTTCAATTAGTGGCTAGGCATCGGAAGGGAGGAAAAAGATTAATGGATAAAATGGTAGAGGTTTTCGGAAACTGTGAAATAATAGCCCGTGAAGCAGGCTACTGCGTATATGTTTCGAAGAAAATTACGCGAAAATAAGCTGTACTCTATCTCCGTTAATCAATACGAAGCTTTTTGAAGCTCTCCGATAATATTCTTTCCAGGAGCCAGTATTTGCAACTCGATACTCCTGGCAAATACCCGGTATATGCGTATGCCCCATAATTAGCCAGCAGCGATCCTCTAGTCTCCTCTTAAGTAGTTTTTCTAGAAAAAGACTTACTCCTATAAGAGAAGTCAGTCTGTTAATAATATGTGCTAAAGCGCCATTAGGGCATGAAATATCGCCGTGAGTAATGTAGACTTCAAGACTATTCGTTGAAAGCTTTAAGCACCGCTTTATAACAATCACTTTCCTAGAGGAATACTCTAATTCAATTACTTCGTCTCGAACAATAGGATCGTGAGACGCTAAGCTAAGCACATAAACAACTTTTTCCACAGAGTCGGGTAGAAGCATCACTTTAGGTTCAAGCATTTTCTTAAGTGTGGCTACAGAAACGGGTTTATGCGCTTCATCAAAGAGGTCTCCTGCGAAAACTACTGCCTTCGGCTTAATTTCTTTAATTTTATTCAAAAACTCAGGCGGTAGCGAGCAGTCATTATGAATATCAGAGACTACGACAACAGGGTCCTCTAGCTCTACTTCAAGTACTCTGTTTAAAGGCTTCTTAAAAAGCCCTGGAACTAAGTATAGAGCTGAAGCTGCTATGCCCAAGGCAAATAGAGCGGACATGAGCACAGCGAACCACAGCATATAGACCTACCTTATGTGGGCTCTTCTCTATGCTTTAAGAAGGAGTTAAATAAATCTAGCTGGCTTTGAGGAATAAGCTTCAAGTTATTTTTAAGAACCATTATTTCCCATGAGCGGAGAGCTGGGCAAATAAAGCATCCAAGGCGATAAAATCCCTCTAAGTAAAGCGGATTTAAGGGAATGTTGTTCTTCAGCAAATATAGCTGAACATGGCTTCCGCTCCACAACTTAAGAGGAGCCACCTGCGTGAATTCTTTATGAATTCTAACAAAGGGTCTCTTCGACCTGAGTTCACTTTCAGCATCTCTATCTCCCACTACTATCAGTGTTTTACCTCGAGAAATTTCTCTTATTTTTTTATAAAGAGCCTTTATCTTCATTTTAGTACACCACCTATTCTCGTTTGTGGGCAACCCCTTTTCTTCCAAAGCCCTGTCTATATTCGCTTCAGCTACCTCTAGTCTAACTCCAAGCCTCTTAGACACTTTCTCCACATATTCTAAATTACAGGGAAAGTCTACTCCTGTATCAACATAAACAGCCGTAATTCTCTTAACGCCATAAGCTCTTACCGCTAAAAGAAGAGCAGCAGTAGAGTCTTTCCCGGCGCTCCACGGAACAATTATGTCATTAAATCCAGACAGCCTCTTAAGCAGAGCAAGCGCTATTTTCTCAAAAAGCTTTAAGTACATATCATTAGATTTCAGTAGATCGTCGACATCTACTTCATAGAAATCAGTAGATAAAATCTCTCCTGAAGGTTCCCCTAAATCAGGTATTTTTAAGTAGCCTACAAGCCTTGGGCCTGAAAAAACATCGTGTTCGCCTCCAAATTTCCTAACCAAAAGAGGAACTGGAGGAATTCTTTCTCCAAGAACTTTCTCCAAGTTATCGAGAAATCTCTCACCGAGGCCTAGAAACAAGTCGTAAGCAGGCTCATTTTCTATACTAAGCTTCACGCCTCCACGGACTCTATGGTAGAAAACATACGCATTGACCCAGAAAACAGATGTCCTCAAAACACTTTTAGCCCTCTCTATTTCACGGGCTATCTGAATAATCCTAGTATTCCTCACCCTAGCTTTAGGCAAAACATGAACCACTACATTCAAAGGAAGATTCTCCTCAATACTCTTGAGATACTCTTCCTCTCTGCCCAAAAGAACTATTACAAAAGACTCTTCGTCAAGTATCTCGCTAAGACGATCTAAAACTTTGTCAGCTGAACGAACCCCCTTAAGCGTATATACAGGAATACTCCAGTCTCCATAAAACCTAGACAAACACGCCTTCAAAGCATCAGCATCCTTTTTAGCTCTAACAACAAGCTTAATCACTTCTCTTAAAGTATACTCAAAAAGCAAAATATATTTCCTCGCGGGAAATAAGCTGCTTAGATGATGACCTGATGGGCCTATGATTGATGAAGAGATTCCAGGAAACTGATCTCATCGAACTCTATATGTTTAGTTAATTACTTCTATTTTCATGGTCGTTAAGTAGTCAGGTATACTAAAGTGATAGAGCAGACATGGTGAGACATTATTTTATTTTGCATAGGATTGGCCGAATTTAAAGGAACCACCAGTATCGTGGTGTTTCTTTCCACTTTTCTCCTGTAATATGTATTTTTGCTCCACAGAACTTGCATCTATTTTGTTCGTCCAGATTCCATTTAGTTATGTAGAAGCCGTATCTTCCGATTACTTCTTTTCCGCATTCTGGGCAATAGGTGTTTTCATAACTGTGTCCCGGTACGTTGCCTAAGTAGACGTAGTAAAGTCCTTCTTCTTTAGCTATTTTCCAGGCTCTTTCTAGTGTTTCTATAGGAGTAGGAGGCGCTTCAGTGTACTTGTATTGTGGGTAGAATCTGCTGAAGTGTAATGGTGTTTCGGGGCCTAGGTGCTCGTAGTGCCATTTGCAGTACTGCCTTATCTCTTCGTTGCTGTCGTTGAGTCCAGGAATTATCAAGTAGGTTGTTTCTGTGTGAACACCCTTTTTCTTCATATATTCGGTGAACTCAAGTACTGGCTTTAAGTCTCCTTTAATGTATTTCCTATAGGTCTCTTCTTTAAAGCACTTTATGTCGACATTTGCTGCGTGTATGTTACTGGCTATTTCGTCTAAGACTTCGTCTGAAGCGTAGCCGTTTGTAACGAATATTGTCATGATATTGTTTTCTTTGGCTAGTTTCGCTACATCAAGAGAGTACTCTAGCCAAACTATAGGCTCGTTGTATGTTATTGAAACTGAGGGGCACTGTGTTCTGCGCGCATACTCTATGATGTCTTCTGGACTGTAGTTGTCGTATATCGACAGGTCTTCTTTAGTTGCATCTGCCTGTGATATATGCCAGTTTTGGCACCATGGGCAGCGGAATGTACACCCAATAGTACTTATACTGAGTGTAGGGCTCCCTGGGTAAAAGTGGAAGAGAGGTTTTTTCTCTACAGGGTCTATTGCTATGGAGGAGACTACACCATAGACAAGTGAGTAGAGTTTACCGTCCATATTTACTCTAGTTCTACAGAAACCAGCTTCACTTGGCTTAATTACACATTTCCTAGGGCAAATAGTACACTGAACAAGCTTGTTCTTGAGTACTCGATAATATCTAGCTTCTTTCACAAGTGATTTACTTCTTAATTAGTATTAAAAGTTGCCGATAAATATGGAAAGAATTTTAAACTTCTGAAGCCTTTATATCTATGTGAAGCGAAGTCTTTTACTAAAAGCGCTAGCTGCTGTTGGGGTCTCTGTAGTTATTTATCTTGTAGTAGCTAACATGCTTTTGGCGGGACCCCAAAACTTAAGGATAGAGTCCGTTTACAGAGAGCACCCCACAAAAATATCTATTGTCTTAGCTAACTTAGGTTCAATGAAAATAACTATAAACGAAATTAAAGTCAACGGAATTACTGTCTGGAAGAGCGGAGGATACTGGAATACTAGGTACGGTATACTCGTTATAATAAACGATAAGCAGATAATTTTCTTAACTAAAAAAATAACATCGCTTGAAATTCCGCCTAAAAGCAAATGCTTAATCGAGATTAAGAGCTCTAGGATCGAGAAAGAAAAAAGCTTTACTGTGGAGTTCGTTACATCTAGGGGAGTCCTTAGTGCTTCCGCGAAGTCTTAAAAGAGTAGTACTTGATACAAGTTTTTTCGTTAACCCAGTTATAGGAGAAAAGCTGTACTCTACTTCAGATGCAGTGAAAATGTTCCTTGAGGCGGCGAGCAACCTAAACTTAGAGTTCTATATGCCTGTGTCTACGGCTAAAGAGTTGCTCAAATACATTGATGAGAGTAAGCTCACTCTGCTCAGAGCTATTGTATTATTTAAGTCTCCCAGTAGATTCGAGCTTACTGTGCCTGCACGGCTTTTCTACGAGTATATAGAGGAAATGCGGGCGAGAATAAACAAGGGGCTAAGAGTAGCTGAAGAAGTTGCTAGAAGCATAGAGCCCGAAGAGATAAAGATAAGGAAGCTTAGGGAAAAATACCGCGAGGCTTTAAGAGAGGGTATCATAGACTCTATAGAGGATTTAGACGTACTACTTTTGGCTAAAGAGCTGGGAGGAGTAGTAGTCAGTAATGATAAAGGAGTCATTAAGTGGGCGGAGAAACTCGGAGTAGGTGTTATTGAGAGTAGTATTTTTTGGCAACTTATTTTAAAGAATCTTTGGGCAGAGAGAGCTTAGTTTAATCTTCAGGATAAGGTTTTCCGAGAGCACTTGGAGCACCTATTATTTTTCTAAGCTTTTCTACGTGAATAACTGTTATCAGCAGTATTGTAGCTATGTATGGTATAGTGCCGAGCAAGTAGGGGTTAAGTCCTATTGTCTGAAGCCAATATTGGGAGATTTCACAGAAGCCGAAGAAGTAGCACGCTAGAAGAGCTCTAATAGGGTTCCATGTGGAGAGTATTACCAGAGCTAGCGCTATCCATCCTCTTCCAGCAGTAATTCCTTCAACCCAGAAGGGAGTATATGCTAGGGTCAAGTATGCTCCGCCTACTGCTGCAAGTCCTGCTCCCAACACTGTGCAGAAGTACCTGTATAGGTGCACGTTTATTCCCATTGCTTCAGCCGCACTCGGGTTGTCTCCGCAAGCTCTTATCGCGATGCCTACTTTAGTTTTAAAGAGGAGAAGCCATAGGAGAACTGAAGTAACGTAGGCTACGTAGACTAGCGGATTTTGATTAAAGAAGCTATAACCTATGATAGGTATTTTTGAGAGCAAAGGTATTTCAATAGGAGCTAAAACTACTTTAGGAGGTATTCCTACATAGTTTTTGCCTATAATGCTGCTGACGCCTGCACAGAACATTGCTAGAGCTAGCCCGCTTACTATCTGATTTCCTCTAAGGCTGATACAGGCTACTCCGTGAATAATTCCTATTAAGCAGCCTAGAGCAAAAGCTACTAATACGCTTAAAGGAACTGAGCCAGTAGCTATGCTTACGGCGAAAGCAGATACAGCGCCTAGGAGCATTATGCCTTCTATACCTAGGTTTATTACACCAGATCTCTCAGCTAAGATTTCCCCTAAAGTAGCGTAGAGGAGAACTGTTCCAGCGGCTACAGCTTCATGTAGAAAGAGCTCGAATTCATGCATTTTTAACCACCTTTACTCGGTACTTTATGAAGAAATCTAAGATAACTAAAGTGAATAAAATAAGGCCGTTGAATAAGTTTATTGTTCCTCCAGGAAGCTTAAGCGATATCTGTATAGCGTCTCCTCCCACAGCCAGTATTGCCAGCAGAATAGAGAAGAGTATACACGCCACGGGATTGAGTCGAGCAAGCCAAGCCACGATTATTGCAGTATACCCGTATCCGCCTGAAATAGATGCGGGAAGCCTCAGTCTATAGTGGACACCAGCTATTTCTCCTACTCCAGCAAGCCCTGCGAGAGCTCCGCTGATAGCTATTGCCACTAAGACTATTCTAGCTCTGCTGACTGTCGCATATAATGCTACTTTCTCGCTAAAACCATACACTTTGAGCTCAAAGCCTATGCTCGTTTTAGTCAACATGAAGTGCATTAAAGCTACTAGAGAAAGTGCTAGAAACAGTGTTGGTGCATGTATAGGAGTCCCCGGAATAGGCGTAAGTCTAGCTTGATCAGGTATCATGTCTGTTAAAGGAAATCCCCATTCCTGAGGGCTCTTCCAGGGACCATATACTAGATACTCAACTATTTTCGCGGCAACATAGTTTAGCATAAGTGTTGTGATTATTTCATTGACATTCATTTTTACTTTAAGAAGCCCTGGAATAAGGGCCCAGAAAGCTCCCGCGATAGCTCCTGCTATAAACATTACTGGTACTAGAATCCAGCCTGGGGCATTAGGCATTGCGTAGAGAGCTATTCCTGTGGCAGCTACAGCGCCGAGTAACAGCTGTCCTTCGGCGCCTATATTCCATATACTTGCCCTAAAGCAGACAATAAGCCCTAAGCTACATAGAAGTAGGGGAATGGCTTTCAGTACTGTGTGTTCTACTCCGTACTTACTCGTCAAAGTTTTCACGAAAATCTCATGGTATGCTTTAAGCGGATTTACCCCGAAGAGAGGCATGATTAAGCTAGCTATGCCTAGTGCTAAAAGAATAGACAGGAAGGATGCTTCAAGTAAAACAAGTTCGCTTACTTCTTCGCGCTTCTCTATTTTAAGCCTCATGGCTTTACACCGGCCATGAGTAAGCCGAGTGTCTCGAAGTCCGCTTCACTTGAAGTAAATACGCCTGCAAAACGCCCCTTATACATTACAGCTATCTTATCGCATAGTTCCAGAGCTTCATCGAGGTCCTCTGTGAACAGAAGTATTCCGGCCCCTCTCTTCTTCTCTCTACGAAGCTTTTCTTTAACTCTACTTGAAGCAGAAATATCTAGCCCTGATGTTGGGTTAACAGCGACCACTAGTTCAGGTTTCACTGAAAGTTCCCTCGCGATAACTAGTTTCTGTAAGTTACCTCCTGAAAGAACTTTAGCTGGCACAAAAACTCCCGGCGCCTTAATGTCGTATTCCTCTATCAAGTTGCGAGCCCACTTCTCTACTTTACGGAACCTTATTACTCCCTTCTCAGAGAACCTCCAGTAATATCTTAAAATAGAGTTCTCGGCTAAAGTAAGCTCAGGTACAACAGCCGATCTAGCGCTTTCCTCAGGAATATACGCTAGCCCCATTTTAGCTAAAATACGCGGCGAAGCCTCAGTTACTCTAACGCCCTTAAAGAATATTTCGCCTTTCAGAGGTTTTCTGAGTCCAGCAATACTTTCAGCTAGCTCTTTCTGCCCGTTACCCGCTACACCTACTACTCCGAAGATTTCTCCTCTCTTCACAGCAAAATTCACTCCTCTAACTGCGAGCCAGCCCCTATCGTTCTCCACATAGAGGTTCTCTACTTTAAGTAGCTCTTCGCCGCAGTTTTCTTCTAAAACACGTTTTCCATTAGACAGAACAGAAGAGTCTCCGATCATAAGCTTAGCTAAAGTATGTACATCGGCTTCTCTGGTACTCAATGTAGCTACTTTTCGTCCCTTTCTTAAAACAGTAATTCTATCACTTATCTCCAGTACTTCCTTTAACTTATGTGATATAAAGACTATAGCGTACCCTCTATCCCTAAGTTTGCGCAGAATTGAGAAAAGCTCCCTTACTTCAATTGGAGAAAGCGAAGAAGTAGGCTCATCGAGTATAAGTATCTTCGCTCCTCTTACTAAAGCCTTAATGATTTCTACTCGCTGTTTTTCACCTGCCGAAAGCTGCCATATATAAGCGTCTAAATCTACTTTAAGAGAAAACTTTTCAATAACTTCGCTGGCTAAACTCTCTACTTTCCTCTTGCTGAAAACCATAGTGCTGTTAGTACACAGCGCTAAGTGCTCGGCTACAGTAAGTGAGTCAACAAGCTTGAAGTGCTGGTGAACCATACTTATTCCAAGATTCAGTGCGTCTTTAGGAGACCTCAAAGAAACCTTCTGGCCCCACACATAGATCTCTCCCTCGTCGGGCTGTAGTTCGCCGTAGAGAATTCGCATCAACGTAGTTTTGCCAGCTCCGTTCTCGCCTAAGAGAGCGTGAATTTCACCTTTCTTTAAATCAAAATCTATCTTGTAGTTAGCCAATACAGTAGAGAACTTCTTAGTAATATCCTTCATTAAGACAGCATAAGACTTATCCACGTTTTAGGTAAAAACTTAAAAATATATAAACTTATTCCTCAAAAAATTTATGTAATTACTTAAAATGTTAGCTGCCGCTGGTCTTCCAGACGACTACATTTTTAACGAACCAGTTCATGTTCCAGAGAGGATCATGGCCTAGCCTCTCGCCAGGTTTTACTCTTAAATTACCTTGATTGTCGTACAATGGGCCTGTAAATGGATCAAATGTAGGCACTTCTTCCTTCATTTGTGCAAGCCTTTTGAATACAAGGTCATATACGCTTATCTTGCCTAGTATAGGGTCTTCAACATACTTTGACTTGAGAATACTCTCGAACTTAGGATTAATAGGTATGCCGAAGTCGCAGCCCAGCTCAACAGCTCCTTCTTTTAGAAGCCACCAGTAGTCAACGTTCTGTAAGTTAGTTGTGTTATAAATTCCTAGGTAGATCTTCATTAGAATGTCCTGGTATATTACTTCCCAGTGAACAAGCTGGCCGCTGACACATACATCAGGACCATACTTGAGCATAGGGCTGTAGTGTCCGAAAACATATACTGGTTTTCCTGCCTTATAGTATTCTTCGCACAGAGAAACTACTGTAGGAGAGTCTTCTGTAAATGCCAGTACATCGCATCCAATAACGTCTATTAGAGTCTTAGCGGCTTCTCTTGCTTTAGGTGGATCGTACCAAGCTCCTATTTCTATTACATATACAGTAGCGTTGGGGTTTACTTCATGTACTCCTATTGCGAAGGCATTGATGTGTCTAATGACCTCCGGTATTAAGTGTGCAGCTACATAGCCTATCTTGTTTGTCTCAGTGAGCGCGCCTGCTATCAGGCCGTTTAGGTAGTATACTTGATATAGGTCGGCGAAGTATGTACCCATGTTTTTGTATCTCTTGTAGCCAGAGCAGTGGAAGAAGATCACGTTCGGGTACTTTTTAGCAGCCTCTAGTGTCGGATCCATGTAGCCGAAGCTTGTAGTAAATATTACTTGATAGCCCTCTGAAACGAGTCTATCTATTACCTTCAGGCAGTCTGCCTCCTTAACTGCCTCAACGTAAGTTACTTCAAGCCAGTCAAAAGTCTTATTCACGTAAACCATTCCTCTATAATGGCCGTAAGTCCAGCCATAATCTTCTACAGGGCCGACGAAAATCCATGCTGCCTTAATTTTCTTGGCTTTATACTGAGCTTTTTCTTCAGCCAAAAGCGCTGAGTACTTCTGCTCTAAGTAGAACCAAGTTACAGCAGTACAGAGAAGAGCTACTACTATTACTGCGACTATACATTTTATGTGACCTCTTAAAGCACCTACACAGCTCATGGTCTCGTTTAAGGTGATTACTTAAAAATATATAAAATTAACTCTCAATTTTTTCATCAAATACTTAAAATATCGGCAGGAGTAGACCATAATTAGCAAAGTCTTTTTCGAAAGTAATATTTATTGAAGAATTTAGCCCTAATACAAGTAGAGCCATTGGCGTAGCGGCGAGTATCTCAGCTGAGCTGCTTAAAAGTAAAGAATTCATTAAAACTAGTAGTCAAGCTGTCACTGTTGCTGGTTCACAGACCTTGATTTTCTGCATATCAACGCCCCTCTCTATCTCGGAAATTAAAAGCCTCTTAGGCTTTAGTCTCTTGGTTAAAACTTCTAGCCCTTTCCAGGGATCTGTATCATTGCCACAAGTATAGATGTCTACTGCAGCGTAACCGTATTCTGGCCAAGTATGAATAGAAATATGGGACTCTGCTATCAAGACAAAACCGCTGACACCCTGCGGTTTAAACTTATAGAAGTAGTCAGAAATCACCGTACTGTTAGAAGCAATAGCTGCTTCTCGCAGTGTCTTCTTTAAGAACTCTATACTGTCAAGTAGCTCAGGCGGACAGTCCATTAGTTCGATGACGATGTGCCGCCCTAGACGTAATCCCACCTTAAACTTTTCCCCCGTCATTTCTCCAACAGGGATGGTGTTTTAGGACGGTGAATAATAAAGGGTATACTATATAAGCTTAATCATATGCCGAATCTAAACCAAGGTCAGGCTGACGACCTTCTCGTCATCAATCCGCCAGCTCGTGCCTCATCACTCGACA
>Ga0190367_1000114_pt1 | contig 61407 bp, 73 predicted proteins | sample 4872181011_MG_FD_171838 | JGI IMG/M metagenome (GOLD analysis project Ga0190367, IMG submission 171838) | Hydrothermal vent microbial mat bacterial communities from Southern Trench, Guaymas Basin, Mexico - 4872-18-10-11_MG | ecosystem: Environmental > Aquatic > Marine > Hydrothermal vents >... | reverse complement strand
CTCTAGCAAAGATAGTAGATGAAGCATCAATGAAGGTTACAAGTGAAGGTGTAGAATTGAAGGCTATGGATCCAGCTCATGTATCACTATTACACTTAAAGTTTCCACCTGAAGCATTCGAGGAATACAATGTTGAAGGCGAATTCAAGATAGGCTTTAATACAGCTAATATACTCAAGTTTTTGAAACGTGGTAAGAAAGGAGACAGGCTTGAAATAAGTGTTGAAGAAGATCTTCTTACAATAGCCCTAGTAGGGGCTACGACTAGAGTATATAAAGTTAGAATACTAGATGTACCTGAAATGGAAATTCCTGAGGCCTCACTTGAGTTTGATGTTTCAGCATCGATAATTTCTGACCCATTAAAGAATGCTCTTAAGGATGCTGAGACTATAGGGGATACTGTTGAATTCGCTGCTGAGAATGAAGAAGAACTAATAATAAGAGGTAAAGGTGGAGAAACAGAAACTGAAACAAGGATAAGTAGAGAGTCAGGTGCACTAATCTCACTTGAAGTTAAAAATGCAGCAAAATCAGCATACTCATTAGAGTACGTTAAGAACATTGTAGCCTTAACTAAGGTAGCTGACACAGTAACCTTGGAGTTCTCAACTAACATGCCATTAAGACTTGATTTTGCTATTCCAGGAGAGGGTAGGGTCATTTACTTATTAGCGCCAAAGGAGTAAGTGTAATTTTTACTTTACTCAAAATAATATGACCCTATAAAGGCTCCAATTACAGTTAGTGGAATAAGCACTAAGAATCCTAGAACTGCTACTTCTCTTACAAACTGATAGGAAGCGTACCATCCAATATCACCTAGGATCAGTACAAAGGGATAAGCAGCTAGTAAGGCGCCTAGGAAGATGCTTATCAGCACTGAGATTACTGATATTAAGATAGCTCTCTCTAAGCATCTAATGTGGTATGAAACTATATACCCGAGTATTAGAGTTAAGAGCACTATCGCGAATTTTACTCTTTTAAGGTAAAGTCCTAGAAGGATATATGTGTAAATACATATGGAGGCAAGGATCATAGCCATATTTTCTCTTTTTGTCAAGTTAAAACCCCTTAATCATTATACAATAATGTGTTTATAACCGATACTTCTGAGGGAATGCCAGATACTTATATGTATCCCTTCACTAATTTTATATCCGAAGATAGATTATGTTTAGGTGGCCATCATTACAATGACTAAAAAGAGAATTGGATACATACTACTCATAATATCCATCTTATGTCTCGTACACTTAATATTCATTTATAGTGCTTATGTTAATGAAGTTTTCATACTTAGTGAAGTAAGTATAAGGCTCTTAAACTCAGAAATCGTAGATGACAATGTTAAAATCACTATAGAAATACATAATCCTCTTAACCGTGACATTGAGGTTGTCGGAGTAAAAGCGGCAATCTATAAGTCTGTTGAAAAAGCACTACACGCCTTAGCAGATATAGAGCTTTTTCAAACCCCTCTAATTGTCTCAGCTAATAGTACGGTAACATATACGTTTAAGGCTCACATTATACGGGGGGTAATATTAAAAGAAGATACATTATACTACAGTATAACAGTACAATTGAAAACTGAATACTTCGGAGTAATACCATATAGACTGAACACGTTCTATACCGTAAGATAGTTTAAACAGGATCAAGTCAATATTACCTAGTAAAAGGTGTAGAGATAGGAGAAGACCCATGGTAAATATTCTTGATGGATTGAATGAGGCTTTAGATAGTATAGAAAATGCTATAGATATACTTGAAGATCTAAGTGACGAGCTTGATGAGGCTAAAGAGGTTATATCACTACTTGAAGAAGCTAGAGATAAAGTAGATGAACTAATATCGAAAATGGGTTAATTTAAGAAACTAGACGTTAACTTGCCAGTCATCTTATAAGCTTAAATAATGAGATGTAAATAGTTCAAAGTGAATAGAATAGATTAGCTCAAGGTAATACTACATCATGAAGCAAAGAGAAATAGAAAAATATAGCATAGAGGAAGGGGAAATAGAGGAAAAGGTTAGAATAATTTACAGTAGCAAAAGATTTAAGCCTATCAGGACAATACATGAAATGATTTATAGGTTGAAGGAAGAATATAAACTACTAGTTGATGAGAATGTTGTATCTTTAACTATAGCTGCATTCCTAAATAATAGACCAGTACTATATGAGGGGCCTCCAGGAACGGGTAAAACAGAGATAGGCTATGCTATTCTAACATTATGGTCAGGTCACTCAGCATTCATACTTCCATGTAGCGAAAATTATGATGAGTACCGTGTTATAGGTGATTTCCATCCACTAATGGCTATGAAATACGGTTTCAATGAAAAGAGTTTTATGCCTAGACCATTACTTGCAGCCTTGATACTTGACGCAGGAGTATTGATCGATGAGATTAGAAGAAGTAGTGAAGAATTTCAAAACCTGCTTCTAGACATAATTGATAAACGAAGAATAATAGTTCCAGAGTTAAGAAGAGTATTTACTGCTAAAGGAGACGGTTTCCAAATAATATTTACAAGTAACCCGGAGGATATCGCACAAAACGAGTTAAGCGATGCCTTCTTACGTAGAGTTATTAGGATAAAGTTCACTTATCCTACACCGGAGAAGGAGTATGAAATAGTGAAACTTAGACTAAGTAGTGATATGGACTTTCTGCCATCGGAGATTGTATCGAGAATGATTGACGCGGTTAATGAATTGAGAAAGAAAGCCATGCATAAACCTGGCATAGCAGACCTGGTATTATGGTCTACAATATCAGTGAATTTAGCTAAAGCAAGAGGGTTAAGGAGGGTAACAACAAAGGAGGTCTACGAGGCAGGCCTTCATACACTTTGCAAGAGAATAGAGGACGAAGTACTTGTTGAAGAAATTTTAAGTAAATACCTAGGAGTAACCTAGCTATGCACAAAAAAATAGAAAGGCCATACGAAATAGATCATTATAAGGCTATGAGGGTGCCCGAAGTTATAGTACATAAGGTAATACATATAGCTAATGAATTAAGAAAGCATGGAGTAAATGTGGGTACATCAGAAGTAGTAACAGCCCTAAGAATGTATGAAACATATACTGCAATAGCAGGAAAAAGAGTACATGACTACAATGCGCTTTATACTGTTCTAAAAGCAGTATTTACAAAAAGAGATAGAGACGAGAAAGTTTTTGATAATATCATTAAGCACTTCCATACTGAAGGCGCTGTCAAGGACTTGATAAAGCAGACTGCTCAAACACTTAGAGTTTTAGGGCTAAGATACGATGATAGAGTTTATTCTAAAAGGAAATTATTAAAGGGTAAAACACGTGAAGAAAGGAAGAGCAAACTGGAGGCCTATACAACCTTAAAGAAGCTTGGATTAATATACCATGATGATTCAGGAAGGGAGAGGGTAGTTTCAAAGCAACAAGCTGAAACATTATTCAGAAAAATACTAACAAAAACCTATGCTAAGTCTTTACCTGAATTAGCTCAGAAAGTGTGGGAAGAGAAAATAAGGAAAATACCATCACATAAGATACGGGATTACACAGACATTATATCCGCTCATATGTTATCTACAGAAACATTATCATCGTTATCATTACCTAAGCTTCTAGAAGTAGCCAAGGTACTAGAGAAAACAGGTAACAAAAGAGCATTACGGGAGGCCCTAGACGAAATAGTGAGAAGGCTTGAAATAGACTACGATATAAAAACATTATCTTATAATGACTTAGTAGACTTACTAATCAGACATAAGCGGGTAGACGAGAAAACTATAGCCCTCCTCATCTCAAAATACCCTAAAACCGTTGATAAACTTCTAAAAGCATCTGATAATGCACTTAATGTATTAAGGAATATACTCCCCCAGTTACCGGTAGAGGAACAAACAGAGATAATTAAAAAGGTAACTTCAGCCGAGAAACTCATTAAACCTCAGGAGATGAGAGATTTATTAAAGCTAGTTTCACCCTACGCATTTAAAGGTATAAGTCATAGAGGTATAAGTAAACTTTCTCCATTAGAGAACTTACTTGTTAGGTCACTATCAGGTCTAGCAAGGGCCTACGAGTATTCTGTAGAGGCATTCAAGAGCGGGAATGTAGGCTACATTAACATGGCACTTAGAGAGTACGAGAATGCTGTTAAATTATATAATGACTATAGGAAGCAAGTGGCGTCATATAAGGATGGGCGAAGGACAAGCTTAGATTATGATTTCCTTAGACATTTGGAGCATAATTACAGTATCTTAGAGATACTCGTTAAGCCCAGCCTAACTGGTGATAGTTGTTCTCGCCTAATAGACAGCATACTACTATACTCTTTAAGTGAAGTTACATATGTGAAGATGATTAGAGAGCTTAGTTTGCTCTACAATAGCGTTATAGATGAAAGAGTAAAAAATGAAATACTAGTTTTAGCATCACGTATAGCACATAAACTACGAGATAAACTTAAATCCTATGCTATTGCATCAAAAAGAAAGATCTCAACAAGAAGAGCACACTCAGTAGCCATAAGGAGAACAATATACAACCTAGTACGTTATCATGTCAACATACTTTATAGAAGTAAAAAGAAAGAGAGCAAAATAATTCTTGTAGTAGACACAAGTGGTAGTATGCGTGATTACGCTGAATGGGCAATACTAATGTCCTCAGCTCTTTCGCAAATAGTCTCACATATAATACTCTTTAGTCATAACATAACCGTCTATGAAAGAGAAGCCCTTAAGAATATGAGGAATACGGTCAAGATTCTCTTTAATCTCAAATTCTATGGCTGGACGGACATCATTAAAGCATTAGAGAAAGCGGAGCAAATAGCCGCAGAGAATAGGATTAGACATATAGTAGTTATAACTGACCTTAAGCAAACTATCAAGAGACATGAAAGAGTTGAGGATAGAGTTGAAAAACTTATAAAGAAAAGGTTAAAAGTGGTATTCATTATACCGCCGCTTCATGATAGAAAAGTCGCATCATTACTTAGAAATTTAGGAGTTAAAGTACTATCCCTAAAGGACGCTAGGGCGCTACCAAAAGCTATCCTATCGTTAATATCTTAATAATAGTGTAGTTGTCATAAATTCTCCTGTAAAAAATTTATAAGTGAATAGAGTGTCTACTTAACAAGCGGAGAAACATCATAGTAAAAATGCCACGGTGTCCAATATATGGCCAGCATTCAAATGGAGATTCCTCTAGAATGGAAGAAGTTTAGATATAGGGGTAAAACCTTAGAGGAGTTACTATCGATGCCACTAGATGAACTCATTAACCTTCTGCCAGCTAGAGCTCGAAGAAGCCTTAAGAGAGGACTAAAGCTTAAACACAGAATATTATTAGCCAAGATTAGGAAAGCAAAGAAGCTTATGGCTCAAGGTAGGAAGGTTGTAGTAAAAACTCATGTAAGAGATATGATAATACTCCCTGAAATGGTCGGTGTAACTATAGCAGTATATAATGGTAAAGAGTTCATACCAGTAACAATAACTCCAGAGATGATAGGTCACTACCTTGGAGAATTCAGTCCAACATGTAAGAGGGTTGAACATGGAGAACCAGGATTAAAGGCAACAAGAAGCAGCATGTTCGTCTCACTAAAGTAAAAAAGGGTAGAAGAATAAAGAAACATTACATTATACCACTTTAAACCTTCCACTATTTATAGTGCTTTCCCTACATATCTCTCTCACTTCATCCATGATGCCTGGGTCATGGAGCATGTTTTAAATGGGTTCCACAGAAATTCTTGGAATAGTACTAGCCATAATAGCATCAATATGCTGGTCTTTAACCCCAGCTCTTTTTAGTTTAATACTTAAGGGTAAGAACTTAAAAACAGGAATACTAGGTGTTAATGCACTAAGGTTTTTCGGTACTTTACCATTAGTTATCCCAGTAATGGTGCTTTCTTGGCAAACCCCTATTGATCCCTTAATAATCTTATTAGTTTTCATTGGTGCCTTTTTCGGTCCAGGATTAGGAGATCAATTATATCTGAAGGCTATTAGCATTTCAGGATCAGCTATAGCTACTCCTCTATCCCATGTTTATGTAATTTTCGTTCAAATATTAGCTATATTACTCTTAGGTGAGGAACCTAAATTAGTATTCTTCATTGCTTCAGTATTGGTACTCTTTGGCGTATGGGTAGTATATGGTGCTATAAGTCATAATCATTCTAAAGTCAAGAAAATAGGTGTACTCGTTATAACATTATCACTTTTTACTGGTCTCTCATGGGCTATTGCAACAGTAGTTTCCAAGTATGCTCTCTCATATATTAATCCTGCCCTCATGTTCGGTATTAGAGGTCTTTTTCTTCTATTCTTAATGAACATGTTAGCTTATGCAAAAGGCGAATTCAAGAACATCAAATACATAGGTAAGCTGGAGCTTGCTCTGACATTACTAGCGGGCTTCATAGGTTTAGGTCTAGGTGTACTAGTATACATTTATGCATTATACTTTGCTGAAGCATCTAGAGTTGCCGTAGTCTTCGCCTTAATACCTGTGCTTAACCAGTTTCTAGCAGCAAAAGTAGCCAAAGAAACTATAACCAAGTATACCGTGATCGGGGCTCTATTAGTGTCCTTAGGTATACTTCTTGTCTCAATTGCATGAACTATAGGTTAAAGCTTTGAAAAAGTTTTTCTACCACCTCTTATAAATGGGCTTGTCAGAAGCGTAACTATTACAGTAAGTGAGGGTGTAGTACATCAATGCCCACATGGGGATACTCAGTAAAGAACCTAGACCCGGAAAAAACAGCCATAGCTAGTGGTAGGGACTTAAGAATATCATCGAAAGAAGCTTATGAGGTATTGAATGTAATCAGAGGTTTAAAAGTTCAAGAAGCAAAGAAACTCTTAGAGAATGTTATTGCGTTAAAGCAGCCAATGCCATTCAAAAGATATAAAGGTAAGATAGCTCATCACAGAGGGCTTGAAAGGTGGAAATGGCCTGCAGGAAGATATCCGGTGAAAGCAGCTAAGGAAATACTTAAGGTATTGGAAAACGCCGAGAATAATGCAGTAAATAAGGGTTTAGATCCAGACCGCTTAGTCATAATTCATGCAGCAGCACACAGAGGTCCTACACTTAAAAAGTATATGCCAAGAGCATTCGGTAGGTCAACTCCCTGGTTTAGAAGAACAGCTCACATAGAAATAGCAGTAAAAGAGGTGTAAAGATTATGGTTAATATTAAAAAGTTTTTCGTTCAAAAAGGAATCCTAAAGACAAAGATAGATGAATATCTAGCTAAAGAGTTTTATAGAGCAGGATATGCAGGTGTGGATGTCCAGAAAACACCACTAGGTACAAGAGTTATAATTTATGCTGAAAGACCAGCAATGATTATTGGCCGTAGAGGTGCAACCATAAGACAGCTAGCTCAAATACTCGAGAAGAGATTTGGTGTAGAGAATCCCCAAATTACAGTTACTGGCGTTGAGAAGCCAGAGCTCTCAGCTAGGATTATGGCGTTTCGACTAGTACAAGCCCTTGAGAGAGGCTTCCACTTCCGTAGAGCAGCATTCATAGCCCTAAGGAGAATTATGGAGGCTGGAGCCCTCGGAGCCGAAATTGTCATTAGTGGCAAGCTTACAAGTGAGAGAGCTAGATATGAGAAGTATCGTGCTGGCAAGATATACAAAGTAGGAGACCAAGTAAACTATATGGTTGAAAGAGCAGTAGCATATGCACTACTAAAGCCAGGTGTTTATGGAGTTGAAGTTAGAATAGTAAAACCATTAAGACCATTGGATGAAATAAGATTCATTACACCACAGGGGCTTGCTCCTGAGAAAGCGGAGGGAACATCGACATGAGTCTAAAACCTGATGAAATTAGAGCAATGAAGCCTGAAGAGAGGCTTAAGAAGCTTCAGGAACTCAAACTTGAACTCATGAGATTAAAAACGCAAGCTGCTATGGGCACACTTGATAACCCTGGAAAAATACGCGCTATCAGAAAGACAATTGCTAGGATACTAACTATTCAGCGAGAAGAAGAATTAAAGAAGCTTAAAGAAGCAGGGAAGAAGAAAAAATGAAACATAAACCAAGTAATATAGTAATGCACGAGCTAATAGGCTTGCCAGTAGAGGTACTTTGGAGTCCTAATGAGAGTCTTATTGGGTTAAAGGGAAGAGTAATCGATGAAACCATGAACCTACTTGTCCTTGAGACCTCCAAGGGTATTAAGAAAATACTTAAAAAGGACACTATACTACTATTCACATTGCCGGGTGAAATAAAAGTTAAAGTGGACGGTAAAGTGTTAGTAGGCAGACCCGAGGACAGAGTAAAACGCGTACCTAAAAAGAGGTGGTAATGAGGTCATGTCAGCTAGAAATGTAGGAATACCTGAAATCAAGCCTCCAGAGAGAACATGTGATGACCCCCTTTGCCCATTTCACGGCACATTACCCGTAAGGGGAGTCGTACTCAAGGGGATAGTAGTAAGCGATAAAATGCAAAGAACTGTTGTAGTGAGACACGATTACCTATATTATGATAGGAAGTATAAGAGGTATGAGAGAAGAAGGAAAAAGATTCACGCCCATAACCCACCTTGTATCAATGCTAAAGTGGGTGATGAGGTAATTATTGGGGAAACACGCCCTATATCAAAAACCGTATCATTTGTTGTTCTTCAGGTAGTGCGAAAAGGTGAAGGTGGTAGCTAATGGTTAAGAGAATTAAGAAGGCTGGAGGAGGAGTAATTACAAGGAAGGCTATTACACCAGCTGTACAAGTAGGCACTGTATTAAAGGTTGCAGACAATAGTGGCGCAAAAGAGATAATGGTGATAGGTGTTCCAAAGTTAAAGACTAGGCTAAGAAGAATTCCATATGCATCAGTAGGAGACATGGTTGTCGCCACAGTAAAGAAGGGCACACCTGAGATGAGAAAACAGATCGTAAGAGCAGTAATTGTTAGACAGAAGAAACCATATAAAAGACCTAATGGAGTATGGGTAGCCTTTGAGGATAATGCAGCAGTAATAGTATCACCCGAAGGGATGCCAAAAGGTAGTGAAATTCGAGGACCTATAGCCAAAGAGGCAGCAAAGAGGTGGCCGAAAATAGCTGCTTTAGCAACAATAATAGTCTAAAGGTGATAATGAATGCCTTTCACCAAGTCTAAACAGCCTAGAAAGCAGAGAAAGGCCTACTACACTGCACCATTACACTTACGTCATAAATTCTTTAACGCGCCACTATCACCGGAGTTAAGAGAAAAGTATGGTGTTAAGAGGCTACCTGTAAGAGTAGGTGATGTAGTTAGGATTATGAGAGGAGACTGGAAAGGGCATGAGGGTAAGGTTGTAAGAGTCGATCTTAGAGAAGTAAAGATATATGTTGATGGAGTCACCGTTAAAAAGGCTGATGGAACACCTGTCCTTAGACCCGTTCATCCATCCAAAGTTATGATAGTTAAACTTGACTTATCGGATAAGTGGAGAAAGAAAATCATAGAACGAAGAACTCAATCCACAGAAGTAACCAAGGAAGAGGTAGAGTTAAAAACCACTCAAACCACTACAACTACAAGCTAAAAGTGAAGGGTGGAATAGTATGGGTAAAATGGGTGGATCGAGACACTTAACTAGGTATGCAGCACCAGTCTTTTGGCCTATACTTAGGAAGGAGTTTCATTGGGCTGTTAAACCTAGCCCAGGCCCTCATCCCATTTCTAGGTGTATTCCACTTCTCGTTATAGTTAGGGATATCCTAGGTTATGCTCGTACAGGAAGAGAGGCTAGAAAGATAATAGCGGAAGGACACTTTAAAGTTGATGGAAAAGTACGTAAAGACTACAAATTCCCTGTAGGGTTAATGGACGTTCTTGAAGTAATAGACACGGGTGAGGTATACAGAGTATTACCATACCCAGTAAAATTCTTCACCTTGCACCCTATACCTAAAGAGGAGAAAGAGTTCAAATTGTGTAGAATAGAAAACAAGACTGCAGTTAAACGTGGAAACATACAATTAAACCTTCATGATGGAAGAAACATTCTAATCAGAGTTGCAGACCCACGAAACCCTGTTGAGGACGTTTACAAGACACTAGACACAGTAAAAATAACTATACCTCAACAGGAGCTCGTTGAACACTTGAAATTGGAGATAGGATCTTTAGCAATAATCACTGGTGGAAGAAACGTTGGAAGAGTAGGTAGAATACTCGAAATAACTCAGCATTTCAAACGAAGAGACAGTATTGTCACCTTAGAGGATGCTAAAGGTGAGAGATTCCAAACCTGCCTTGACTACGTGTTTGTAATAGGTAAAGAGGAACCAGTAATATCATTGCCTGAAGGTGCATGGAAATGAAGCTGCCACCTGAAGTTATTGAGAAATATGCAAAGCTATGGGAAAGTAACCCTATGTTAAAGCCTAGAATAGCTAAGGTTACAGTTAACATCGGTGTAGGTACTTCAGGAGATAGACTTCAAAAAGCAATGAAAGTGCTTGAAATGCTTACAGGTCAGAAACCTGTACCAAGAAGAGCAAAAAGGACAATTAAGGAGTTCGGTATAAGGAAAGGCGAAAACATAGCATGTATGGTTACATTACGTAGGGAAAAAGCGGTTGAATTTCTTAAGAAAGCATTAGAGGTTGTTGGTCACCGTATTAAAGCTTCAAGCTTTGATGAGTATGGTAGTGTAGGTTTTGGTATAAAGGAGCATATAATGTTCCCAGACGTAAAATATGACCCTGAAATAGGTATATTCGGAATGGATGTAGTAGTTGCAATAGAGAGACCAGGCTATAGGGTTATGAGAAGGAGAAGAGCAAGATCAGGTATACCCTTAAGGCATCGTGTTAAAAAGGAAGAAGCAATGGCTTTCCTAGCTAAAGAGTTTGGTGTAACCATAATTTAAAACCTGTGATAGAGGTGTAATCGGATATGGGTAAATATAGACCTCCAAAGGAAAGAAAGTTCGGTAAAGGTAGTAGACCCTGTATTAGGTGTGGCTCTTACGGTCCTATAATTAGGAGGTATGGTCTAAATCTCTGTCGTCAATGTTTCAGAGAGATTGCCCCTCAACTGGGCTTTAGAAAGTACAATTAAGCTTACATGAGGGTTGATGCTACATGGTGATGCTAGATACACTAGCCAATGCAATGGCAACAATATTAAATAACGAGGTTAGAGGTAAAAAGGAAGCCATAATCATGCCTGCATCCAAGCTTATAGCAGCAGTGTTAAAGGTAATGCAGAAGGAAGGATATATTGGAGAATTCGAGTACATTGATGATGGTAGATGGGGTAAAATAAAGGTTCAACTACTAGGAAGAATCAATAAGTGTGGTGTTATAAAACCAAGACTACCAGTAAAGTATAAAGATCTAAGAACCATGCCAGAGTGGCTTAGAAAATACCTACCATCAAGAAACATAGGCGTCATAATACTATCAACACCAGAAGGCGTTATGTCCCATAAGGAGGCTCTGAAAAAGAGAATAGGAGGTATAGTACTAGCCTACGTATATTAGAGGGTCTAAAGGAGGTGTAGATGATGCCTAAGATAGTACATATTGTTGAGGAAGTAGAAATACCCGAAAACGTTAAGGTTAAAATTGAAGGATTAAAAGTAGAAGTAAAAGGACCTAAAGGCTCTCTCGTTAGAGATTTCTCTCATGCTAGAGATATTCAAATTTATAAAAAGGATAATAAAGTCATTGTTGAAACATTCTTCGCAAATAGAAAAAAGAAGGCACTCGTAGGCTCTATAGCTGCACATATAAATAACATGATTAAAGGTGTAACTAAAGGGTTCACTTATAAACTCAAAATAGTGTATTCACACTTCCCCATATCGGTTAAGGTTGTAGGCAAAGAGGTTATAATAGAGAACTTCCTAGGAGAAAAGGCTCCAAGAAAAGCAAAGATAATAGGTGATGATGTAAAGGTAACTGTTAAAGGCGATGACATAATAGTTGAAGGAATAGATATTGAGCATGTAGGGCAAACTGCAGCAAACATAGAGTTAGCAACAAAGATTAAAGGATATGACCCAAGAGTCTTCATGGATGGAATATACATATATGAGAGGGAGAAGTGATGGCAAGTCAGAAGTTAAGTAAAGAATTTCAAAGATTATTAAAACTAAGGAAAATTATGAATTTACGTAGACCAAGATTCCTAAGGACACTCTGGTGGAAATTTGACAAATTCGACGAAGTATGGAGAAAGCCTAGAGGAATAGACAACAAAATGAGACTTAAGCTTAAAGGATACCCGCCGGTAGTGAAAGTGGGCTATAGAGGGCCAAAGCTCGTTAGAGGGTTGCACCCTACAGGAAAAGAAATAATCATAATACATAATGTTGAGGAGTTAAATAAAGTTAATAAGGAGAAACATATAGTCTACATAGCAAGCACTGTAGGTAAAAGGAAACGCCTCGAGATAATGAAGAAAGCACAAGAACTAGGAATAAAAATAGCCAATTCGCCAAAAGAAGAGAGGTGAAATAGGATGGATCTCTCACTACAAAAAAGACTAGCGGCTGAAATCCTAGGTGTAGGAGAGAGTAGAATATGGATTAATCCTGAGGAAGCTGAACGTGTAAGTGAAGCAATAACAAGAGAAGATATTAAGAGACTAATAAAGGATGGCGTCATAAGAGTAAAGCCTGAACATAGCAATAGTAGGGGTAGGTGGAGAAAACTACATGAACAAAGGAAGAAAGGTAGAAGGAGAGGTTTAGGTAGCAGAAAGGGTAAAGCAACAGCTAGACTAAGTAAGAAAGAGGCATGGATGAATAGAGTTAGGGCGCAAAGAAAGCTACTCAGAATATTAAGGGAGAAAGGAGTAATTACACGAAGAGACTACAGAAGGCTTTACAGGCTTGTCAAAGGTGGAGAATTTAAAAGTGTTGCACAGCTAAGAACATACATTAAAGAGCACATTTTAAAGAGGTAGGCTAGGATATGGCTAGAGGACCAAGATATAAAGTAAAATTTAGAAGGAGAAGGGAAGGAAAAACAAACTATTATAAAAGGTATAAGATGCTACTCTCTCGAAAGCCTAGATTAGTGGTTAGAAAGACAAATAATCATATAATAGTTCAAGTAGTTATAGCTAAACCTGAAGGAGATCAAACGATAGTTACCGCTCATAGTAAAGAGTTAGTCAAAAAATTTGGATGGAAAGCGTCAACACATAATACTTCAGCAGCTTATCTCACAGGGTTATTAGCAGGGTTTAGAGCATTAGAGAAGGATATCAAGGAAGCAATACTTGACATAGGATTACATAGAGCTGTTAAGGGAGCTAGAGTTTTCGCCGCATTAAAGGGTGCAGTAGATAGTGGTTTACAAGTACCACATGACCCTGAAATACTACCTGATGATTACAGGATTAGAGGAGAACATATAGCTTCTTGGGCTAAGCGTCTTAATGAAGAAAATCCAGAATTCTATGCTAGACAATTCTCAAGATATCTTGCCTCAAATATGCCTCCTGAAACTCTTCCCTCACACTTTGAGGAAGTAAAGTCCAAAATTATTCAAGCTTACTCTCATGTAAATCAAGGTTGAGGTATAGGAGAAAATGTCATACTCAATGCAATCGGTTGAAGAGTGGGTGCCAAGAACAAGAGTAGGAAGGCTCGTTAAAGAAGGTAAGATAACCTCACTTAAAGAACTCTTTGAAATGAACCTTAAGATTCTTGAACCAGAGATAGTAGACTACCTTCTACCAGAGTTGAAACATGAAGTACTTGATATATCGATAGTACAGAAACAGACTGATGCAGGTGAAGTGTCAAGGTTTAAAGCGGTAGTAGTAATAGGGAACATGGACGGTTTTGTAGGTTTAGGAGCAGGTAAGGCGAAACAACTGAGATTTGCCATACAGAAGGCTATACAGGATGCAAAACTAAACATAATACCAGTCAAGAGAGGTTGCGGTAGCTGGGAGTGTATGTGCAATGAGCTACACTCAGTACCATACACTGTAAGAGGTAAAAGTGGTAGCGTAGTGGTTACCCTAAAACCAGCACCTAAAGGTATAGGTCTCGTAGCAGGAGATGTAGCTAAGAAGATTCTAAGGTACGCTGGAATAAAAGATGTATGGACTTTTACCCTTGGGCATACAAGAACAACATACAACTTTGCAATGGCAACATTCGAAGCATTAAAAAGAACATACTACTTCGTAACACCAGAGGACTGGACAAGGAGTTGAAGGAGAGATGGCAGTATACGCTATAATAAGAATTAGAGGAACAGTAGACGTACCCCCAGATGTTGAACATACACTTAAGCTTTTAAGATTACATAAAAAATTCCACTGTGTACTCTACCCTGACAGTCTACCAGGAATTAAAGGTATGCTACTTAAAGTAAAAGACTGGGTCACATGGGGCGAAATTGACAAGGAAACACTGGTAGAATTACTAAGAAGGCGTGGTAAAATACCAGGAAATAAGCCATTAACAGATGAATATGTAAAAGAGAAACTTAAGCTAGAAGGCGGCATAGAAGAATTAGCAGACAAAATACTCAAAGGAGAAATACAACTTCATAAAATAGAGAATATCATAAAACCTGTATTTAGGCTTCATCCTCCAAGAGGGGGCTTCAAGAAGAGTACTAAGAAGCCCTATAAGTCAGATGGTGAACTTGGATATAGAGGTCAAGAAATAAATAAACTTATTGAGAAAATGCTCTAAGAGGATGATACGCATGGTTGTCAGGAGAAGGAAAAAGTCAAGAAAATGTAGGGGCTCGAGAACTTACGGCTATGGTAGGATAGGACAACATAGAAAATCTGGCTCAAGAGGAGGCTTTGGTATGGCGGGAATGCATAAGCACAGATGGAGCTGGGTGGTAAAATACTATCCTGACTACTTTGGTAAACATGGGTTTACTAGGCCTCCAGAGTTAACAGTAGAAGTAAACGGAATCAATGTTGGGTTATTAGACAGTATTGTAGACGACTTAGTCTCAAAAGGACTAGCAAGTAAAGAAAACGATACTTACGTTATAGAGCTACCCAAGTTAGGAATAAATAAGCTATTAGGTTCAGGTAAAGTAACTAAGAAGATGAAGGTAGTAACAATAGAAGCTACAGAGAAGGCGATAGAGAAGGTAAAGAAGGCTGGGGGAGAAGTAATAGTACTAAGTAAGGAATAATTTACACCCATGTTTAATTTGGTAATGTACATCTAAAGCAACATATTTATAAAAGACCTCCTTATCCATTTCTAGACAGTTATAGAGAGGGGCAGACATGGGACTACTTGACCTAATGGCTAACATCTCAGCGGCTTTACCCACTGTACCGAGACCTCCAAGGAGGCCTTCACTTTACGAGAGATTATTCTGGACGTTCATAGTACTAGTACTATACTTGGTCATGGCAAACACACCAGTATACGGTATACCTCTTGGAGGTGCAGCTCAACAGGAATTTTTACTCTTAAGAGTGGTGTTCGCTTCACGTAGAGGTACATTAATGGAGTTAGGTATAAGCCCTATTGTGACATCTGGTCTAATAATGCAGATACTAGTGGGCTCTAAGCTCATAAACCTAGACCTAACAGATCCTGATCAAAGAAAGAAGTTTACTGCTGCCCAGAAGACTTTAGCAATATTCTTTGCAGTATTTGAAGCTGTAGCATACGTGTTAGGAATATACACAACAACATATCATTTAAATCCTGTACAGCAAATACTAGCCATAATACAGCTCGTAATAGCAAGCATCATAGTATTATTGTTTGACGAGTTAGTGCAGAAAGGGTGGGGTATAGGTAGTGGAGTAAGTTTATTCATACTTGCTGGCGTTGCAGAGAGAGTCACATGGGGTATGTTTAGCCTCTCACCAGCACCAGGCGGTGGCTACTGGGGAATAATACCTGAGACCGTTTCAGCGGCACTACAAGGTGACATAACTAAGGTATTCGTGAGACCTGGCATGACCCCTGATCTCTTAGGCTTAATAGTAACACTTGCCCTCATGTTCATACTAATCTACATTGAGGGCATACGTGTAGAGATACCTGTAGTACTACAGAGGTATAGGGGTGTAAAATCTAGAGTTCCATTAAAGTTCATCTACGTCTCAAACGTACCAGTACTATTAGCATCAATATTCTACTCTGATATCTTATTCTTCTCACAAATAATATGGGCTAGATTCAATCCAACAAACAGCAACCCATACCTTAACTGGATAGGAATGTTCAATAGAACGACTCAAGGAATAAAGCCTATAGGCGGACTAGTATACTACATTCAACCACCAAGGGGAATAGATGAAGTAATAGCAGATCCTATAAGAGCTCTAGTATTCTCAGCATCTTTAATGGCTTTAGCCATAATATTCGGTCTATTATGGGTTGAACTTGCAGGATTAAACCCAAGAGCACAAGCAGAGCAAATGGTGAAATCAGGACTCGATATACCAGGTATGAGAAGGAATGTAAGAATACTTGAAGCAATGCTAGCGAAGTACATTTACCCACTAACACTACTAAGCTCAATAATAGTAGCATTAGTTGCTATAACAGCAGATGTACTTGGTGCACTAGGTACTGGTATGGGGCTACTATTGGCAGTGGGTATAATATACCAGTACTATACTGCAATAGCTTATGAAAGGGCATTAGAGGCATATCCATTACTAAGAAGGCTGGTTGGAGAATAAGGACCAATATAAGTAACATTTAAATTTTAGGCTAATTCAACATTTAACAAAAGCTAACGATACATAAGCCAATAGCAAGTTGGCGATGAACTATGGTTAGGCCAGCTTTACGATCAAGATCACTAGCAAGAAGACACGTTAGATTACCTAGTGGAGATACAGTAATTCATTATCGTAAGAGAAAACCTTCACCAGCTAAGTGCACAGTATGTGGTAAACCATTAAATGGTGTGCCTAGGCTAAGACCAGTAGAGTTAAGGAAATTACCAAAGACTATGAGAAGACCAGAAAGACCCTACGGCGGAGTTTTATGTCCTAAATGTCTTAGAGAGTTATTAAAGAAGAGTATTAGGGGCTAAATTACGACCTTGAAAATGACCATAGCTATTAGTGGTCCCCCAGGGAGCGGTAAAACAACAATAGCTAAGATGCTAGCTAAAAGCATTAACTTAAGATATGTTTCTGCAGGTATATTATTCAGAAAGCTTGCAGAAGAGAAGGGGCTAACTCTTGAAGAACTCAGCTTAATAGCGGAAAAAGATTACAGTATAGATTTGGAGATTGATAAAAGAAGCTATAAAGAAGCATTGAAAGGTAATGTTATTCTGGATGGTCATCTAACAGCGTGGATAGTAAGAGACATAGCTGATTTCACAATATACCTAACAGCTCCATTATATGTTAGAGTTCAAAGAATAGCAAGAAGAGATGGTAGAAGTATAAGCGAAGTTTTAAGAGAAACTATAGTGAGAGAGTGGAGTCAACTCAGGAGATACAAAATAATCTATGGCATAGATGTAAGAGATACCTCATGGTTCGATATAACAATAAACACGGCTAAATATACTATACGTGAAGTCTACGAGATTATAATGCAATCATTAAAATATGCATTAAAAGGAAAAATATAAACACTTATTAACCTATACCCTATAAAAACCACGCAGATAAAATCACAAAAGCTAACAAGCTGGGTTGGTGTATAGTCATGCCAGCAATAGAGGTTGGAAGAATTTGCGTCAAAATAGCAGGTAGAGAAGCCGGAAAGAAATGTGTAATAGTCGACATAATAGATGAAAACTTCGTCCTAATCACAGGACCTAAGCAACTGACGGGAGTAAAACGTAGGAGAGCAAACATAAAACACCTTGAGCCAACCGAGTATACTATAAACATACCTAAAGGAGCAAGTGACGATGAAGTGGTGAAGGCATTAGAGGAAAAAGGATTAATAGAGTATATGAAGACTCCAGTAAAGCCAGCATTAGAGATTACGAAAAGAGTATAAATGTATTAGTAGTTAGAGTATAAGGTTTATTTTCATAACGTATTTTATCACGTACTTCTCTCTAACACAATGTAGGTTAACTTAGAGCGAATAAAACTTTAAACCCCCATACTCTAATCATAGAGTGGCAAGGTGGAATTGAGGTTAACATGGTAATGAGCAGTAGCCTAGTAGAGCAAGGACTAAAATTTATTGATGAAATAAATAGGTTTGGCGAGTTCAATAAACGATTACTCCTAAAGACTAAGGCAGATACAGATCCAAATTATGGATGTATACCTTGGAACAGACCATTGAGAGAATATATTGGGTATGGTGTAATCAATCTAGATAAACCGCCAGGACCAACAAGCCATGAAGTAGTAGCTTGGATTAAAAGGATATTGAAGTTATCAAAAGCAGGTCATGGAGGAACACTAGATCCTAAGGTTACTGGTGTATTACCTGTGGCATTGGAGAGAGCAACTAAGGTTATAGGAATAGTAGTCCACACGATGAAAGAGTATATTTGCGTAATGCAGCTCCATGGAGATGTAAGTGACGAGAAGCTTAGGGAAGCAATATCATTATTCATTGGAGAGATTTATCAGAGACCTCCACTACGATCCTCGGTGAAAAGAAGCCTTAGGAAGAAGAGGATATACTATATAGATATCCTAGAACGTGAAGGCAGATATGTACTGTTAAGAATAGGATGTGAGGCGGGAACATATGCTAGAAAACTCTGTAGAGATATCGGAGAAATACTCGGCGTAGGAGCCCATATGAGAGAGCTTAGAAGAACAAGGGCAGGACCATTCAAGGAGGATGAAACACTAGTTAGATTACATGATATTGCTGAAGCATACTACATATGGGAGACTGAGGGTAACGAGAAATACCTTAGAAAAGTGATATTACCCATGGAGTTCTCTGTTGGACACCTACCAAAAGTTATCATAAGAGATTCAGCAGTAGATGCAATATGTCATGGAGCAGATCTCGCAGTACCAGGAATATCAATGCTTAACGAGGGCATTAAAGTAGGAGATATGGTAGCAGTAATGACATTGAAAGGCGAGCTCGTAGCATTAGGTAAAGCACTTATGCCAACAGAAAAGATAATAGAGGCATCAAAGGGTATAGCAGTTAAAACAGTACGTGTAATAATGAAGCCAGGAACATACCCCAAAATGTGGGGCAAAAAGAAAGAGTGAAGAAAAGTGAAGGAGCACTACTATTCAGAGAAACCAAGAATAATAGGTAGAAGAAGTGTTATATCAGATGTTATTAGAGGTGTACCAGTAGAGTTCGTTGTAGAATCAGGAGTTTTCTCGTGTGAGAGAGTAGATCCCGGAACAAAACTGTTATTGGAATACGCAACAATCCCAGATGAAGGAATAGTACTGGATATGGGAGCGGGCTACGGAGTAATAGGCATAACACTTGCAAAACTAAATCCCAAACTAAAAGTTTACATGGTAGAGATAAACACCCGAGCAGTACAACTAGCAAAAATAAATGCAAAAAGAAACAACGTAGAAGACCAAGTAATAGTACTACAGGGAAATCTATACGAACCAGTAAAAGACATGAAGTTTAATGCAATATACTCGAATCCGCCATTCACAGCAGGAATGGATGTAGTGGAAAAAATCATCAAAAATGCGAGAGGACATCTAGTAGAAGGTGGAACACTGCAGATAGTAGTTAGAAGGGGAGTTAAGAAAATAAGAAAAATGATACTAGAGACATATGGAAACATAGAAATACTTGCAAGCAAAAAAGGATATAAAGTTATACTAGCAAAGAAAACTAAATAACATAAAACTAATAAACCGAACAATAGAACAACTATATAGAGCGCCGGGGTGACCGAGCGGACTAAGGTGCCGGCCTTGAGAGCCCTGTAGGGCTACCGGAGAGCCGGTGGCCCTTAACGGGCCGCGCGGGTTCGAATCCCGCCCCCGGCGCCATAGTACTACTTAAAATATTATTCTTCAACGTCATCAGCAGCAGTAATCATACGATATACATGTTCCTAACTTTAGATAATCTATGTACATGTTTTATGTTGCAAGACTAGCGGTATAGACTAGGTCTCGGTAAGCTTCTATTGCTCATAAAGAATTTATGCAAGAATAGTATATTAGGATAATAAATGAATCATTACAATGATTTAATGGAGATGATTTGTTGTCTAAGACTATTAGATATTACATGGGCCTTATAATGATAGGGTATGGTCTAGCACAGATACCTATAATCATGGTTTCTTTAATTTATGGTGAAATCTATCATATATACTATTTAGCTTCAACTTCTATTCTCTTAATTACAGGTCTCCTCCTAGTCAGATTTGCTGAGAAGCCTGTCGAAATAGCACTGGTAGATCCTTTGATTATAGCTGTGATTTCGTTTCTTATACCAGGACTAACGAATACCATTGTAATGATTGTAACAGGTTTTGATCCCTGGGATAGTCTCTTTGAGAGCATATCTAGTATAACTACTACTGGTCTTAGTCTTTATAGTCCTAATAAGTTACCCTATACAATACACTTTGCTAGGGCATGGCTACAGTGGATTGGTGGTGTAGGTATAGTTATCCTCACTTTAGGGACGCTGTTGAAGCCAGGAACTGTAGCATATAAGCTTCTTGCAACTCATATACGTAAGGAAGCCGTTATGCCAAGCGTAATGGTTGTAGCCAGAGCAGTCTTATGTATCTATGGGCTGTTGACTCTCATCTCCATAATAGCTTACTATTTAACCGGAATGAGCTTATTTGATGCAGTAATACATGGTCTAACAACTATCTCTACAGGCGGCTTTTCGACACAGGAAACGTTTCCAAGAAACGCACTATGGATTGCTATAGTATTTATGTTTTTGAGTGCACAGAGCTTCTCCAGATTCTACATGACATTCTTCAAAAGAAGACCAAGATACCTTGGTATGGGCCCGCAGATTAAGTCGTTTATAATAATCAACCTCATAGCCATAGTATTATCATATATAGCTGTAAACATGTTCGGTTCCACTATCGATTTTGGTGACATAGCATTCAATATACTATCAGCCTCAACAACTACAGGTTACACAACGATATCTGTTGATGAGCTCCCTACGGTAGTTAAATATATAATCATAGTACTCATGATTATAGGTGCTTCACTAGGGTCAACTGGAGGAGGCTTAAAGCAATATAGGTTCATTATATTATTGAAGGAGACTTGGAGGAGACTGTTGAAGATGGTCTCACCACATGGACGATTAATTGTGGTGAAAATAAATGGCGAAGTAATTGATGATGAAGAGGTGTATAATAATATGCTTATAATTAGCCTCTACATACTATCTCTCACGATATCCACAATAATCTTCCTTTACACAGGCTATAGTCTAGAGGATAGCTTATTTACAGTAGCTTCGGCTCTTGGAACAGTAGGTCTAGCACCATCAATAGTAAACCATACACTCCCGTGGTGGAGTAAACTGTTACTCTCAATGGACATGTTTATTGGTAGACTAGAGATTCTACCAGTAGCATCTATACTGCCTTACGTCTTTGATAAAATGAGAGGAAAATAACCTAGCCAATCCTTATTAACCACGGTTAAGTTAGATATACCCGTTGCTAGAGTATTCAAAGGATTAGGTGATTTTACATTGAAGATTATTATTGCAGGGGGTACGTATATCGGGAAACTTCTTGCTCAGCACCTCATATCTGGCGGACATGACGTTACAGTTATTGAACGGAATGAAGAGGCTGCTAAGCAACTAGCTAATGAACTTGACTGCACTATAATCCATGGTGACCCATCTAACCCAAACACACTGAGAGAGGCTGGTGTAGATCAAGTTGACTATGTCATTCCAGCAATGGATGACGATAAGGACAACATAATAATTGCCATGGCCTCCAAGAATCTTGGTGCAAAAAATGTTATTGTCGTGGTCAATGAAGAAGCATATGAGCAACTTGCCCTAAGCTTAGGCTTATATAATATTGTCTCTCCAGCTAAACTAGCCACCCTCCAGATTCTCGCGTTAATTAAAGGTTATGACATAGTTAATCTAACAACAGTAATTAAGGGTGATGCGAGATTCTTTACTGGTATCGTAGGAGAGAAACTTGATGGAAGAAAAATTAGTGATATCAAGTTACCAGGTGATTCTATGATTGTTGCAGTGTACAGGGGGGAGGAGTTCTTACTACCAAAACATGATCTTATACTGCACAAGGGTGATGAAGTAGTCGTTATAACTAAAGAAAACGATCTTGAGAAGATTAGAGAATTCTTCAAAAATGAAGTATAACTCCGTTATAACATCTTTAAACCAAGATTATCGCCATCAATATTTGATGATGAAGAGGGAGTAGTTGCTAAGTATATACCATACTCGCGAGAATATGTTGCATCAATTGTCGGTCACTATAAAGAACATATCGTGAAGAATATTGAGAAAATTGGTAAACTAGGAATAGAAGTAAAGATTATTGCACCTTCACATGGAACTGTATGGAGAAGAGCACCAAATATCATCATAGACTATTATATGAAATGGGCTAAAGCCGCCCCAGAGAGAGGAAAAATAGTAGTTATCTACAGTTCTATGTATGGATTTGTGGAAAAAGCAGGTTCATATAGCTATTAAGGAGCTTACTGAACAAGGCTACCAACCAGTTGTATTGAGGTTCACAGATAGCCACTACGACACCGTAAATGATCTTCTAGGTGAGGTTATTGATGCTGAAGCTCTCGTTATAGCAGCAACATATGAAACCAGCATATTCCCATATATGCAATATGTCGTAAACATGATAGCACAGAAGATAGCATCCGAAAAACCTGTACTAATACTATCATCCTATGGTTGGGGTGGGATAGCCGGTAAAAGAATAGCAAGCATACTTTCACAAGCAGGATTTAAGGTTGTAGACATAATAGAATTCAGAGGTCTACCTGCAGGAGATACCGAGGAAAATATAAAAAGAAGAGTGAAAGAATTCATTAAAATACTCCAAGCTTAAAGAGATCTTTAAATTAAATCCAGAGTATGCTACTTTATTCTCTATTCTTTTACTATATGATTATTTTTTCTCTAAACGAAGTAAGAATGAGATCGTATAATTTAGTGATACCTGTTATTTTACTGCATTTATTTAGATTAGAGAAAATATGTAAGGGAGAAAAGTTTGTTCTTACTCGAATTCTATGTATATGGCTGGCTTTAATGGTAGTGATGGCTTCTTTTTGCCTATAATTGGAGCTCCCTCTTCATCATGATAGTATATTTCGATATCAGCTCCTATTTGTACTTTAATCCATTCACTAAGTGCTTCCATAGTCTTTTTCTCATCTAAGCAAGTCTTCATTATAAGAGCCCTTACTGGTGGCGATAATGTTGATACGTACTCATATAATTGTCTTGCTTTAACACTTGCAGTACGCTTATCCTTTGCCTCTGAGACCATATCTCTTATGAATTCTTTCATTGGTTTGCCTGACTCAAAGTAGCTAATTGCCTTTCTTAACTCATCATATTCCACTGGCTTTACTACGTGGATTATGATTTTCTTTGGTTTCTTCTTCCTAACTCTAACAATCTCCTTAATGTCATTCACTAGTCTATCAGTATATTCAAAGGCTAGTAAAGCTTCTCCACTATAGAGTTCGTCTTCTATCTTAGGCCATGTAGTATTTATTACAAACCCTTCCCCACTTATTTTCTCCCACATTTCCTCAGCAAAGAATGGTGTGTATGGTGACATAGCTCTAATCCATGCATCGAAAATGTAAGCTATAATGTATTTTGCTATTTCATCAATATATCTACCCTTAACCTTTAATATCTCGAGATATCTCTTTACATCCTCCTCTAATACGTAGAATATGATATTTCCGGCGTCACGAATTCTAGATTCATCAAGAGCCTTTCTGGCATAGTCAAGTCTCTCTTTAAGCTTACTTAGAATCCATGAATCCTCTAATGATAGGGTTTTTGGTATATTCTTCTTTCTGTACTCTTTTATAATTTCAACGTACTCCTCAATCATAGAGTGTATTCTACGAAGTTGCTCTATTATTGAGTATGCCGCTTCTTCCCTAAAGTCAAGATCCTGATCTATTTCGCTAGCTAGAGCTATTGTAAGTCTTAAGCCATCGGGACTAAGTTGTCGTGCTAATCGTGCCACTGGTATAACGTTAAATAAGCTTTTGCTCATTTTCTGGCCACGGTATAACACGTAGCCGTAGACTACTATTTGTCTAGGCCACTTCTCCCTTGGGAATATTCCTGCATGATTAAATATGAAGAATGTTAAATGATTCTTTATAAGGTCTTTACCGCTATGTCTTGAATCTAACGGATACCAATATTCAAATTCATCTCTAGCTTTAACTAAGGCTTCTAAGGGTATACCTTTAGATTTAGCTATCTTCTTTGGATCCCCTTTACCAAGGAATATGTAATCCCATACCTCAATACCCATTTTCTCAGCTGGCACATTATACTTCTTTAGTATGTAGTTTACAGTGTAATAGGCCATGTATATTGTTGAGTCACTAAGGCTCTCAATAACCCATGTCTCGTCCCATGGTAGTTTTGTACCTAAACCTCTGGTGCGTGCGCAAGCTCTCCTCTTAATCCACTCTATTGCCTCTTCAAAGTCCTTTCTAAAGCTTGGTGGAAGAATCCTCATGCTTGCTACAAGTTCCCTACAAAGTTGCTTCCATGACTCAAGACCATAGTCTATAAACCATTGGTTTTCAAGTATTTTAACAATGACCTTGTTACCCCAGCGGCTATAGACAGGGCCGTTAATTATCTCATACATGGAGTCGGCTAGTCCAGCCTCCTTAAGCCATTTGGTAGTATTCTCCCTTGCCTCTGGAACACTCTTACCAGCAATAAGTGATTTCACCGCCGCCATAATGTATTTTCTTGCATTTTCGTCCCCAATGTCAGTAGCTGCTCTTTCAGCCACTTCTTCAACTACTATACCTTGTTTAAACTCAATACTATATACCTCCTTAGTTGCTTCCTCAAGTTTCTCTTTATCCAGCTGGCTTTTTACACCCATTTTTTCAACAATGTCGACTGCTAGTTTATCACTAACGTTTGGTACTCTTACTACTGTTATGGGCTGTAACTCTTCAGGTTTGACTTTAATTTTACTTAGTAACTCTTTATTATCTCTTATAATATCTCTTAGTGCAGCGTAATCATAGGGAGCATGAGCTGGTACGCTCATAACTATGCCGGTTGCCATATCAGGATCAACAAAGGGTGCTGGTAGTATTGGTATTCTCCAGCCTGTAGCTGGATTTCTAACTCTAAGGCCAACTAGTCTTTCTCCTTTGAATTCCTCAATAACTTTAACCTTTCTTAACTGGTTTTCCAGTTTCACTATAGCCTCTTTACTAACTATCCAAGGTTTACCATTGACCTCAGCTTTAACGTATACTGCGTCAGGGTTAACCCAGATGTTAACGGCACCGAATATAGTCTCGGGTCTCAGTGTTGCCGCTGGGAGAATAGTACCGTCATCAAGTGTGAAAAATAGTAGTATAAACTCGCCTATCTCAGGTTCTACATCCCCTTTAGTATCATGCATACTGACTGGGGTGCCTACAATGGGATCCCAACCAACGGGGTGTGTTCCTTGGGTTATGTATCCTTTTTCGTAAAGCTTCTGGAACTGCCATCGTATAAACTGGTTGAACATCGGGTCTATTGTTGTGAATTCTCTTCTCCAGTCGATTGCATAACCCATAATTCTCATAGCTTCCTTTAAGTCTTCATGGAAATATCTAACCATGAATAATGGGTCTTTCATTTTCTCAATAACTTCTTCAGGTATCTCATAAACCTCTCTAAACAGCTTTAGAGTCTTTGGTTCACCCTCCTTAACAGCATCTGCCATTGCAAGAATCGGCGTACCAGTATAATGGAAGCCCATAGGGAATAATACATTGTATCCTTCTAGCCTCTTAAACCTGGCATAAATATCTGTTAACGTGTATGTTCTTGCATGCCCTAAATGCATTCTACCATTCGGGTATGGGAACGCTGCTGTTACAAAGAACTTAGGCTTATTGGCAGGATTTGATTCATAAACTCTATGTTCCTCCCACTTAGAAAGCCACTTAGAAGCTATATTATTAAGCCAGTTAATATAGGACTTAATGTCCTTGAATTCTTCAACAATAGGCGACACCAATACACCTCTTAAACATGTTACCTTTATAAACCTATCCATAGATGTAATATCAATTTATAAAATTTTATCCAAAGGAAATAGCTGTAATTAATTTTGTAAAACATCTAGTGATATAGTATTAATGACATAAACATATTTGACAGTTTTCAAGTAAATGCCCTCTTATCCAGTATGAAGCTTGTATAGTCTAAAAGTTCGCTTTCGTCCTCTAGGTAATGAATGTTGGTGACGGCAATACTATTTTGAATATTGTTCGAGCTATGCTTTCTGTAGCATACATGGCTATACCACTCGCGATTAGCATAGCACTAGCAGGAATCCATGCAGTCTCATATAACTCTCCTTGGGCAACTTTTATTGCTAGTGCATTGATTATTGCTACAGCTATAATGAATACAAATGTCATACTCTCCACTATGTTTAGGGGTATGCTCTGAAATGGTAATGGTAGATACGTAAAGCCCGAACCCATTGATGCAAACATTTCATTAAACATTCCTAGAAGTTTAATCATGAACATGAGAATGGAGACCATTATGACGTGGAGTATATACACTGTTGCTTCAAAGGCTTTTGTTGCTTGACTCCTTTGTTTTCGAATATCAATGATTCTCATACAAGTTTCGCTAAGAACAGCACCTATACGTGCAGCGTTCCCACCGGCTTCAAGTGTATCGTAAAATATGTTTATTGATTTTCTTACAAGCTCACTGAAGCTTTCACCAATAAAGTAGTACCAAGCAACCTTGGGCATAACGCTATTCTTTAGTCTTGCATAGAGGCGATAAATGCAGTTTATGAGCTTACCATATTCTCCTCTACCTATGGATTGAATAGCTTTTTGATAGTTTGGTACAACACTAAAGGTTAGTCCAAAGCTTCTGATAAATATGGGGAAGAAGTTATCGATGTTCTTAATGTATTTTTCTATGATTTTTGCTACAATTCCAGGAATTAACATGATACATGCAATAATCAACATGGTTAAACTATAATTCATAGTTGTAGTATAGACAGAAGCACCTACAATTAAGCATAGAGCAATAGTTAGTAATGAGACCCTCTTATATATAATGTATATTCTTGGCTTTATCGGTAGTTTATGTGATAATCTGTCCCTGGGCAGTATACGGTAAAGTACATACGTGAGAACAGCTAATGAAGCTAATACAGCAATGTACGTTGCAAGTAATATTTGGGCTCCACCACCCATGAACATTGCAAATATAAGCATTGTTATAGCCATGAATGTGGCGCTTGAAATGCTGCTTGAGTATACACCCAAAAGTAACTTAGATACCTCTATAAGCCTAGAGTACTGTGCTTGAAACTCAGCGAGTAAGGCTCTACGTTCTACCTCGAGGAATCTCTCAGGATCCTCACCTATAGCTAGTAGTTCGCCTAATCGTATTAGGAAATCTCTGAGGACCTTATTTCTTATCGCTGGTAATGTATATTTTATTGCTCTCATAAATCCATAACCCCATCTCGTTGCTAAGTTAGCTATCCTTCTTAATATCCTGTCGTACTCACCATAGCCTCCAGCAACGCATTCCAATTCGAAAAGCCTCCTTCTAGGAGGTTTCCCTGTAGATACACCATACATGTGTATTACAAGGAATATCAACGATTCATCAATCGTTGATACAATAGTCTTCTTCTTTAGAACACGGAAAACATGAATCAATGTTACAATAAATAAAGGTAGTGCTGAAAGTACTTTCAGTTCTTTCGGTGCAAAGAAAAGTATTAGTATTGATGATCCTATTGCTAGAATAAGTGATAATAGTATAAATCTTCTCATCATGGTACTTTTCCTCTCTCAATATCCCTTATTGCTTCTTCTAAACCTTCAAGAACAGCCTGTTGGGTCTCCTCTTTACCTCGTCCTCGGGCCTTTTCCTCAGTTTTATGGTAGACGTGGACTATTACTTCGAATACCTTATGATAATCTACAATATTTCTCTCCTTCAATAATTCAAGTATTCTTGCTCTTAAATCGAGTTCTTGATATATAAGTCTCATACTACGTCTTGGAATGCCTCTCTTGACACCTATTTTTTCCTCGAGCAGGTAACTTGCGCCTCTACCACGGAATAGGAAGACGTCACGTGAGGGATCCCATATGAAAACTGGTAAGTAAATTATTGTATCTTTAGCTGCATCATAACCCATAATCTCATTTACACTTAATGCTCTACGCATCATAACGCCTTCACGATAAACAGCACTATGAATGCTAACAAAGTTGAGGTTATCAAGTTGCGTTTTTGGCACACTTATCGGTGGTGAGGTTATACGTTGTATTAATCTTTCAACACTTCCTGCATGGAATGTTGCGAGAACAGGGTGTCCAGTGTTATGTAATGCTATTGGTATTACCCCGCCTAGGAAAAGTTCTGTTCCTGGAACCGAAACATCATATACAAATCCGTCGTAGGATACCTTTCTTACATCAATTACCTCGAGAAACACAATATCGCTATTCATTAGTATTTTAAGCTTATCAAGTAGTGCTTTATCCTCTGTTGTAAGTGATTTATAATTGTTATTAATGAATTCGAGAAGCTCCAGAGCTACACTTGTTGGTATTAACCTTTGTTTAGTCTTTCTAAATTCATTAATTACACAGTATAGCTTTCGAGGTATTTTCGTTAACAGTTTAGCTCTCTCGATAATGTTAACTATAGGTTTTATGGGTATCCTCTTTAACTCCTTATTTTGGCTTTTCAATGAAACACTGAAGTATGTTCTTCCCCTTTTATTCATTTTCTTAACTAATGCATGAAAGCCAGCTAAGCGTGCTCTCCAGATCATATTTGCGGTAGTTAAGGAATTTCTAAACGTGTAAGTTGTGTGTGCTTTTATGTCATTCTCTATTAAGAGTTTTATACCCTTGAATGCATTGTTTAGCTTTACCATTTTTCTACTCTTTGCTACGAAGCTAATTAGTAAATCGCCTTTATGTAGATCTGTAACATACTTAGGTTTTATTTCGAGTGTGTTCTCGTCTAAAACGAAAATGCTATGTGAACCAGTAGCTTTTACTAGGCCTCCCTTTTCGTACTCTATTTCATATATTTCATTAGCTTTGTGTCTAAGGACATAACGTATAGGTGCCCATATTACTTTACCATGGCGATCTAATGATAACACTTCGTAATCTTTTACGGTCTTGGGTTGTCCTTCCTCATCTTTATTATAGAATTTGTCTACAAATTCAGCTATATGTAGGAGGGTGACCTCATTAGTCTTAGTGTTCCGAACGAGAATTGGTGTATCACCTGATACGCTTTGCATTGCTTGGAAGGCGGTGTTACCCTCGGCTCCTCTAATCTCTCCCACGATTATGTAGTTTGGTCTCTGACGTAGGGCTGCCTTCAATAGATCGAACATGGTTATGCTTGATTCTGCGCTTCCAGTATCTCTTGTTAACTCTCTAACCCAGTTAGAGTGTGGAACTTGAACTTCGGCTGTATCCTCAATAGTAACTATTTTAGCCGTAGGCTTAATGAACGCTATTATGGCATTTAAGAATGTAGTTTTACCTGAAGCTGTTTCACCAGCTATAAACCCGCTCATACCCTCGAGTATTAATATCCAATAGTAGGCTGCAACACGGGCATCTACTGTACCCCATTTGATAAGCTGTATTATAGGTGGTGGCACCTTAGAGAATCTTCTGATGGTAAAGTTGCTTCCTTTAAGACTGACATCAGTACCGAAAACAATGTTTATACGGCTGCCATCTGGTAATGTTGCATCAACTATTGGTCTAGCGTGACTTACAGGTTTACCTATACGTTCGCTTAACTCGATAATGAATTTGTCTAATTCTTCTTCAGTTTTGAATTCTATACTAGTCTCTAGAGGGCCGAAAATCTTATGAACTATATGAATTGGGCCTACACCGTCGCAAGAGATATCCTCTAAGAGGGAATCCCTCACAAAGGGTTCAAGAATGCCAAGACCTACTTTATCTTTGATCATGTGGTACTTTAGGCACTCATACTCTATTCTATTAACAGGTATTCTTTTAACCTTTAGCGGATTAATCCTTGAATAATCCACTTTGTGGTTTACCTGTTGAGATACTTTCTCAAGTAATCTTAGAAGTACTTGCTTCTTTTCTTTGACATCTTTTGGAATATCTTTTTCGGTAATATGTTCGGCCATCTTCAATTCTACAAGTTCAACTAAGACCCTGTTGGGTAAAGGTGGTTCTACAACAACGTACTTTCTATAGCCAGTCTTGGTGCCTCCAGGGGGCATAAAAATATGGACAAATATTCCATTACCTAAAGGATACATTACATTAACGTTCGCCTTCTTCTTATATTCATCAGGGATTTTGCCCTCAAAGTATTCAGGGAGGCTACCTAGGAGTTTTACAACTTTATTTATGTATTCCGCTAAGTACTTATATTTCCTTATCTCAGCTTGTAATTTTTCAAATCCGATAGGTCTAGTAAGTGTTCTAAGAGACTGCACAACAGACATGCTCTCACGCCTTAGCTAATGCTAATGGTACAACTTTAATGCCAAAAGCAGGGTCAACATCAAAGGCTATTGTTGAATCGGGAGCCTCCATAGCCCCCTTCAATTTGACTACGCGCAAAACCTTAATCAGTTTACCAGCAACCTCAGCAAAGTCCAATTTAAAGTAACTGTCACATATAGCTCTAAGTCTAATCATAATTCGTTCAGAGAGTACATGGGGGTGAATAGTCAGTATTATTAATTTACCCTCACTTACCAATGTTCTAGCACGAGTAAGGTAGTCTAAAACTATACTTTCTTTAGCATACACTGCTAGGACACTAAATGAGTCTACAACAAAAACATCATACTCATCCTTAATTTTCACCATGAAGTTGCCTAGTATTTCAAGTAGTTTCTTGGCTGCCTTACCAGCCCATCTTACACCCTCCATGTGAACAGGATATATCCTTAAAAGTCCCTTTAAGAACTCATCGCTGACGTCCATGCTGACCTTCCTAGCGTGATAAATGAACTCTCGAACACTGGACTCCGTGGTTAAATATATAACTTTTAAACCCTTTCTTACAGCACCATAAGTTATTTGTTGAGCAAGTATACTTTTACCACTACCATGATCACCTTCAATAACAAGGAGATTAGGTATAGGTACGCCGCCACCAAGCCTCATATCTAGCTCTTCATTACCTAATGATAATATCATTTCACGATAAGAAGTTAAATTAGCATTAGCCATAGTCTCACCTCTTATTCTAAATTGTTATATTGTTAGAACATAGTCGCAAGAGGGTCCCTCCCAATGAACATAAACCATTGTTACTTTTCCAGAATCAGGAGTATTAGATAAAGAAACCACTATCCTAGCTGTAGATTTAGGTGGTAAGGAAATAGGCTTAGAAGATACATACTCTAAAGTGCCATCAGGGTAAACGATAGCGTAAACAGTGAAGTCTCTTATTATTTCAATCTTTGGTACTCCACCATACTTGTATTTAACTATAACTTCATCGTATTTACCAAGAATAATTGTATGAGAACCATAGTTTTCTAAGTCAATATATATATTGTTGGAATCTGAGGCGTAACTCGCGTTAACTATTCGTAAAAGTATGCTTGGGTTAACATAAGGTTGTTTGCTGTTTTTCTCAGCTTCAATAACAACCTTTGCTAAGTCGGCAAGTGAGTTTATAAAGAAATATATGAGTACAATCGTCAAGAAAAGGAAAAATGCACTAGCATAAGTAGAAGCTAAGCCTAATTTAAGTCTCTTAAATCTAAGTCTCATATGAGAACACCTCCTCAACACTTAATCCCTGTGGGAGTGTGATCTTTACGTAGCATGGGTTATCGATTATAGTATCATTAAATATGTTGATACAAATTATCTCATGGATATCTAATATGTTATTGGGGTTATTGTACTCTGTATAATTCCATGTGCCTAAACCTCCTGATGCTGAGTACTCGTATAGTTTACCCTTACCATACTCTCCAAATATGACGGTAAACCTCTCTATATCGTAAACAGGCATCCTACCTGCATTCTTTAAGTATACTTTAAAGTAGCCTGTAGTATCATTGTACATTGTGTAAACTATGACAACCTTTGTCTCGGTAACAGTAATGACATCACGAGATTTAACCTCAACTGATTGTCTAACTTCTATCATCTTGGCTATTATTGAGGTTGCAAACATTGATGCACATACAATTACTGCGATAAGTAGTATTGCTTCAGCTACAACTGTTGAGAAGCCCATTACTTCTCACCCTGTAATTCGGAATCTATAATCTTGAGTAATTCGTTAACATCTGATTTGGGCTTTTCTTCTGACTCGGCTCCCTCAATCTCTTTGATTTCCTTACTTTCCTTTACAGAGCTCTTAATGTTCTCAGAAATCTTAGATAGAACATGGGCAGTTGCAATTTGTGACTTTACATTTAGACCTTCATCCATGAGCTTCTTAACCGCATCTATTATTTTGAGTAGATAATCTGATGTTTCTTGATCAATTACCTCTATTTCAGTATAATATTCTATTATTTTCTTTAGTTTGTCATAGCCATATTTAGATAGAACATTATAAGCCCATATAATCACTTTTTCAAGCCTGCTCGGCGATATGGTAGCACTTTTTTTCTCTTTATCTTTAGATATCCTATCTCTGTCCTTGATTATAGAGGATGGTATACTTAGTGCCGTAGGTTGTTTGGGCTTGTCGTGTGGAGGTGAAGGTGTCATTGGAGTACTATAAGTGTAAGATTGCTGCATAGAGTGTTGCATCAGCTGGTTTGGTAAAGGCATACGTTGCATGGTATGTTTCTTTCCTTCTTCACCAAACATTAGCTCTGAGTATTTTCTAAGAAGGTTAAAGGGATTGCTGACCTCAGCTACGGCAGCTCTTAAATCTACTAATGTAGCTTTGATTGCATCAATGGATGCCTTTACGTAGCTCTTGATTTTGTTAACATCATTCTCAAGTTTCTCTACCCTTTGTGTCATATCGGGCGGTAATGTTACTTGTGCTTTCGTCTCATCCTGTCCTTTGTCTTTGGCCTCTGGCTCTTTACTTGTCTCTTTACTGCTCTCAGTTTCTCGCCTCTCAGTTTGCTCTTGAACTTCTTTACCAACCTGTTGAGGTTGGGGTAGGGGCACCTCCTTGGCTATTTTTAAGTATTTTTCTAAGTCGCTTCCTTTCTCTTCAGCAGTTTCCTTCATAGTCTCCTCCTCCGGCATTTCCTCAATTTCACTTGGCAACTCAAATTGCTCGAGCTTTGTACTCCTAACTATCTTAAGCCTGGAAAGGATGGGGTGCACCATAAGTCTACATATTCTACACTGGCATCGCCATAGCGTCTCAGCGCTCATAGTATTCTCAGCTTTCACTTTCTCTACAACCAAATTGATATTCCATATTAAAGCATGTATTCGTAATCTGCGACTGGACATGTTGTGGTAGAGTTATATCACGAAGAATATGCGATATATTTGTGGCTGTTAGTCTAAAATTCATGGGATCGTAATACAGCTGCTGGTCTAAAATAGTACGAGTATCAGTCACATACAGTTAAATTACTTCCACAATTAACCTAACCCGATTAATATGATTATCGACTACGTAGATAGGTGACTATACTATCTAAGCCAGCTAGGAATATGTGAGAACCAAGAAAAAGAAATACAAAACCTACAGCCATGAGTATGTAATCTAGAAAACCACCATAGGCTTTACAATTAGAATTATAAACAAGCATAAACCCAGTTAAGCTCATAAAGAGACCTGAGAGTACAAAGAGGACTAGAACTAGCAGATTTCTATCAACACTTAAGTGCGGCATATTTTTTCACCATATGTCACCCCCTTCCCAAATATAAAAGGAAAAAAGAGATTGAATTTAGTCGATATTTTCCTTTTTAACCTAGATCTAATACGCCTACGTCTATGCTAGGTGGCATTGATCTTTCTACTGTTAGTGGCGCTCCCTCAGGTGGCTTAATTTCAACCTTGAATCTATCGTAACTCGCAAGCCTGTAGTCCGAGCCAGGTATGTCTACTAACACTATGGCTTTCTCTCCAAATTCTAGGTTAAAGTCTTTACTACCCTTACTCTGTATGCTTTGTACCCACAGCACTACTGCGTAAACATCCGGCACACTACCACTACCGCCAATACTGCTACTTTGTATTATTGAGCGTACAGCAACCCTCGTAGCGTTTATGTCTAATACGTTCTTGTTTGTATCTGCTACGCCTAGATTAGAGCCGTCTCCATCGTATAGAGTTACATTGTATGTACCATCTGTATCCTGATATATGTATCCATACGCTACGTATATGTTCTGAAAACCATATTCAGATGTCCAATATATTATGCTCGCCCTAGCAGAGCTTAGGTCTACTAATCCTCTACCAGGAGCGGTCTTCAATGGTATAACTATCTCATCAGCATAATTGCTTTCATTTGCAAAGGCTAACACTGAACCGTCAACCTCTAGTGCTGTTGAAGCCTCCTTTAGCCCTGAGACCATTGCCTCTTTGCTTTTCTGGGTAGTAGTAAAACCCATGTTTAGTACTACGAATGCTAGAGCGGCAGCAACAATAACGAAGGCTATTAGCACTATAGCAGCCTCAATACCAACAATTCCTCTCATCTTTCTCTTATTAAAAAATAGTGGTAGAATCGGCATAGTTCACAACCTCGCTGGAGTCGTAGGTTTAGCCCTCTAAGACGACTACTTGGTCACTTAGGTTTGGTGGGACATACCTTTCTATTGTTAGTGGTGCTCCCTCAGGTGGCTTAATTTCTATTAATACCTTAGTGTATGGTGGTGCACCACCTGCATCAGTACCGTTAAGGTAGACATATAGTAGTGCTTTCTCTCCACCTTCAAAGATGTTGTCTGTATCACCTGAGTATATGTGTAATTCAGCACCAGGTTTGCCATCACTCCAGTTTTCCATTACTGCTACTACATCAGTGTTTGCGTCATTTCCAGTCTTAGTGTTGTTCTCTAGTTTAACTGTTGTAGTAACCCAGTTACCGCTAGTGTCTGAGGCGTTGACGAACATCAATGATACTGTAGTTTTACTCATATCTATGGGATGTTTACCAGATGCTAGCTTTAATGGTATAGCTATTAAGAATACAGCCTTCTGGCCCTGAGTGTCATTTCCCGTTACCCCTACTACTGTACCGTCAATTTCTAATGCACTACTAGCCTCCTTTAGCCCTGAGACCATTGCCTCTTTGCTTTTCTGGGTAGTAGTAAAACCCATGTTTAGTACTACGAATGCTAGAGCGGCAGCAACAATAACGAAGGCTATTAGCACTATAGCAGCCTCAATACCAACAATCCCCCTTCTTCTCATTTTGTGTTTGGAGGGCATTTAGACCAGGCACCTCCTAGGGCACTTTTTCCAGCAGTGTCCTTAGCAAATGCTCCTAATGGTTTCATTGTGTATCTACGACTTCCAGTCCACCTTTGCTTGTACAATTTCTGTATCATGAGTAATAGTGTTTAAACGTATCCATTGGCCATTTGTGTTAGTGATTTTTGGTAGCGGCTCTTGATTACTATTTTTTATTTCAATTCCTACTTTTTCTACTGGGTAGTGTGACTCCCATGAAGCACTTTGAATATGGAAATAACCCTCCTAAGGAGGATATTGCCAATAAAGTTTCTGAAAGGTTAGAGTTACTACGTAAGATTGATAGCATTATTGATATCGGTAGGTCCTCAGTGCAACTTTACATACTGCTACTATTAGGTCGCAAAAATGAGGAGATGACTATACATGAAATAACAGAGGCTATTCGGCAGAGGAAAAGAGCAGTTATAGATGCTATACGCAAACTTGAAGGCAAGGGCCTCATAATACGCCGTGAAAATACATACAAACTCTCTGAGGAGGGCTGCAGAGTATACCAAGGGTTAGTATCCATACTATCACACAGCACTAAAGGTATTAGTGTAAAAGCGTGCTCACTAGGTGTGGCTAGGGATGTAGCCCGAACTTTAACAAGTTACGCTTACCTCTACGATGTAGTTATAGCATTAGCACTAGCGCCGAAGAATACGCTACCATTAGAGACTTTATCTAAGATAGTTGGGCTAAGCCAACAAAGGCTAGATGACTATTTACGGTCACTTCAAAGCTTAAGTTCAACAACATTACTCTCAAGGGTGCCCACAAGAAAAGGTATATACTATAAGCTCACAGAGGAAGGGATGAAAGTCTTTAAATCTATGCCAACATACCTCAAACTAAAGAACAATAAAGGTTTAAAGATATTAGCGCTGATAGCTAGAACAGGTCATCCACGCGAAGTCTTAAGAAGAGTTGCTCTAATTACAGCTGTGGGATCAGCAGCGTTAACACTTGCTCTACTACTTTTACCATACAATATACTGTTCGAAATGACATCATGTATCATATGGAGCTTCATTTCAACATTAATATCACTATTGATAATAACCTCATACTAATAATTTTAAGGAAATATTTTGACGAAGTTTTAAAGCGTTAAACTTATAACCTACACTGACTTATACTGTTAGCCAATGTATTTCAACACTTTAAACATAATTACTGGACAGAAGAAACTTTAATATGTCATGGTAAAAATGCTTGGAAGCTGCTAGGGTGTAAGATGCGTAACCTTGTCCTTTACTAATGTCTAATTGCACCTAAGACTGCTTAGTCGTGCTATTAAATTAATAATATTTATAGCACCAGCTAGGCTTCATAAAATTTTTATATGCAATGTTAAGGAATACAATGTACCATCTAGAAAAGAAGTCATACCACTCAAGCCAGTAGAGCATAAAGGCAACAGTTAAAGTGCTTGGTATGAAGTAGGCCTCACTTACGGTTTAAATACCTTGTATCTTTCACCACCATTTTATCGCACTCATAGCTTCAAGCATAAAGTGTGTTACAGTAAATGAAGCAGAACTTAAGCTACCTATAAAAACTATCCAGCCGTCTAACCTTACATTAAAATATGTAGCCTAAAACTACTTAGCAGCATGGTGATTCTCTATTAGAAAACCTAATGAGTATACTGCAAAATACAGTATAGTAGCGTGAGCGGTATAATTAGAGGTGATTGAAGATCAGCATACCCGTTCCGTTACAATACTGTGTTTTACTAGCTGAATCTATGTAACTGTTAAGAGTTGTTAGGCGTAATTCCTTTTTCTAAAAGTGTTAACTAAATTTCTTTATGTTAGAGAATTTCAGTTAATAACAGTAGCATTCCTTGGCGAATGTCAAGTTTTATTTTGAGGGAAAAATATTATTCGTTCACTATTATTGATTTGTTAAAAAGCTGCTACTTTAATGCCCTGGACTTCTGAAGTTCCTCATCTAGTTTGGCTATACTTTCAGCTATATTGTTAATGTTAGCAGTTAGCTCTTCTATAGTTCCTGTGATCTCCTCAACGCTAGAGCTTACCTCTTCAGCTGATGCCGCGTTTTCTTCAGCTATACTAGCTAACGAAGCTGTTGCTTCTGCAACACCTTTCATTCTTTCAACTATGGTATCAATTGATTTTGCCTCGTTGATGTATTCATCTATAAACCCTGTGTATTCAGAACCCAGTTTCTTGAACATCTCTATTACGTTGAATGATTGTGCAAGTGAGCTTTCGAGTAGCGGTGTTATACGGTTAATGTTTTCAGCCATTTTCTCTATAGATGATTTGACATGCTCGAGTATTTTACTCGATTCGCCTACATGCTTTTGTGTTTCCTCGGCTAGTTTCCTAATCTCGTTTGCCACAACAGCGAACCCTCTTCCAGCTTCACCTGCTCGAGCCGCTTCGATAGCGGCGTTTAAGGCTAGTAAGTTGATTTGATCAGCTATCTCATGAATCTTTAATATTATGTTATCTATTCCTTTGGTTTCCTCTTTGACTTCACTTGTGTAGCTAAGTACCTTCTTAATATCCTCCATAGTATTTGAGAGATCCTGCTCTAATTTCTCACTCTGCGTAATCAGCTTCTGTATTTCACCCTCACTCTTACGGGCTTTCCCCTCCTGCTCTTTAGTTCTCTTCGCCATTGTCCCTAACTCTTCGTTGATTCTTCCGATATGCTCCTTTAACTCGTTTATCCTCTGAGTACTTGTCTGGGCCCCTTTAGCAACTTCCTGGATAGCTTGAGCTGTTTGCTGAGTAGCTGATGAAACCTGATTACTTGAAACTTTAATTTGTTCAAGGCTGGTCTTTAGTTGTGCAAGCTGTTTTGTTATAACTTCATCTAACATTTTACGGGCTAAAGCTATTTTGTGGATCTTTTCCGCAATATCTCTATCTATTTTATTTTCGTCCATTAGCTTTGATATACGGGAGAGGTCACCAGACTCAGCATAGTTGAGTAAGAGATTAAGCTTATTTTTTGAGACCAACTTTAGCATTGGGGACACCAGTATGTACAGACTAGAATTAATTTTTATTTCTCTGGTGTGGAAGAGCGACTAGGGAGCTAAATACACTGATGTCCTTCACTACTGTTTGAGGCTTCCTCAGATTTTCATCTAGAATCCCCGTAAAACTGCTCTTAGACGGCCAAGCTTAATCGTATTTTTATATATATAAAATGTAACTATATTAGCTATGAAGCATATATAACGACACTATAGTCAAGGAGGCTTTGTATGAGAAACCTAGCTGGATAATGATGTATATGATTTAAGAATGTGACAGTGTAGGGTGTGCTTCTGGAAGTTTAAGTTTACGCTTTACGATTTACATGCGGCTACTGGAGATACGTTGGATATGACTAATGTGCATTTCAATTTTCTTTTTAAGTTTTGGTATTCTCTTTACGAAAGATGAATCCTCTTTAAGTTTTGGGGGTACTATTAATCTACCACATCTACTACACCATAATAGCAAATGTTTAAACTCACCATTACTCCTATAGTAGACTCTCAGTAGAGGCGCGTCACATACGGGGCACCTTTTACGCATAAGTGCTATCGCATATTCGTTCATGGTTGCATCCCCTGATATTTCCCGCATTTATATCTTAAAATACCTCTGAAAGGCGGCGTCTTTCAGTCACAAAACGTGGAATCGCGCCTTATAATTGATTTACTTTTAAGCCGTGACTAGAGGAGTACATTCCGATTATTCTCGTAGGTATGGTAAAGAGTACAATACATAAATCATTAATTAAGCTATTAGGTGGTGGATTATCATTTAACTTTGTATTTCTCCTGGTAGTCTAGTGGACTCTAAGTCGCTTCAATGTAAGCTAAAAGCAAGTTGATATTTGTTTGATTACAACAAGAATTACACTAAACTTAATACTTCTTACGTCTAGATCACATTTAGGGTGAGACCCCGAAGCAATAGAGTGTATTTATTTTACACATTACTCTGTCTTTACTTTATCTATTTTTTTCATAGTTTCCTTAGCGAGTTCTTGTATTCTCTCAAGTATTTTTCTCGTAATCTTAAAGTATTTTTGAGGGTCTTTTACATTCTCTACATCACTTTTAATTGATGTTAAAGTTTTTTCTATTAATTTTTGAGCTTGGTTCATGCTTCCTTGCTTTAACAGCAGTAGTACACTATTAAGCTCATTATATAATCTAGTATCATTATTGAGTTTAGCGTAAATTAGCGCAACCTCTACTATGGAAATTTTATCCTCTAACTTAATTTTTTCAGAACATAAGAGTAATAGCTTCTTATATATTACTAATTTGTAATAACTTGTAGTATCTTGGATTGTATTTTCGGTAATTTTTATAATATCCATTATTAAAGGTGTTACTGTAAACGTGAATGTACTTATCAGGCTTACTATCACGATGGTTGATGCTATCTTTTCTAACATGTAGTTTTTCTACCCTCTACTTTTCTTTCTGACAGTTTTAGTCTTTAACATTTTCGACCACAAGTCACCATTAGTTATGAATGATAATAAGAGGACCATTGAGCTAAGTAATCGCTTAGAGGAGGATTCTCTATAACCTAGCGTTATTAAGGGTATAGATGGAGAATAAGGTGATACTGTGGACCTAGTGCTACTATTTATTAGCTTAACTATCATTAGTATAGCTCCACTGATAGCTTGGGTAATTTACACATGGACTAAGGAGTTTTTCGCTAAACCATCTAAGGGGATGGCACCTCCATGGGGCCAGCTCCAAGTAGGTGAAGATTTTAAAGAAGAACCAATAATAAGGGATTATGATCTGAAACTTTTGAGAATCTTAAGTAAAAGGAGTGAGATGAGTATAGAAGAAGTAGCTATATTACTAAAGGAGACATCATACACAGTTGCTGATAGACTCAAACGTCTTGAGGAAAGGGGATTCATAGCTAGAAGCCCAACAGGTTCCATAGTGATAACGGATACCGGCTGTAAGTACATTGAAGCCTTAAGAGAGAGGCTATTGTATAGAAGAAAAGAATCAGAAATACTTGAGGAAGGGTTAAACAAGTGATGTTAAGGGATAACTGACCATACTACTAGAGGGTTATGACCGTAATGAAGATACTCTTAAAGTTACATCATAAAAAACATTTTTATCCTTAATGATTCTTTTGATTATTATGCACAATTTCTTGGGATATTTCTTTACTTCTATTTCTTCAATATCCTCGGGAGTAATTTGGATATCATTTAAAACAGATATAAGTCGTAAAACAAGCTCATATAATAAAAATATATTAAACGCTATCAATGGGTCACTTAATAGTTTAGTATCACATTTGATTATATCTCCGTAACTATCACATAGCAGTTTGTATTCTTTTCTATTGTTGTCTCTCATGAAAAGCCCCAGAGAAACGGAAAATTATAACTCTTAGCACTAAAGCCACCAGAATATTCTAAGAGTGTAGAAATATATAGATTGTCCTAATCAGTTAATTAACATAGCTCACGGAAGGTAAAATGTATTCAGTCATTTCCTATGGTAATTCCTTGTAGAGTATTATTGACAAATTATTAACTTAATTGAGTTGAGTGTATAAATTTCGTGTTGAAAAATAATGTTAATGCTTAACCAATATTTTGTACAATTTACAACGAAATATTGGGATCTAGTCTTATATTGATAAATATACTTTTAAAGAGAAAAAAACAATCCATTGAAACTATAATTATAAATAGGAGAGGTCCACCAAACATTATAGGATGCACAGCTATAACTTCGCTAAATTAAATAGCTTAGGCTATGACCCTCCATGTTATCCTAATAGTAATGTGGAGTTGACGCCCCCGCTTGCCCCATACACTCAGAGAGAAACTCGAAATACTAAGGCTCATCGACAAGGAAATTGACTTTTGCAAAGGTGTTGTACAATTTGATGTACTTCTCGCTCTAGCTGTAGACTCTACTGGTCTAACCACTCGGGAAATAGCACAAAGACTAAATATGAAATACAAAAGTGTCGCCGACGCTATTCGTAAAATGACTCTAAAGGGGCTCATCATTAAGGATGAGGGTAGGCATTATCTATCACATGATGGAAAGATTCTCTATGAAACCTTACTCTCAGTGTTAAATCTACCTAGGCAACATAGGTATACGAGAGTACTAGATGAGAGTAGGGATGTCAAAAATTTAATGCATAACATGGTTACTGTAAATCATTTATATGAAGCAATATTGGCGCTTGGTCTATCCAGGAAAAACATGTTAGATGTATCTACATTAGCCAAAATAATGGGTTTAAGTACAAATAGAGCTGAAGCCTACTTAGATCTCTTCACACAGCATCCGCTTAGGCTCTTACAAAAAGTGTATGTTGATAGTACAATGCAAAAAATAAAATCAGCACTCTCAAAGTTAATAACGTTCAGGAGAAAAAATAAGGTATCCTCATTAAAAGTGCATTATCTGTTAACCAAGAGGGGTCTGAAAGTTTTCAATAGGCTATTCTATAGAGTTAAAGTAAATAAGCATAAAACATATTATAAAATCCTTGCATCAATATTCAATACAATTCACCCCAGAGTAATTATAAGGAAAATGATAACATTTACCGTAGTATTCTCATTTGTGGTACTACTTTATTCGCTCATTTCCCTGTTTTCGATACCTATACCACTACACATTAGTATTCTTTTTGATGTAATCTTAGTCTTTACTGCAGTAATAATAATGATTATCCTTGCGATGTTGTATTCTATAACCTAGTTACATTTACCTTATCATAGTTAGTCTTTGAATTGAATAATAAACCTACACTTTGTACTACCTGTAGACCAGCACTCAGTCTCTCTAGTTTCAACCTCCCGGTTATAGATACTAGTTATGGCTGCTGTAAGAAAGCCTCTTTCAAAATCACACATAGGTCTGTTTAAAACGGGTAGACCACTACAGGAGATGCTCTCATAAATATCCACCGCTATTTGTTTCTTTCCTTCATACACTATGTCCATGAGTCCCATTTTTAATTTGAACATTGTGTAAGCTAGGGAATCTAAATTGGCTACTTTATATTCCCTTATACTTCTTAGCCCTAAGAGGTAGCCTTTATAGTAGTTCATATAGGGAGCAATTCTCTTTAGACCTAATAGTTTCTTATCACAAGCAATATTGTCATAATGTAATACTAAATCACCTATAGTGGAAAGTCTGAAGAGGGCAACGTACGTGGGATCATTCTTAGATAAGCTGTAAAAGTAAGGTCTATATGATGGAATTATAGAGCGTACACTATTGTGCTGGTATAACCGTTCTGCAGGCATAGGTATCTTGCCGTCTCTATACATTAAAGTTACTTCTCTGAAGTGGAGTGAAGCTAAAAGATCATAATTTATATTGATTAATTCATAGTAGTTGTAAAGTGACCGCTCATCGCATGTATTGTCCAATGAATCATCATGAGATGTATTGGATATTCCCATTTTCTGATTAAATAACGTCATCTCTCTACCCTCACCTCTCCACCTCAAATATGCCTCCCAAGATATAGGTATTTAGAGAAAGTTTACGACGATCAGTCGCTAACATGTAGTTAAATTAAGTGAGTAAAGGCCCTTTAGGCATCTATATACCATTCGATAGTTACCTTTACTACTTATGGTCACAGATGAAAACGGATTTTTTATATTCAGTGGTATCGTTAGTTGACCTTCTGTCGTAAAGTACGCTGGTATAACAAATTAAGGATAACAGCGGTAAGTTAATACTATCTTATTAAGGTTTGGAGCTTAATCTTAGTATTTTGCTTTATATGTATCTTTATAGAATAGGTGGCTTGCTTGTACTTTCGTGTACCATTCAAAATAATGACCAATACTCCTACTTAACTTAGGCCTTGACTATATCTGTTCAATAGTATATATCCCTAGTATTATTTACCGACCCGTAATCTAACTGATGTCGAGTCCTTCTCGGATGTCTAAGTTTAAAAATATTACCCACGCTTACGTGATATTTCTTTGAAACGTGGTGGAATGATTATACCGAAGCTGGTGAAGATTTATGCGAAGATATATTGCGGGTTTTGTTAAGACCCTGTTAGGGCGGGTTAACATGTCAAGGAAGGATATATGTGATGATAAAGTAGTTAGAGTAAGATATCCAATATGTATTAAACCTAATGAGAAGGCGGCAGATAAGATTTCAGAGGAGAAGGTCATAGACGATTTTGACTTATTTATACTAGGTGCGAGGGTAAAGGCCGGCTTTAGTGAAGCTGAATGTAAGAAAAAGGGCTCCATGTACATACGTTTTATACTACACTCTAACGATGTTATAGTATTGAACCGAAATATTCTTTTTGGATTATTTTCTAGCATGGTTGAACGATGGGGCAAAGTAGGTCAAGCTTTAGTCTATAATATTGGGTACGAGCTTGGTGATATAATTTGTTCGCAACTTTTTGAAGAAAATTATATAAACCCTGGATCTGATGACAAAGAGATTCTTGACAATATACTTAGGGCACAGATAGTGCATGGCTTTGTAGACACATATAATGTAGAGTGCAAAGAATACGGAGTAACTATAACAATGGGTATTCTCTGTAAGCATTCAAATAACCCAGATAGTAAATCAATAACTGAATCTAGAATATATCCGTATAATACATTTTTACATGGACTTCTTCAGGGCTGTCTAGACACAATTTATGGTGGAATACTTTCTGTTCTTAATTTAAGCTGTGAATTTAAATATCCATATTATAAGAGTTCATTCATAGTTAAGCCTGAATACGAAAATATAGATAAAAATGATGAACTATATTCAGAATCTCATGAGCATTAGGAATGCCATTATAAGTGATGTCAGTGCTGGTATGAACAGTAAGGGCAGTGGTAAATTCAGTAGTGCTAGTATTAGTGTAATCACGTTTAACATGGCTAGAGTTGACACTATTCTGTAGAGTATTATTCTAGGATGGGCATTCTTGTAAAGTAGCATCATTAACCTAGCTACTTTATTGTGTTTTATCTTCACATGTTGAGGTAATCTATAGTATGTATCATATCCTAGTTTTGTGAGTTTGTAGTGATGTGTTGTTCTCCTTATTTTTATGCCTATTTTTGATAATATAGATGCAATAAGGGATGGTTTAGCATATTTTCTAAATAACCTTATATCGCTATGGGGGTCCGCGTATTGGTCGAGATATAGTGCTAATCTTTGTGTTGTTATTCCCGTAATCTTTGATAATAGTGGGGAGGGTAGCTCACCCCTAGGACTTGTTCCTAATGCTAATAGCACCTCGTAAACATACATTGTTGAGATGAGCTGTTTTACCAGGTCTCTGGACTCTACCTTGCCCCTAAATCTCCGTGACCCCCTTTCTTTGGTAACTAGGTGTGGGCCCATTATTAATAATAGGAGGTCTTCATAGTATTCCTTCCCCATATCTGACGGTTCAAATAGGTCCTCACTACTCTTAATACGGGTTACTAAGCCTTTGAGTTCAAGTTTTCTTATGGCATCTAAGACAGCCTTTTTACGCGTGTTAAGTTCTTTAGCTAGATCTGAGGCTGAAAGGGGTTTTCCTGACTGAGCAAGCTTTATTATTATGTCAAGCTGTAACATCGACTTAGAGAAGTCTATGATACTATCCATCTCCTTAATCTTCCGTAAACGTAATAGGAAGACATCACCTACAGGAGTAGCTTTTACGCTTTTAGCCCTTTGATTAGATGTGAGCACTTCCAAGCTTACACCAAAATACCAGTAGGCATACAAGTATACCTCCCTTCTCGTCCCTGGCGACCGCTTGCGTAATATCATCGTAAATTAGGCTAAGGATTTTGAGTACGATTAGCTATAGTAACGTATTCGCCTTCCAGCCGCTTTTGTGGGGTAAACTGTCGCTTGGCGTAATTCTTTTTCTGTAGATTCGTGCCCGTATATCTACTGGTTCTAGTCCATACTCGTTATGGCTTATGTATTCGCTTGGACCTAACATTAATATTCCGTTATCAAATAAGGCTTGAACTAAATTGTGGAGCACTTTTTTTCTACCCTTGGTATTAATGTATATTAAAACATATCGACACAGTATTACGTTCATACCCTTCAATGGTAAATTTATAAGTAAATTATGTACCTTAAATGTTACAAGCGCTTTCACAGAATTTACTATTTTATATTTATCCTTTCCAACATACCTGAAGTATTTTGATTTAATAGACTGGGGAACATAGATAAGGCTTGAGCTTGAGTATATTCCCTGTTTAGCTTTTTCTATGGCATTCCTATCTATATCTGTAGCATATATTCTAATATTATATGATTTTATTCTTCCCTTAAGCAGTTCATGAAATATTATTGATACTGTGTATGGTTCTTCACCACAAGCGCAACCTGCACTCCATACTCTGATGTTCCTTCTCTTTAGAATGAGTTCTGATAAGCATTTATTTGTTAGAATTTGCCAGCACCATGGGTCTCTAAAGAAGTATGATACGTTTATAGCTAAGTAATCTAGTAATCTACTCCTTTCCTTTGGATTACTAACTACTATTCTTGTGTATTCCTTTAAATCTTTTAAACCAAGAGACATCATATGAGCTCTTATCCTTCTTAGTACAAACTCTCGACGGTATCCTGTTAAATCAATGCCCACTTTATTCTTCAAATACACTATCAAAGCATTGTAATCTTTGAGCATAATTTTGCCTCCTGACGACTAACATACACTTCACCTGTCTGAACATCAAAAAGAACTGATCTGACAATACGACCTCCAACATCCTCGAACTTTATGGTTATACCATAAGACTTTAGAATTTCACGTGCCTTTATTACATTCCTTCTACCTATATCCATGATATTTATTATTCGAGCTCCTCCAATTAGAGCTGCTTCCAAACACCTTCCCAAATGAGTATAGTTCATCTTTTCTAGTAGTATCGGTATAACTTTTGAGACGTATCGACCCTCAAGATCCATTGAGTTCTGGGATGGTGGAGCTGGAAGCATAGGATGAGCTAAAGCCCCTCTTTTACTCTTCGGATCGTAGAGTATTACAGCTATGCAGCTGCCCAGGCTTCTTGTCAATAGCATATGATCAGAGTTGGTTATTGCATATTGTCCTATACCTATATTTATTACTATTCTTCCCACCGTTAATGGGTAAAGGTTATTGTTAACTACTTTTAATGTAAGCATTCTTATCTATTCTCCTTAAGTTCTTCTAAACAGAGTATGGATATTAGGCTAAATTCTACACCATCCTCTGACGTTATCTCTATCTGAACACCAATGCCTTTAACTGTGTTAAAGGCGAAACTTGGTAGAACAGACTCTATAACAGCTGGTAAAGGAGCTATGATTAGCTCTGGTACATTGTATAAAACCTTGCTACGGGTTGATTTAGAGATAGTATTTAAGAATGCTCCAATAACTATGTTACCTACCTCTTTAATGAAATCTTCAACTTCAACTTCCTCCACTGATATTCCATGTTTTGTGAAAATGTTAGATAAAAACAACTTAAGGCTTTCCTGACTTAGTGAAAGAATACAAAAGCCCTTTATAGGTATAGGGGAATCATACATGAGCCAGATAAATGTAGGTACAAAGGAGTATATTATGAACTGTTCTGAGAGAAATCTTGGGGAACTACATATCTCTTCATAGACTCTTTCCCAAATTTCACAAATCAATTTAACATTTTTAACTCTGAAGGGAACTCCTGTGAGGTCATAGAATCCCTTGTAAAGTGTATCCTTAAATATGTTTATTGACTTTCTGAGGAGGCTGCTAAAATTATCTATCAGACGTGCCAAATTTGAATCCATCAGATCGTTCACTCCCGCACAACTTGTATATGATTCTATGGACTCCTTTACCTTCTTGTATTTATAGGCATCAGTAATATTCTCCTCACTAGGATTATAATATGCTCTTAGATTACGATTAGCAGACTAAAAGAACACCCATTGAAGTAATATGATAACGACCATTAATCGAGGATGTGCATTATAGACGTTATTTGGCCTACTTCTCCTGATATTCATGACCAGATGTCGCCAGGTTCAGGTGAATACCTATAATTCTATATAGTTAGGATCTAACAAGGGCTGAGCATACTATGAGTCCAACAATGCTAATAAGGAATATCAAGAATAACCTAAAGGTTGCTAGACGCGAAGCCCAAAATGTGTTATTATTTATTAAGATGGGGGAATTTACCCGGGCCGAAGAGCATTTGAACGGCCTCCAAAATACAATTGACAACATCGATAACATGCTCTTCTGCCTTGAAGAATTAATTACACCTAAAATAGGGTGTCCCAAGTCATGAAGTCAAAATTTAAGATTCATGAAGATGAAGATTACCTATTATTGAAGCTTGAAGGAGGAATATATGCTATAAAGATTAATGAAATCAAGGAAGTGGTCTCACTAAGAGCCAATAACATAAAACAGTTTACCTCCACCATGCACCAAGTTGTTGGTGTAGCAAAAATTAGAGAGGACATAGTGACACTCATAGATCTTTCAACACTTATTGATGGTCAAGGAGCCTCATTAGAAAATGGTGTAGCTAAAGTAATTTTAGTAGGCGACGATAAAAGTAATGGTAAGAAGATAGGCCTAATGGTCAAAGACGTTCTCGATGTATGTAAAATACCTAGGGATAGCATAATACCAGCTCTAGGAATGCCTGACTACATAACTGGTTTTTACTCGATGAACGAAGAACTGATTACCGTTCTAGATGTGAAAAACTTCTTGAAAAGTATGTGCCTAGGTGACGTATGTGACAAGTGAAGGGAAACATTACTTTCCATCTGAAGAATTAAAGGAGACCGGACTTAGGAAACAGCTCACCAGCATGTTAACATCTGTTCAGATGGACTTTGATGCCATAGAAGAGAAGGTTAACATGTTTGAACAGAAAATTGAGAAAGTTCTAAGTAAGCTTGATGATCTTGAAGAGAGGATTTCCAAACTTGAACAGTTACTAGAATAATAGAATTAACTAAAATTATTATGAGGTTAGGAGCATGGGGTGCAGCCTTGTCATTCACTCATATAGAGGTGGTACTGGTAAATCAACTACCACTGCTAATCTAGCTGTAATGTTAGCTCTATATGGTAAGAAAATAGCTACAGTAGATTTAGACCTGACATCACCCGGGCTCCATGTAATATACCAAGTCTCACAATCCCAGATGAAAGCAACGCTTAACGATTACATCTATGGTAAAGCTCCACTGGAGGATGCAGTCATAGATATTACTAATCAGCTAGGATTGCCTAGAGGTAAAATATACTTCCTCGGAGCCAGCATGAGACCTGATGAAATAGCAAAACTAATGAAGCAAGGCTACCATGAGCGGTTTTTCAGTGAAATAGCAAAACAACTATATGAGGCATTCGATATAGACTATGTTATATTTGATACACATCCAGGACTTAATGAAGATACGTTGCTAGCGATAATTAGCAGTGATATATCATTGATGTTGATGAGAATGGACAAACAAGACATAACAGGAACATATGTTACTACACAAATATTAAGGAAATTTAAGAAGACAAGTTATGTAGTCTTGAATATGGTTCCACCGCAAATAGCAGAAAGAATGGAAATACTGGGCGAGGTATCACAATTCCTTGGAATACCAGTTATAGGCTTAATACCATTCTATAATGAAATATTGCAGCATAGAAGCAAAGGAGTATTCATACTATACCATCCCAGACATCCATATACTTCGCGAATCAAGGACATTACAGACTTTATAACCAAAAACATAGGTTAGTGATAGTACATGAAGAAAATATTGATTGTTGATGATTCTAAATTTTCTCGTACAATAGTCAAGAAGGCCTTGGAAAGCCATCTAAAGGATAAAGGTATAACAGTAATTGAGGCATCAAATGGTAAAGAGGCGTTAACCAAGCTGAAAGAGGAAAAACCGCAAGTCGTGCTTTTAGATATTTTAATGCCTGACATGACGGGTATTAATGTTTTACTTGAGATGAAAAAACAGCTGAACTATATGCCCAAAGTCATTATACTATCAGCATTAAACCAAGAACCCTTAGTTAAGAAGGCCTTGGAGTTAGGTGTTAAGGAGATGCTGGTTAAGCCAGTGAACCCGAAGGAACTTGCTAATGTAATTAAGAAAGTTATGGAGGGTGGTGGCTAATGTACTTAGGTAAAAAGGTTAAAGTATTAGTGGCTGATGACAGTAATTTTATTAGAACACTCTTAACTAGGGAGCTAAGTAAATTCCCAGGAATAACAGTTATCGACACAGCATGTAATGGTAAAGAAGTTGTTGAAAAGAATCAAACATTAAAACCTGATGTCATAGTGTTAGACGTAGTAATGCCCATCATGGATGGTATAGAAACATTAAAGGAGGTTATGAAAACAAGGCCCGTACCGATAATAATTTTTTCTTCAACAGCACGCCACAGTAGAGAAATAGTATGCAAGGCCTTAAATCTTGGTGCTGTTGATGTCATAGCTAAACCATGCGACTTCAAAGATTTCAAGCAAGCAGTAAAGGACTTAGCCTTAAGAATAATGAGTACAGCTAGATCACATACAAAGCTTCGAAGAGTGTACGCTCTTGATTCTATACCCTCCTCTCCGCATGGTGGACTTAAAGTTCCTAAAGTTATTAGTGAGGAAAGAAAGAAGAGTAAGATAGCTCAACAGCTGAAGGGAAAGCCTAAAAGAGCAGTAGTCATTGCAGCTAGTACAGGTGGGCCTAGAGCTGTAAAAATTGTTCTCTCATCGCTTCATGCTAAAAGTGATGTTTGTGTTTTTATAGTTCAACACATGCCTAAAGGGTTTACAGAAACCTTCGCGCAACATCTTAACGTATGCACTGAATATGATGTGAAGGAGGCAGGGGATGGTGAGAAGGTTTTCGGAGGTCATGCTTATGTTGCGCCAGGAGGTTACCATATGTTAGTTGATAGTAAAATTTCATATACAATAAGATTGTATAATGGACCTAAAAAGCATGGTGTAAAACCTGCAGCAGATTACACTTTAGAAAGTGTTGCAAAGATATGGAAAGAGAACATGATTGCCGTAATTCTGACTGGAATGGGGTGTGATGGTCTTGAAGGATCTAAAAAGGTCAAGGAGCATGGAGGCTATGTTATAGCCCAAGATGAAGAAACAAGTATTGTTTGGGGTATGCCAGGCGAAATTGTTAGAGCTGGATTAGCTGATAAAGTCTTGCCCCTTAACATGATTAGTCATGAAATTAATAAGTTACTCTCAAAACCCCGGTTAAGGTGATCTTTTATGGGGTTTAACCCAAATGAAATTCCTCAAGAATATATAGATTTATTCGTTAGCGAAACAAAGGACTATATTGCTACACTAAATAATCTGCTATTACGGTTAGAGAAAGAGAAAGACAATAAGGAGTTAATTTTAGAGGCATTTAGACTAGTCCATAGCATTAAGGGTAATGCTGGCACATTAGGGCTGTCACATATAGTTGACTTAGCACACGCCATAGAGAATGTTTTAACCACACTGAAGGATGGAAAAATAGAGGTAACAGAGAGCATTATTGACACCTTACTAAAAGGAATAGACAAACTCGCTATACTCATAGACAACATTAAGGATAAGAAATCACTACAGATACAAGATGAATCCAAAAAAATTCTAGGACAATTAAAGAGCTTGGCTGATGAAAAGAAGTTGCAGGAAGAAATAGCAAAAACTGATGAAAAGAAAGCCGAGAAAAAGGTAGAGGCAGTGGAAGGCTCTCCCGAGATATTCAAGAGCAAACTAAGTGAAGAAGATAAAGCAAAAATAGCCCTTGGCCTGTCTAAGGGTATGCAATGCTATGCTATAAGCTTAATCCTCAAGGATATATCTCTTAAAATAGTTAATGCATTTACACTCCTACATAAGCTTGGAGAGATTGGCGACATCATAATGTCTATGCCAGACTTTGATAGACTGGCCAGAGGAGAGTATGACAATGAAGTCTCCATTCTCATGCTAGCTAAGAAGTATTCAAGTATAGAAGAAGCACTCAAAGGTTTAAACTTTATAAAAGAGTACAGAATTAAACTCATCGACGAAAAACAATTAGACCTTAGAGATATAAGCTCATATGCGAAAGCTCAAGTTAAAAGATGCAACAACATAGCTGAGGATCTCATAAAACGCATAGAGGAGATACAGGAAGGAACCCATATAGCACAGAAGCCTAAACAGCAAAACACTGGTAAAATCGAGGAAATAAAGGTCAAAGTGAAGAGCTTAGACAAGCTCTTTAATCTTGTAGGAGAACTAGTTCTAATAAAGAGTAGACTGAACACTATAAGCAGGTTTCATGACATAAGTGATTTGAAAGAAGCTTTAGCGATGTTTGAACGATTACTTACGGAGCTACAGGACGAAATAACGCGCATGAGACTTATCCCACTTAATCACATATTTAATACCATACCGAGAATGCTAAGAGATATGGCAAAGAAGGCAGGTAAAGAAATTGATGTAATCCTAGAGGGTGGCGAAATATCACTTGACAAGAAGATTATCGAAGAAATAATGGATCCACTGACACACATTATTAGGAATGCTGTAGACCACGGGATCGAGCTACCAGAGGAGCGAGTAAAGAAGGGTAAACCAAGAGTTGGCACTGTAAAGATAAGTGCTAGCAGAGAAGGCGAGTATGTAATAATATCCGTTGAAGACGATGGTAAAGGTATGGATCCTGAAGAGATTAAGAAGAGAGCTATTGAACTAGGATTAATATCACCTAGTGTTGCAGAGAGTATGAGTGATGAGGAGGCATTAATGCTAATCACATTACCAGGCTTCACGACAAAGAGAGTAAGTGGTAAAACTAGTGGAAGAGGCGTAGGAATGGATGTGGTTAAGAGGAAGATTGAAGAATTAGGTGGATCACTTGAGATATGGAGTATTCCAGATAGAGGAACCAGGATTTCCTTAAAGATACCGTTAACTATGGCTACAATGAAGTCCGTTCTCGTAAATGTTGCAGATGAGATATACGCTATACCAATATCGAGCATTGACTCAATAGTTAAGACGACAGAAAAGACGACAACAAAAACTGAAGGACAGGAGGTACTAATGCTACACGATGAGATAATACCGTTATACTCTCTATCCAAGCTTTTAAAGATGAATAACAAACAGAAAGAAGACTATGTTGTCATAGTCAAGAAGAAGGATAAGAGAATAGGCTTCAAAGTTTTAGACGTATTAGGTGAAGAAGATGTTGTAATAAAACCTATTAGCAAACTAATCAGAGGCATACCTGGAATAGTAAGTACAACAGTTCTAGGGGATGGTCGTGTATGTTTCATACTTGATCCACTAACATTAATCAAATATGAAGGATGAAGGGTGATATTAGGATATGGTGTACAAAGGTAAAATGCATATAATAATATTTAAACTACTTGAAGAATACTTTGCCCTCGGCTTAGACTATGTTAAAGAGATCGTCTGTGTTGACAGAATAACCAAAGTACCTATGTCACCTGAATACTTCAAAGGAGTAATTAATATTCGTGGACAGGTAATACCCGTTATAGACCTGCTGAAGATGCTAAAAACTGAATCAAAAATAGGTAACAGCAATAACAAAAAGATAATAATTATAGAATTTCAGGATGAACTTGTAGGCATAGTGGTTAATGAAGTATTAGACGTTATGGAAATCGAGTGTGACAAGTTAAAGCAATCACCTAAGGATACAAATGCACTTCTTTACGAATACGATGGAAACGTGGTGACATTACTGGACATACTTAACTTATTGAAGCCGTTAACCCAGTAAGTCCAACTGTAACATCAAAATATTTATTTCTTATTTTTTAGAAAGCCTCTTTTCAATGAGATAAAATACTTAAAGTTCTTTCCTATAACTAGTTGTCTTATTTTAGACAGATGGAGAAGCAACAATATAATACGTTACCAGGCGATCCCATTGATTATTAAAGCAGAATATGTTTTGATATTTAGAGGATTTAGGGGGAAGGTTTTTATAATGTTTTGCGCGTTAAGGTATATGGTACATACCGAGCATGATAAGATAATGAGAGCTGTGAGCCTTTAGATGTATTTTCAGTTCGATTATGGGGGTACCGAGCAGAGTACCACAAAAGGCACAGCGTGAGGAAGGTTCCCGTAGTCGGGCTAGGAGTGAAGAAAAGCCGTCTGTATTGCTGTTAATCATGTTATTCATTGTCCGCACTTCAATAGGCTCAAACTATGCAAAGTAAGAGCAGCTAAAGGTAGATTTAGGGAAAGAGTGTATACGAACTAACGAAGAACTTGCTTCTGAAAATTAGAAATTTAGGCCTCGAGTACAATCCTAAGGTCAGGTCATGGTGCTCTAAAGTAAAGAGCTAGGCAAACCAGTAATAACTAATTAAACTAAATATGAAGCTACAGGTAATATCGTTGTATGCGCAAGGGTACCAGTCATAGTCTGGGATAGAGTTGTTAATGTTACAGGATTAATGGCGTCTTTAGAGTACATTGATAGATATTTGCAATCCTTTGATATAGGTAAAGAAGGTTATCCATACATTGTAGATGAGAGGAGTAGCGCTGTTCAATCTTAGTAAAGACTTTGATCTCAAAGTGAACTTTCTTAAGGATGCTAAGAGTATCAGAGCTTGAAAGATGATAGTAGGTGAGGGAGGTTGGTGAATATGAATGTACTGTTATCGATGAGAGCAAGACTATCAAGAAGATTATTGTCTATACACCAATACCTGTAACTAAATGGGGCCTAGCAGTATGCTTACCTGTAAAGGAGACTTTTAAGCGGAGCCTACAAAGTTAAAACCCATAGTGGATATTAGTGTTCAGAGTACATTATTCAGTATTATCTTGGCATGTCTTGCTATATTAACACTAGAAGTAATATTGGTAAACACAAAGATATTAGAATGTTAATAGATGGAATGAAAGGAATAGCATCATTTATCAAAGGAGTTGTTATCAACGTTAGAAGTAGAGCTGTAAACCTCCTTAACAGCCTCTAATGAATTACACTCTCATAGTGAGACCTTGCCATATCCTGCAGATTAGGTAGCCCAAGTCACCCAGGAAGTTGTCAAATTCGCTTAAATAACAAATCAAAGAGTAATAGAATTAATATCAAATAGTTAGTGATATTCGTGGTCAACTCAATAACATAATTGAAAAGTCTTACTTGGAAAAGCTGATGAAGTATCAAAATTAGCTTTGGACCGTGCTAATACCACTGGAAAGGGTAGAGAATCATTAACCGAAGACCAGGTAGTTTAATTGAGGTCAGTAAGAAAGTAGGAGAAATAGTATCCAACATAAAGGATGTCGCCTCAAACATTATTGCTTGCTTTAAACGATGCTATTGAAGCAGCACGATATGCCTTCCCTAGCAGTAAACAAGGTTGTATCAAGCATAGAAAGCCCCTCCAGCTACATGTATAAAAGGAGCTAAATCACTAATGATGCTTATACGTTCACTTGAGCACAACAGTAATGTCCTAAGAAGCTTAGTAGAAGAATTAAAAGGAATTTCAGAAGCAATAATAAAGTATCCAAGTGCTTTTGAGGAGATGAAGAGTAACTTTCTGAACTAGCTAGTGTTGCAGAAGAAAATGCTGAAACCTCTGAAGAAACTAAGTAATATTGCAAAGGAGCTAGCACAGCTGAGGAGTTAAACAAACGTAACACAGAGCTGACGAAAATAACAGAATCACTAAATAAGATTTTATCTAGAGTGAAAGTCTAATAAGTTATTTCTAAAAATGCTAGCATTATAAATATTAGTTCTTTTTAGCTTCAACTTAGCCAAGATAAGAACTCTTTAAGTGAATGCTCAAACATTATGGCTATCCTAGATAAGACATATAATATGATGAGGCCCCCTAGAAATATTAAGGCCACACCCAAACTCTTCATTATACCATGGTATACTGTAACTATTCGTATACCTAAGCTTAAGCATATAAAGCTCATGATAAAAAGTATAGCTAAGGTTAAGGGATGCGTAAATATTTCCTGAATTACTTGTGCGTTTACTCCGTACTGTAGAATAGTAAATACAATATAGGTCACTACGAAAAACAGTATAACATACGCTATATCGTATATATCTTCTCTCTTCATGAGAGCTGACACTCGTTAAGTACTATGTTATGAGTGTGGGTATACATATACTATTAATACATAGTGTACCCACCTTATTCAAGTTAACCAATTAGAATTTGTTTTTCTACTTAAAGTCGCATCTTAAACTACTACTTTTAGTATATCTGAGAGCGTGTATAAGTTAGGGGTACAAAGTTACTATGAAAACTGAAGTAGCAACATCAGTATTCGTAGTATTGCTAGTGCTAGCCCTCATTGCTACTCCAGCTTCATCTATCCGTATTGTGAAAGCAAGCGTTGTGAAAGAGGAGGGATACATTCTTACATTGAAATCTATTTGGTGTATTAATACAACATGGATTCAAGTAATTGTATCATACGATCCTGAATTCAAGTTCTATTCAGGAGGCGAGTTAACCATAAACCTTAATGTTATAAAGGATGATATTAAGACAAAGTTACACATAGTCGGAAAAGTTGAATTACTATCTCCCAACACATCGCACCCCATAGGCTCCTACTATATAGGCTCAATTAGTCATAATAACACCTCCATATCCACTACGTTACACATAAGACTTAATGGCATAGTATGTAAGGAATGCAAAGTATCACTAATACTTACCTTAATGTGCTTTGCTAACTTTAAACTCGCTGGTGCACATACAATAATTCTACCAATAACCCTAGGTAGTGAAGTACCATCAGCCTTATCCTGGGCTGATGTGGTAATACTACATAAAAGTCTCATGGTTATTGATGTATCAACCTCAGGCCCGTGGAATCCTGTTAAAGAAAACGATGTAAGTATTAAGATAAAGTTCATAGAAAAGCCGAAAACTGAGACATATGTCTTAGTTATGATGAATTACGGTAATTACGGAATTTCGTCTGACTTTAAAGTTATCGGGTTAAATAAGAGTGAAGTAACTCTAAAGCTGAAAGCTGTATTACCCTATATGCCCAAAGAGCCACGCATCAAGATAACTCTGTTTTTGAAGATAAGTTGGAAGGCGAAAGAGTATACTTACAAGAAGGATCTATTAATCCCCTTACTTAGTGGTCCACAGTTAAAAGTCAATATAAATGTTAATAAAAGGGATATCTATGAGCATGAAGGAGTAATGCTGAACATAACATTATATAATCCGCTAATAACAATATTAGATGACATAAGAGTTTACATAGAAATTGGAAAAAGTATAGTAAAGGTAAGAGAAAATTTCGTCATTCCACCACAGACATTTATTGTGCTTTCAAAGTGGGTCTTCGTACCACTCAACACCAATGTACTGAAGGTTTGTGTAGAATATTCTGGTGGTAACAAAACATGTAAAGAAATAAAGATCAATGTTAGACCTAGTATCAAAATTGTAAGCATGGGTAATGTAGTTAGAACGCCATATGTTGACTTAGTTTTAGCATCCAAAATTACAAATACTACAGGCTTTATCGAAATGCGTACAGGTAAGACATGGACCAAAATACTCGACTTTGAAGTACATGATGAAGTGCAAACAATTAGAATTAAACAACTACATCCCGGATCTTACACTTTCAGGGCAAGATTAAATTATCATGGTTACTTACTAACTAGCAACACCCTTAATGTAATTGTTCAGCAAGAGTCTATAACCCCACAAAACGCAAGCAGTCCACAGAAGTCAATTACTACTACACAGGTAAGGTACAGTACTATTCTTCCATTCAATATCCTAGTACCCTTAATTCTCACTATAGTGTTTTCAGGCGTACTACTTTGGAGACGTAAGAGGCGCTAACTTTACCATCTCATCTTATTTCAGAGAAAATACCTTAGGCATTTCAATACGTTGTTGGTGACTTGTAGACGTATATTCCCTGTTGAGTGATCGATTAGCAAGCGAATATACTAATATATCCTTCCTATAATACTTGCTTGCAGTAATAATCTAGCTCTAGGTAGAGGCTATGGTTATATTTCCCTCCTTGAGGAGTAGAGTAGGCAAGGATGGGTCAAAACGCCAACGAGAAGACAATACTCGTGATGTACACAGTGAGGTTATTCAATTACTAGCTTCAGATCCGAATATAACAGATATAGACCCTTTAGATACTACCTATAGTCGTTATTTTAACACTAAAGATCTAGACACGCTTAAGGAGCTATCATTAAAGGAAATAATTATACTTTATAAGTATAATAGAATCCCACAGGTAATTGGAGATGATAAATCACTTTTAAATATTGGTTCTTATAGGCCCTATTTCTATAGTCTATCAAGTGCTGATCGGGCTTATACTTCATTTTTTCGGCTGCTAACCCTTACTTTCATTGATGAAGCTATTAAGGAAGATGATAAGGTTGCTTCCCTAAAGCCCTTAATGCCATGTCTAGAATACTACAGTGGTTACTTACTTGGTTTAAATATTTCTAAATATTATCACATAGATAGTCTAGATGCATTAGCTTATATCCTGCATAGACTTAAGTTAGGATTACTGGATATTGTGCATGAAGCTGAGGATAAGATAATAGCAGATATATATGAGTGTATTATCTGCTCGGGCATACCAAAAATCGGGAGAGCTGTATGTGATTTTTCAAGAGGGCTTCTGGCAGCAACGGTTGGAAAAATTAGGAGGGCACAAGTGAAAGTGAAGGAAGTTAAATGTTGGGGTCTAGGTGATACTAAATGTGAGTTCGTAATCACAATCGATAGGAGAAGAAAACTCATTTAACGATAAACTTTATAAAGTATAATGAATATTAACATTAGCATTAGACACAGTATTAGAGAGATTAGACCAAATATCCGCCGCATCATTATATCAAAGCATTTTATAAGTGATAATACAATATAAGATGATGTAACCGTTAGTACGAAGGATGTTAGCATAGTTAGTCTCTTTATAAGTATTCTCGGATGTAGTGTATTGAACAAAGTTAAGAGTATACAGTATAAGCGCTTATCACTATTTTTAATCAAGGGTCTATGGAGGAGTCTATTGTATATCCTTACGCCCTTCCCTGTTAGCGTATAATGTATGTTGTTATACTTGCTCTTATTCTTACTGAATAAGCTAGATGTTAATTGAAGTATTATATTCTTTAATTTGTTTGTAGGCTTTTTTATGTATACTTTGTGTAAGATGTTAAATGGATGCTGTGTAAATAGGTCTAGGTATAATTGTGCTCTTTTTACACATAAGCCCATAATCTTAGATAAGGTTTTTAGATCTAGTGTTTTCTCTTTTACTGCACCAAGCGCAATTAATACGTTATATAAATGATTTATCGTGATAACGTTGTGGACTATATCTCTTACGTCTCTATGGGCATTCACTTTTAGTCTTCTATTGTTAATTCTATTAACTTCTAATAGTGAGACAAGAGTGTCATACAAAATTTTTCCCTCATCTGATAGGACAAAAATGTTACAATGTTTTCTAACTAGGCCTTTATTTATCATTTTTCTTAATGCGTCAGCTACTGATTTATATCTTCTATTAAGTTTACTTGATATCTCATGTATAGTTAATTCCTCACTATTTGTAGCTAGTAATAGAAGTATATCTAACTGTATAGACGCTCTGGAGACATCTATTCTTTCACTAACCCTCTTTAATATATCGAGTTTCTCTTTTAATAGAGAACTCACTCTGCTACTTTCCCTCACTATATACTGGGGAACTAGCATTTACCGCAACAACTATTAACTAATCGTATCATATTTCAGTTACTACCTTGACCCCAGGGAGTCAAGGAAAAAATTAAATAAGGAATTGATAAGCTTCCCGCTTTTAGTCATATACTCTGCTAATAAAAATGTAATAGCAAATAAGTATGTATTTAGTAAAAGTTATTTGCTAATTGTGATAATCCATAATTCTTAATTATAATATGGTAATATATTTATTAAGGTTAAGGTGGTGTAGGGGGTTATCATTGGGGGTTGAGATGACAAAGAAGTTTACCTTTTTAGAGCATATGGCTGACGTGTATATTGAAGCTTATGGTAATACTTTAGAAGAGCTATTTGAGAATTCGGCTATTGCAATGTTTGAAGTTATGACTGATACGAGTAAAGTCAAACCAATAGAAGTCAAGAGCGTCAAGACTGATGGATTTGATTTAGAAAGCTTATTATATTGTTGGCTTGAGGAGTGGCTTATAATACATGACTCAGAGAATATGGTTTTCTCAAAGTTTAAGGTTAACACTATTAAGAAAGTTAATGAAGAAGAATATGTTATTGAAGGTTATGGTTGGGGTGAAAAGTTTAATCCCAGGGTTCACGAGGTCCGTACTGAGGTCAAGGCTGTTACCTATCATATGATGGAGATTAAACAGATTAATGGTAAATGGATTGCTCGATTCCTACTAGACATTTAAAGAGGTTACATAAGGTCATGACAAAGTTTGAAACATTACGTGAAAAAATCATGAGGCTACTTAGTGAAACTAAAGACCCCCTTAGTGTTGATGAAATATGCTACCTACTTGGATTATCCTTAAATGAAAGAGATAGAGTGTATGAGAGTCTATTACATGTCGCAAAAACTATTAAGAGACAAAGTAAGGGTAGAAAACAGTTATTAATGCTTCCTCCTCAATGTAGGAGCTGTGGTTACATATTTAAAGAGCTTAGTAAACCTAAGAAGCCTAGTAAATGCCCTAAGTGTAAGAGTCAAAGGATAAATCCTCCGAAATTCATAATCAGATAGATTAAGTGGATAATTTACCTGCCTTTAAAACTTTAATTCCTAAGTACTTTAGAGTTTCTGTGCATTTTTGACAAAAAGCCGCCTCTTTATAGTCTACCTCTATGATACTATTACTGAAGCTCATTACGCACCTCTTATTATTACAGTGGTTTAAGTGTAGTGTATGTCCAAGCTCATGTAAAATCTCCTTAACTATTCTTGTAATGTAGACTTTGTAGTCAAAGTTTAATCCATAGAAGTCTGGTCTTAATCTAAGTGTGAAGACTAAGGCCGTTCTTAAGCTTTCTGAGGCAATACCAAATACGAAATTTAAGCCCTCGACGTACGCATCTATCTCAGCTAGCCCTATAACTCTATCTAAACCATACTCTTTCGTTTCCTCACGTAACCATAACAGTAATTTGCTAGCATCATACTGTTTACGATTAAAATTAAAGAACCTTAGAGGCGGCTGTAATTGCGTTGATGAGACGTAAAACTCTGCATTTATTTTCTCCTTTATGATTGCAGTTACATCGCTTATGACTGATGTATCGTAAAGTGTTAATGGCTGGATGAGTATTTTCATGCTATTTACCTGCCACCTATGAGAAGCCTCCTAATTATAGACTTAAATATACTTAACGGGCTTTCCTCTCTTTCCTCTTCCCTTTTCTTACGTATGCCTAGTATTTCTCTTTCATAAAGTTCACGAACCCATGACTCTCTAGTAGCAGATCGTGCTTTGCCCATAGCTACACTATGTAGTATCCTTAGTTCACCTAGTGTTGCGTAGTCAAGTGGTATGCCTTTTCTATTTGCCTTTTGCCATCTATCATAGAGGTGTTTAAGTATCTCTTGAACTCTTGGATCATTATAGAATGCTACTTTTCTCCAAACCTCTTTACTTTCATCGACCTCTCTGATAATAGCCTCTTTTAGCTTCCTCTTTATC
>Ga0190367_1000113_pt1 | contig 61557 bp, 55 predicted proteins | sample 4872181011_MG_FD_171838 | JGI IMG/M metagenome (GOLD analysis project Ga0190367, IMG submission 171838) | Hydrothermal vent microbial mat bacterial communities from Southern Trench, Guaymas Basin, Mexico - 4872-18-10-11_MG | ecosystem: Environmental > Aquatic > Marine > Hydrothermal vents >... | reverse complement strand
GTAATAGGATAAAGCTTGAGACAATATGCCTCTCAGCTTGTTATTAGGTTTCAAATGAAAAATCCAACCACTCATCGACCATTCAGACAAGTAATGACTTATAAAAATTTCTTCACTGACAAGTCACATTCAGTTCTAGATTGACTAACTCGGCATTAAGGACGCAAACGAAGATTTAAATTCCCATTAAGCAGTTGTTAAGAGCAGGATTAGTTTCATTTCTTCTCCACTTTAAGGTTATAGACAATAGATAAATGATTTTCCACATAACGCTATTACATTTTACATGTATGTTGACTATTTCAATTCTCGCAAATTCTTAAGATTAACTTATCACATCATAACTAACAAACTTTATCTATTCAAGTTAAGTTTATATTTCATTAAACACTTTAAACCTTCAATATGCCTCCTCCAAGATGTGTTCAACCTAAACCTAAAGAGAAGAAAGAGAAGGAGGAAAGGAAAAGCGAAGAAAAGCAAAGTAGAAAATCTTGAAAAAGTTAAGACCAAATTATTGAAATCCTTCCTCTATATTTTTCACACTTAACGATAACGAAGTATTTTTACCTTTTAAATTCATTTCATTGTGTTGAAGATTTCTTTAATACTTCAATTATTATTTTAGCATCATTTTCAGGTATTGGTCTTCTGAAATTTGTTATTGTTCCCATGAAATATACGTTCCATTTCTTCTTCTCTTTTAACTCTGGCTTTATGAACGTTAGTTTATCGATTAATTCTTGTACTTTGACTTTACCAAGTATAACCGGTTTCAATTTTACTCTATAGCGATAAATTACTTTTCCTTCCTTAATTTCGTCTGGCCAAAGTAGTTCGCTACTCTCAAACCAATTACTTTCAATCTCGAAAACGCCTACAAAACATGAACAATACTCTTTACATCCCCTAGATGGTACATAAATAATTATGTAATCGCCTCTCTTAATCTTCTCCGTACAAAATTCTTCTTTACAACCAAAAATCAACTTCTCCTTAACAACAAGCCAATTATCTTCAACAACGGAAATAATCCAATAACTCATATACAACAAACTTCAATTACTCTTTAATAAGATTAATCTTCAAATTTCATCGACTCACATACGACCGCGTTTAGTATGTCTTACTATGATAGGTGTGATGCTGCTTGCTATGAACTTAACAATTCTAGTCAACACGTCTCACTATGTAATCAAAATGTTCTCTACTTTCGTAATCTACGTAGTATAATATTGATTTTCTGGCTAAATGCATTTTCATATCTCTTTCTCTTCTAAAAACACGACCACAGACAGGACAAATCACTCCACTTATTTTTGAACACTGTCTTTCAATGTGAATTAGTAACTCTGCAAAACTTCGTGCTGCATATCCACATAATCTACAGCGATACATATATCTAACTTCCTTTATTGAATCAATTTATGCCTTGTGTGTAAAAGTGGAATGTAATACAGTGAACAAGGTTCATATACTTAACGTCTTTTGTAAGCTTTATTTCTATTCTCTATCTCGGACAAGGTTTCATATAATGTTTTTACAAGTTTCGATACTATATCAAGTGCAATAGTTCTATCCTTGAATGTTATTGTAAAATCAAAAATTGAGTAGTATAGTCTTGCAAAAACTTCACCAAGTGTTGTAGATTCACTATCAATAAGTAACTTATCTATAAATTCAATATATTGAAGAATTCTTCTCCTACTAGTTGTTCTTCTAAAAAGAAGTAATAATGCTCCAATTACAGGACCTACATCATGTCTAAGTTGTAGTTTATTACCGTCTATACTTACTGCACCATGTAATCGTAAAGTAGATGTAAGTTTTCTAAAAATTATGTGAGTAAATTCATTTTCAATAGTAAAGATGGTATTTCCGCTTTGGGTAAATTCTACTCTATTTCCTTTTAAAGCTAGTTCAAATATGCTTTCTACACTCACTATACAGGTAGATATTATAAACTTTTAAAAGCTCATTTTACCGCACTATAGTATAATTATTTGTGAAGTATAGTGTAGAAGATGAATGGGCTAAGTGCAAGTACTTCGCCATACTTAACTACTTTATCGGTACTAAGACCATGCATTAATCTTAATCCCTGAATGGATTTAACAATATCATATCCATGATCACTTGTAATCAATACATAATATCCTCTTCTGACATAATGTTCAATTTCTTCGATAATATTCTTAAGAATATATTGAAGATTATGTATAACTTCATTAATTTCAAGTTCTTTTTCAGTATGAATAAATTCATCTAAATCTCTTCTGAGATGATATTCTGCATTAAAGTTAAGTTGGTTAAGTCTATCTACAACATATTTACAAAACATTCGCAATGTTTCAACTTCTTGAGACTTTATAAAGTATTGAGTTTTACCAATAGGATTTATAGCTATAATTCTAAGCATTGATGCGGAGTAATCATTTTGAATAACGTAATACATGGTTACGATATGTTCTATTATTGAAAATCCATCTACCAGGAATACACACATTCTTGATTCTTTTGGTATAGATTTTGAAATAGCAATTATTACGTCATTAACAATTTCCTTAAATTTAGCATCTTTCACTAAAATCGCTTGGCTTAGTTGTTTTTCCAACATCTTAAGTAATTTGAGAATGAAGTTTTGCCAGATAGGTACAATCCTTCCACAACTTTCAAGAACTTCAATACTTAACTTTTCAATAATACCTACTTCTCTCAGAAAAAGTTGAAATATAAAATTATATAAAGTAGATAAGCCAAGTTTAAATGACTTTGCAGAAGTTTTCAAAAAATCATTCACTAAACTTACAACGTTGAAAGTCATGAAATCTAAGTAAATTGAACTTCAACTTCACCGCATTCCTTAAATTCTTTTTCAATTTTTTCTCTTGAATATTCATACTTAAAATGAATCTTCACGTAAGATGTAAATTTATCAAAATCCTGAAATACTCTACTCAATGGTGTGAGGAGTTGTTTTGCTTTACTTATGTATTGAGGATGAGCTTCTGCAGTAACAATAAAGTCTTGATCTTTATTGAAAAGTATGATCAATTTATCAATTTCGAAACCTCCTTCTCTTAACTTACGTTCAATACACTCTAATCTATCACGTGATATATTTAATAATTTAATGACATTTACTTTCTCATACGCGATAACTGGTCTTACTTTAGCAACTAGTTTAAGATCTTCAGGACTTGTTAGTATCTGAACTTCAACAGAACCCTTAACAAATTCACGATCATGAAGTTCACTTAAAACTTTCTTTAAATCATCCTTATCAATTATTAAATCTTTTTTCTCAAATTCTTTAACTATATCCTCAACATTCAAAGGAATTAAAGATTCTGAATAGACTTCTGTTGGTATTACTTCTTTAACTCTCTCTTCTATCAATTTCGTAACTTCTTCTTTAGAAGCTCTACGGAGTTTTCTAATTCTAAATCTTCTATTACCAAAATCAATTTGAGTTTCTAAAATGGATTTATCAGGACAGTATATTCTTTCTCTCTTTACCTCATTTAATGTCTCCCTTACGAGATATAAATTAAGTGGTAAAACTCCTATCCCACCAGTAAATAGGGGTATTTCTACTTCATCAAGACTCATTTCTATCGTTTTATCAATAGTACAATAATGATGTTCTAAATACTTAATGAAAGCTTCTTTGAATTTATTATTGTCTTGTTCGAATCCACACTTCTTAATTATGGTTCTTGCCCATGATGAAATAATGAGTGATGCTATGTTAATTACATCTCTTTCTCTACCAAATCTAAAATCAATTTCTTTCCCTACCTCAAGTATTTCGCTTGATTCAAGAATATCTATACAATGACATTGATTATCTAGAAATACCTTACAAGCTCTGTTGAACATTGCGATAAGATGTTTAACAATTTCTCTAGCTAATTTTGATTGTTCTTCAAGTACATAATTTTTCTCATGTTCTGCTTGTTGTCTTAACCAATTCTTTAATACTGCTTTATCATGATCAGTAAATATTCTTCTTCTTACTACTGATTCAACATATCCTGCATACTCTTCTACAGTATTTTCTATCAACTTGTCAATAGAAACAAGATCTTCATTAATGAATTTAGTACATGCTTGATATCTTACAACTAAATCAATTAATTTATTAAGTATTCCAAGTGATGGTACGACAATTAATGTATGAAATTTAGATGGTTTAATATAATCTTTCAACCTCTCAATCATTGAGCAAATCTTTTTCTCAACTTCACCTGAAGATAGAAATCTATATGTTTCAAAATCCCAAAATTCAGGTATAAGTATTCTAGCACTTTCTACCCTAAAATCACCTATCTTATCCTCCAACAATATATCTCTCATATTATCATACCTACATAACTGTATGACAGTATTTCCTAGTGCACCAAGTATTTTAGAGTTTCCAAACCTGTAATCTCTAAAAATATGAGGTATGTAACCTTCACGTGCTATATAAAATAATGCTTTACCAATATTTAACCTATCACCGTCATACACCTTAGCTCTTTCTTCCTCAATTCTCTTAATTAGGTATGAACGTAGAGTAGGTAGTACTGATACATAATACGCATCTTCTCCAACGCTTTCACTTTGTAGTACAGTTTTAGATACAATACCTCTATTGATTAATTCATTAAGAATTGTTGGTAAGGTACCTACTAACTGTGTATCCCAATTAAATGCAATGAGTGAATATGCTTGAAGCGTTGAATTTGTACATGCATAACTACTTGGTGATGTTAATAATGATAATATATTTTCACTTATAGAGTGTAGGAATAAGACTTTAACTACATACTCAACATACTTTCTATCATAAACTCCTTTAATTTCATCTAGAGATTTTTCAATTTCAACAACTTTACTAACCCAAATATTTTTAGAATCTCTTAGAAAACCTACAAGAGTATACGCAAGATCTTTAAAACTTAAATGTTTAAGTGAAAGAACCTCATCTTCAGGACTTTCACTTAATGCATTACTAATAATCTTATAAGCAATGTTAAGTATTGATCTTGTATATTCAGTCTCAGGTAAATCACTTGATCTTGTTAACTTAACTAGAAGTTGCTCTACGTCAATTGAAAATGGGTAATAACGTTCAACTTTACTAACATCAATATTAAGACCAAGCTGTCTAAATATGTTAAGTACATATTGAGCATATATTTTCTTAGTCATCAGTTTCTCAATGTCAAATCTAGTTAACTTCTTTAGTATTATTCCAATCTGTTCTTCAATTTTATAAGATGGTTTGATCATTGATATACCACCATGAGGTCTCTTAAATCTACCATACAACTCTGCTTTAATGAGATTGTATATAGATTCGTACTTCTCTCTAATTCTCTCATCTTCAAATAATTTCATTTCAGATTCAAGTCTAGTAATATCTTGTTCTGCAAGTGCAATAATAGAAATAAATGATAGTCTTAACGTAGATGCTAAATTGCTAACTTCTGTAGTTAAATCACTAATAAATGTAATTAAACTATGTGCTTCATAAACTCGAGAAATATGATCTTTCTCTTTAAACTCCTTCAATCTCTTCAGTATTCCTATTCCTAATTCATCTATGAGTATTACAATATTTGGTTTTATGCCTTTTTGATACATTAAATTAAGAAACTTTAATATCAATTCTCTAATTCTATCTAGAGATGAGGATTGTGAAGATTTTATCTCATTAATTAATGTAGTAATAACATCAATAAATTCCTGAGATTTCCAAATGTAATTTGCTTGTATTTCAAGTTGTTTTATTACATAATCAACTACATTTTCAAGTATTTGAAAATCTATACCTATAACAAGCGTATTCTTTAATACGTCTAAGAGTTGATCATATCTAAATTCTCTACTTATCTTGGCAAGATCTTCTAAGACTTGTTTTACTTTCTCATCTGTTGGATTATTTAGTAGATGATAAAGTAGAATTAAGAAATGAGATTTACCAAAACCAAAACCATACTCTAAAATATCTGTTAATATTCCTCCTTTTACTAGGACTTTAAGTATAGATATGAGTGCAACTTTAAGTGATTCAGTAAATTCTGTTGTTTCAATGAAATCTCTATGATCAAGGTAGAATGCTGGTATATGTCCAGGAACTTTTCCAATATACTTACATATCACATTATGAAATGAAGGAGTTAATTCTATCTGAAGTTTATCTTCAGCGATGCGTAATTCTAGTAATTCTCCAATTTTAACCATGTTTACTCACTTTGTTTAAATAATTCTATTAATGTCTCTATTGTAAGTTTTATGCTAAGTTTTTCATCTTCTCCAACTTCTGTAAATGATAGTATATCCTGGGTCTTCCTTTTAATAAACTTAGGTTCACTTTCTGCAAGAAGAATAGCTAAAGCCACTACACCTCTATCAATTTTAACAAAAGTTTCCTTAACTTTTGATGCTCTAATCTTAGGAAGACCTTTCTCTATCATCGCTCTATAAATTAATTCAATTGCTTGACCAACAGGATCTTGTCTAAAACTAATCACAGCTTGCTTACCTGTTTGCACAGCTAACGCTTCTAACAAGATAGGCATAACGGCTTTACCTCTACGCTTTCGTGTAGTTTCTTCACTTTCTTCCTCAACTTTATTAACTGACGTAGTAGCTCTCTTCACTAAACCAAGTTTTTCAAGCTTATCAAGATCAGCACCTACAAGTTTAGCTATAGTTTGTGCAAAATCAGGATCAATGGGTACTGGATCGTGTAAAACACCTTTAATAAGATCTACTCTAGATACAATCCATAAAGCTAAGTAAGATCTAACGGTTGGATTTCTTACAGCTAAATCAAGCAATTCATTAGCAATTTCATATACTAATTTCCCATCCTTAATCGGATAATGTCCCGTTTCTTTAAGAACCCTATACATCAATTCCTTAGTAAAAACTCTCAAAATTGCTGTTACAGAAACATTAAACAATCTATCGTATGATAATACAGGACTCTCAAGTCTTGTTGCAAGAGCCATGGCAGAACCAAATACTAAAGCCATGATATCACCAGGTCCTACCCCAGGAAACTTTTCATGAATATCTCTCACATACTCTTCAGCATGCACTTCAATTCTCCTAACTAAATCTGAATCAAGTACTTGTGAAGAAATATCTATAAGTTTATGTCTAGAAAGTTTTCTAGCAACAATAATTAATGAAGTTTCTTGTTCAGTCATACCTACCTGCTTTTGATACCTGGTAGGATGCTCAGTGTAGATTGGCCAAACTCTGGTAACTACAAATCCTGCATCGTACAAAGATTTACCAATGGCTTTCCAAGCTCTATCAGTTGGATGAGTAAACCATAAAACTAGTACACCATCATCTTTCAAAACTTTAGCAAACTCATTAACAACTTCCTTAAATAATGATTCAAATCTTCTATGAGCTTCTTCTCCTCTCATACCCCTAGGAGCTACCACTTGTCTCTCGCGTGGTAGCTTAGCCGAAGTACTCCATGTAAAACCTTTCAACTTAACTCTATCACTTGGGAATAGAATATCCCAAATTGGTTTAATTACACGTCTAAGCCAAACCCATAGAAACTCAAGTTCATCAGCATAATCAACTTGTTGATAATATGGAGGATCAACATTAATAACGTCAATAGACTTAACAGGAACGAACTCGCTAAGTCTAGTAGCATCACCAAGGTAGACAATGACTCTATCACCAAAACCCAAGCCCTTAAACCAATCACAAAGCAACTTAACAACAGGAAGAACACCACCAGCGGTCTCACTCAGTTTACCGCTTTCAGCAATACCAACCTCAAGAGCCCACTCAAGACTTCGCTCCGGAACCGTCAATACAAGTTCACAATATTCATTCAAAAACTCGATATGTTCCTTACCACGGATAGTTGGTGAGATAGCAGACCTAAATTCTGTACCTTGCCATATCGTTGCGATTGAATTAAAGTTTAACACTTTATCAAAACCGAATGCTAGATACAAGATTACTGCAGCCCCTAACTCCCCATCATTGGCTACTAATTCTTCAGCTCTCTTGGCTAGATATCTTATGAGCTTTGCGTGTACATATAGTTGTCTTGGATTAAATAACATGTACCATTTATCTAGTCCTCTATCTCTTGCTGGTCTTGCCCACTCATTCTCCTTGGGTATTTCATCTATTGGTATGTAATCTATCAACTCCATAATTTCATTGCATAGAGCTTTTGTAGCCTCAATTAGTGTATCAACTTCAGCTGGTTTGAATGAATTACCAACTTGTTTAATTAGAGGAATATGTAGTTCAAGCAACTTGCTTTCAACTTCACTATCGAATTGCACATATTCTTCAACAATTTTCCTCATAAGTTCTGCATGTTCTCTACACCATCTATTGAATGCTGTATCCTCACCTATACCTCTCCACTTTATTACTGTCTTTCTCCCCTCTGCTTCACAGTAAGGACATTTTATGAAGGTTTGTGAAGCTGAACCTTTTCCTTGACTAATCCATTCAATGTATTTATTGGTTTTGGAATTGGTGGTCTCAACAATAAAGTTTTTCTTTTCTTTGTCAAATATTATTTTCAGATACCTATTCTTAAATCTTGAATTTTTTGTTATCTCTGGATCTCCTCTTAGTGCTATTGGTATTAATCCTTCACATACAGGACATCTTATACCACGTGCAATTATATAGTTCTCAGCATCTAGTGCATAGAATTTACTAAGTTCGTTTTTAGCCCACTCAATTAGCCTTTTTGCCTCCTGTAATGTTAATTCGAAGAGTCCACTATCTGCATACTTTGCAGGAAATTCAATAGTAGCTTTAAGTAAAAGGTATGCTAGAGGGCTATATTCAATAGCTATAGTTCTAAAACCAAGTCTCAATGATTCAAGTGGGATGCTTCCGCCACCAGCCATTGGGTCAAGTATAGTTATTTCGTTAGGAGACTTACCATATATGGATCTGACACATTTTTCAATTCCATTAACTTTAGGTTTAGTATTCGTAAGGATAGGTAGCAGTCGAGACTTAAGGACGTCCTTAACGTTGTTGAAACCGACAATACGCTCAAATTCTTGATACGGAAAACCCTCTGGTAATGTTGCTGCGAGATTTAGAACACGAACAGCGCTAGTTGGTCTTCGTGCAGGCCATACATGGAGATTTCTCAGTTTAGGCATGTCGTATTTCAATTCTATACCTAGAATCTTTTCGAAATATTCTCTAAGTCTTTTAGTTCTCATAGCTTGTTTAAAGGCAGCTTCAATAATCGCACAGGCATTTGTTTTTTCTAGCGGTATCCATTCTTCAATTAATTTCTTAGAGTAGTGTGAATGCACTAGATTGTATAGAGTGTTTATTGTGTTATAAGTGTTTTGTATAGTTTATATATCAGGTAGCTTGATGTTTGTGTATAGAGTGTCAATATCTTTACGATTTGATCTTTTACTTGTTCAAGACTAAGTCTTCTCTTACTTAACATTTGTATTACTTCATTTAATAGTGTAAGTAGTTTAATTGTTGGTGGTAAATCAATTACTTCACCTGTCAAGTTTGCTAAGACTTTTGCAAGTAAAGTTAAACTCTTTGGTATATAGTTTGGTACGATCTTACATAATTGTTTATATGTGTCGATTATTCTTAATGTTATGCATGGTAATCCTAGTTCAGATGTTTCTGAAAGAACTTTCTTTATCAAGTTATCTTTACCGTAGTGTAGAATCGTATAACCACTTATACTAAGTTGTATGAGCTCTTTTACAAGATCTTCAATGGTTGTTACAGTTCTACTTGAATTACCATCATATATTGTAGTTACAAAAATATCTTCACATTTATCCTCAACACATAATTCTGCAAATACAATGTCAAGGGATGCTATCCTTTGATGTGTCTTAGACATGTCTTTCTCTACTCCTTTACTTTTGAAAATCTCTGTTAATGCGTTTACTGCTAATTGAGGACATATATACATTAAAGCTTTCATAGCATAATCATTCAAAGATTTTTGTCTTGTCTTTAACATATTTATCTTATATATTGCATAATCATCAACTAACTGCATTAAAATTAAATCTACATCATCTAATTTATTCAATTCTATTAACTTAAATATCTTATAGCAATTTAATATGTCATTTTCAATTTTTAGTTTTCCCTGTTTTAATAATTCTATTAGTCCTGTAGCTTCTTTCTCGTATATGAGTAGAAGTTTTAATCCGTTAAGCTTGATGTATGTTGTTCTTGGAGGAATTATGGATATTCCTAGTAAATCTAATTCTATTCTGTAATGTTTTCTTAATAATGCTTTAAGGTATGTAAATCCAAGTTCAAGATCTTCAAAATTCTCTATATCATCTGGATCTAAATCAATAACGTAAGCATAAGTAAAATCCTCATACATACCATATGTTGAATATTCTATAGGTATCTTTTCTCTTAGATATTGATAAATGGTTATGTCTTCACTTATCTTTATTGGATATTTTTGTTTAGATTCAACGATCCAAAATACTTGAAGTGGAATTTCTTTAATTCTTGTAAATCCATCACCAAATACTTGAAATCCTAAAATAATTTCCGACCAAACTTTACCACCCACAACATCTTTGAGGAAGTTAGGTTCAGGTTCACCATGTGATCTATGCCATCGATATTTTATGTCTTTGTAAGTCTCTATAGCATTTATAATAGCTTTAGGTACTCTAACTTCACCAATATCATCTGGTATCTTGATAGGTATTCCTTGATTTTTTAATAACCATTCTATCTCTGCCTCTACAGCGTATTGTCTTACGTATCTTTCCTTAATTGGTCTTCTATTTGAAATAACTATAGCATTTGTTAAATGATCTATATATCCAACTTGAAATTTTTCAACATAATCCTTTAAAGATATGTCATTTTCTTCACTTTCAACAGGTTCATTAATACCTTTAATGCTTATAACATATCTTGGACGTCTAGGTCTTAACGGCCGAGGCCTATCCATCTCGTAGAAATTAAATTTACTCCACACTTTTTCAATTTCATTCTTATCTGTCAATTTTAGCTTCGATAATAATGCATATTCATCTTTTGGTAATTGTTTCAAGTTAATTCCATGTTTTACATTAAGTAATGATTCGAAAAGCTTTAAATATTCATTATTTCTATTCAAAATTTCTATTTCTAATCCAAGCTTCTTTATCATTTTTAGACCTTCAATTAAATATTGCCAATTTGTTATAGGTATTATAATGCATTCACTATGAGTTATGTCTTTTCTTCTACCTCTTCTACCTTCTTTTTGTAAAAATTCCTTAACATCTTTAGGTAAACCTATGTGAATTGTTCTGACTACAGTGCCTATATCAATGCCTTGAATTAATGTTCTTACTGTAACAACCATTTTTACAGTACCTTCTCTAAGTCTTCTCTCAATTTCACTTCTATCTTTACGTGATACTATATGGTGATGTGGTGTAATGATAACATTACAATCTCTACCATACTTTTCTCGACATAGATCTTTAACTGAACTTACAAGTTTGTTTGCTTGATTTATACTTCTCTCATATACAATTGTTACATAATTTTCGTTCTCATAACTTTGTAAAAGTTCTGCTACTAACTCTGGCACATCTATATCAGGAAGTATATTTAATATGCTTGATGCAGTTTGTATAACCTTATCCTGAATTGTCAATTTCTCAAGTTCAAATCTTAATTTGAATATATTTTTCTTAAACTCTTCGTAATCATTCAATTTATCAATGAGGTCTTTTTGTAGATATTTAACAAGATCACTTTTCAGCTTTATAATGTCATTGAATATTTTTCTAACAGTTTCTCTTTTTCCAAGAATGATGTAAATTTTTGATTTTGTTTTAAATGGTTCCCCTGAAATTATTTCTGTTTCTCTACCTGTAATATCTTCTAACCATCTTTTCAATACTTCATGATTTGCTAAAGTTGCTGATAATATAACTATTTGAGGACTCTTATAGTTAAGGAATTTCTTGATCACAGTTTCTAGTAGTTTTATTAGTAATGTTGCTCTTTTACTACCATAATAATCAAGTTCATCAACTACAAATAATTTAATGTTTTTAAGTTCCTTAAACTTATCTTTAAAACCATTCTTTACACGTACCATAAAAAATGCAGGATTTGTTAAGATAAATTGAGAATTTGCCAATTCTCTTTGAAGAATACCTTCTCCTTCCAATCCTTTAACGGTTTTCCTATCAAGTTTTAAAATCTTTAATCTGCATTGTTCACAATATTTTTGTAGTCTAAAACCTTGATCTGATTCTAATGCAATTGTTGGATATATTGCTAAAACCTTAAACTTTCTATCTTCAACAGCTTTTCTTATAGCATATAAAGCCCATGCTTCAGTCTTTCCACTTCCTGTTCCGGCTACTAGGATTACATTTTTACCTTTACTTAATGCTTTTATCGCTTGTTCTTGGTGAAGATATAGCTTAAATGATGCATATGGTTCTTTCAGGCATGGTAATATGTCCGAAAATTTAGCATGTGCGGATCTAGGTTCACTTTCTTGGTCAACATATAATACGTACTCGTAACCTAGTTTTCTCAAGACTTCTTCACTGTCTACGACATTGTGAGTGGTCACTAAACCTATAGACTAAGTAGTATTAGAAAAGTTTCGCTAAGCTTACATGTTATGTTAAAAGTGGGGTACTTTTATTTCCTGGAACGGTTGATTATGTGAAGCTTAGGAGGATTTGTAGGAAAGGAAGTTTATCACTCTATTTCATCGAGGATATCCATGATGTTATATCTGACTCACATACACTCTATAACCTCCTGGTTTACATTAATGGCTTCGGCTACTCCTAGGTTAAGAGATGTATTAACCTAGCTAGTGGTAAATCTGTTCTAATACTTCCTATTGACAATGAAGATGTTGAAGTGATGTACATAGAGAAGAAATAGTGTTTCTTTTTACTACTTGTGACTTCTGTGGTATGTTTGTGGTGGCAGTGATCTAAATGTTATGGTGTGTGTCTTAAAGATATAGCTTTTTACTACTCCCACACCATCTAATGCGTATATTAATTCATTCGCATATTCCTTAAGACCTACTTTATCAAGTACATATACATCACCTCTAAGACCAATCTTAGTACTTGTTAATCGTAGAATTAAGTTATTTAACTCGCTTGATGCTACGAAAACAAGCTACTCGATACACCTAAGTATACACCATTTATCAGGCAGAGATTAGTCAGATGTGAGTAGTGAGAATTTTTAGAATTCCTTCTCAATTATGCAATGAACTTACTAGATTATCTCCTTCTATACAGATATACTTTTTGTGGGTTTGCTATGATTAGTATGTTTTTTATTATTTCTTCGTTTGTTATGTTTTTGAGTAGTGTTGTGTATGCCCATACTGTGTCGTTAATTTTTACTCTAACTAGCTGGTCTACTCTATCGTGCATGTATGGGTATGTTAGTTTACCCATACCGCATTCCCAGTAGAGGTAGGCTAGTACGTCTTCAAGCATTTGATTTGTTGGATCGTAAATTTCTAATCTGTGCCCTGTAAGTGTTTTAAATAGAACAATACCTATATCACCATACTCAGATACTCTATTGACAAGTTTTAATGGGTCTTCCGGTACTTTACCGAGATTATGTTCTTCTATGTACTTGGCATATTTGGGTAATAGTTCTTTTAATTTACCAAGTACTACATATTCTCCCTTATCAAGTATGTAGCTTGCGATTGTTCTATCTGGTAGTGTCTTTAATATGCTTCTTCTACTTGGTTTTATATTAAGTGTTGAGTATGTATAGACTGCTCTTGTAGTTTTGGGAATACCTACAATGATTGTGTTTGTTTCTTTAGCTAGTTTAAGTTCTTCTTTCAAAACTTCAACAGCGTACTTTGGTGAATCGAAGGGTTCTCCTGGAAAATTATTGATACAACCGTCATGAATAATGATGTCGAAATCTCTAATACCGTTTAATTTTTCTCTCAATAATTTAATAGCTAGTTTATGCTCTAGGTATGATACGTATCTACTTATTTCTACATGCTTGTTTACAATTTTTACACCACCGTAAGGTATCTCCATGACTCCATCGTTAGATATGTAACCGACTGCGTAAACTATGAATGAACCTCCAAGTAGTTCTATTGCTGGTTCTGAGTAACTACCATCTATATAGTATGCTTTTAATCTTGTACTTGATGGTTTAACAGTAATTTTCTTAATGTTTAATGCTTGCCTAATTTCGTCTCTCTTGGGTAGTTCTGTACATATTTTTTCACTAATATTTTTAATATGTGTTATGATTTTTTGAAGAACATGCATGTTTAGTTCTTCAATTTCTTCAAATTCTAGAAATAACTCACTCATTACGTGATTAAGCATTAACTTGTAGTAAAAAGTTTTAATCAAGTTCTAAGCCTAAACTGTAGTGAGTATTGCTAAGTTGTTAGAGTTGTCTAAGATTGAACGTATTGGTTATACTTTAGCTTTTGCAACTACTAAACAAATACCTATACATCTTATTGAGAATGTTAAGGTTAGTGAGGAAGAATTTACAATAATTCTTGACGAGACAAGTAATAGGCTTATACTTGGTGTATTGAGAAACCTAACTGCTCATAATCCAATGCTTAGAGAGTATGTAAGTACTCACTTTATCAGAAATTACGAATTATTAAAGAGACCTGAAGTTAAGGAAACACTTGACAATTTTATTTCAGGTAAAGTTCATGTTCTTGGAGTTATAGAGTTTAATGATAATAATGAGATAGTGTTTACAGATTGTAAAGTACCTCCACTACCTGGCTCTTACGTCTACGTTTTAAGATCACCTGAATTATTACAAAGAACTTTCAAACTTGATAAATCTATAATGATTGGTAAGCATGTCTATAGTGGTTGGGAAATTCCATTAATTCCCGATTACGTTAATCATCATGTCGGTATTTTTGGAACTACAGGTACTGGTAAGTCAAGACTTGCAGTTGTGTTAGCTAAAGAACTTGTAAAACAGGGATGGCATGTAATTATCTTTGACCATACAGGAATTGATTATGTACCATTCTTTAAAGGTGAAGGTAAGGTAGTAGAGTCTTGTAAAATCAAGATTAGTCCTGAAGTATTTGCAAATACTATTAGAAGACTTTCAAGACTTGGTTCCTACTATGATGAGTATATTGAACTTGCAGTATTTGATTACTTAAATATCATAAGTACTGATGAACTTATTGAGAAGAGTAGAGAAGTAATGGAGGAGATAAGTACATCAACAACTAGAAGTAGACAAGGTAGATTAAGATATAATGGTGCATCTAGGGAAGAGAAAAATAGTGAGGAGGTTTCACTAATACCTGAAACTGCAAAAGTAATTGATAGAGATATTGAAGAAGCTAGAGAATCCTTCATTAAATCTCTCATTAAGATTATGAAAATTACAGGTGCTAGAGATACATCTATTGCTAGAGCAATAGCTTATATAAGAACATTCATACCTCCTGGAATCTTTCTAGAATTTAATAGGAGGGCGATTAGGCCTGAACAGATTGTTGAAGATGTTTTAAGTAATGGTATTGTTGTTATTGATCTTAGTTGTGATCGTGAATTAAGTATTAAGCAAGCAATTATTTCTTCAATTATTGAAACTTCATGGAGTAGAGTTAAGATGGAGGGTAAACCATTAAATATAGTTTTCATTATTGATGAAGCTCGTAATTACGTTCCTGCACGTGAAGAACCGCCAAGCAAGGAAGCAATAGTAACTACTGTTAGAGAAGGTAGGAAATGGAATCTTGCCGTCATACTAGTAAGTCAAAGATATGTAGGTGATATTGATCCAGATGTTAGAAGTAACTTAAACACCATAATCTTCAGCAACTTACCAAGCACCGCCGATCTAAACGAAATGAGTAGATACATTAATCTTGCAGGTATTGATGAGTCAAGTATAGTCAAGTTAAGACAAAAACAATTCTACATAACAGGACTAATAAACCCACTAAAAACACCAATAATGATACAAGTAAAAGAAGTACATACATAAGGAGTAACGTTATGGTTAAGATAAATCCTTACGAAGAGTTATATAAGAATCTTAAACTCCGTCCTAAACTTGTACCACAACTCCTACAGTGGATGTCTCTTGCTACACTTGCAGGATTCGAACCTATGGTAAAAGTTCTGAGGGATTAGGGCCGTACATTTACAAGTATGAACTAATAACCCACTAAATTTAGTTGTAGAATCTTACGGGTGTATTCACATCACTTATCATTATTTGCATGGTGTTAAAGATTTATACATATTGATCGTTGTTGCAATGTCCTTTATGCTCTTTACTGACGTATCTGTGCTATGATGTGTATTTAAGTGATAGTAAGTTCATTAAGTGTCTATATGTACTTGCTGTAACCTCAATCAGATACTTAATATCGCTAGGTAGAGGAATTGTAAGTAGTTTCCCTGTTTCTTCATGAACAAACTTACATAAATAATCCCAAATACTTAATAATGATTCTTCAATGTACTTAAGCACTTCCTTATAAGTACTTTTAGCATTATCGGGAATTCCACTCAGTATTCTATCTTTAATTTCAGGTCTTAAGCATCTAGCTTTCTTCTTTTCTCCCTTCTCTTCAATTTCTTTAACTACAAGTATATTGTTATGTAATGATCTTCTTAAAGCGTTTAGAACACCTTCAAAATCACCTTTACGATAGTAACTATATGCATATTCAAGTTCTTCGATTGCTTTTCTCAATTCTTCAACAGCTATCTCAACTTCAGGTATAGGTATTTCAAGAATTGTTGCTTTCTTCTTTAACAATTTAGGTAAGTAATCATTAATCCAATCCATAAGTGGTATTCTAAGTTGTTTTGTAGATTTAGATACATAAAATTGTACTATTATAGGTTCAGTACCGTACGCAGATAATATCCATGTTACAGTTCTTCCAGCAGTATACTCAGGGTCATAGCTGTAAACAAGAATGGATTCAGGAATTTTACCTCTACTACCAACACGAATATTTACTAAGTCCTTAGCTATTGTCGGCATTCTCTGATGATCTATAGGTACTTCATGAATATGTGCAGTACACATTAATGATTTTATGTAACCAATATAGAAGACAAGATTAAGTATCACGTCCTTCTTAGGATTCTTTTCTCTAAGTTCTTCGATATGTTCAATAGCTTCTTTACTTAATGGAGCCACTAATATACATTCAATTGTTTGTTTACTCTCTTTAAGTTTATTAAAATAAATATTGTTCTTAGCCATGATGTGTTGTCTAGATCTGATTTCTATTGGTATTAATTCACATAATACCTTGTTATCCTCACTCATAAGAAGACCCGAGATATTAATACATAATTCATCGTAACCACACTCAATTCTACACACTAATCTAAGACGAGGCCTTAACCAATCTTCAGCAACACTAACCTCTACATTTCCAACAGACGACACATTCAGAAAGCCACCACCAAACCTATATACCTTACTCGAGAATAATTGAGAACACATACTGAGATTAAAATGCTTGAAAATGAGAATACAAGCTTGAAATTTAGATTATCCAGAGAAAGCTATAAACATACTCGTTAAGGAAGTAACATTAAGAGATGAAAAATGAATAGAGTTATCAGTATAGCATTCTATAAGACATCACAACGAGCTTGAAATTACGTCTACCCCTACCCAGCTGACCAACCGTATGATGCTATCCATGGCATGAAATCTATGAATATCAACAATTACAGAATTGTAATGCTAATTACCAAAGTTAGTAAGATATAAAATGTCATAAAAATTATTTAAGAAATTTAATGTTGTTAAAATTATGAAATTAAAAAATATTAAGGTCTTTAGTGAATATGGTATCTTGACGTTTAAAGATCCTGATATTGAATTTAATAGTGATGAAACTATTATTGTAGGTCCTAATGCATCAGGAAAATCAAATTTAAGAAGACTAGTTGAAAACATACGTCATGACCTCAAGGATAGCCTGGATAGATTTTGCAACTTAGCACGAGGTGAGACTTTCGTTATACTTACCGTGGAGTTGGATAATAGTTTTGAAAAAGATCTTATCAATAAATGGTTCAATAAGTTCTTAGAGGAATGTAAAGTTAATGATGGTTTGATAATCAAATTTCTACAGAAGTTGTTCATACAAGAATATAGATACTTTCTAATTCTAAAGAATAAACCGAAAATGCTGTATGTATGTATGCATAAGGTGTCTCATAATGATAAGGAGATTTATGTCTGTACGGATGACTCTCACATACGTGTTGCAACAATTGAAGACTTGCCCAAACTATCAACTGCTGGCAATTTATTAGATAAAATTAGCCACTTGATAAATGAGTGCGAGCTGAAGAATGATGATAAGCTATTTCAGGTATTTGTAGAAAAACTCCAATCTGAGAAAATAGCTGTTGCTATGCCACCTGAAGCTAAGATTGAATATAAAGGTTCTTATCACAGCCTCTATGGCTTGGTAATTCATATGTTCTCAGAGAGCATTATTAGCATAAGTGAGCAATTTAACTTAGAGCAGCTAAACAAACTTGGGGAAATTAAGGACAGAGTTAAGAAGGTTTGTGAAGAATTTCCAAATGTAAGGGATGTTACAGTCCTTAACGATTTCGGTAAAGGAAAAGGACTAGCTTACTTCATGTATGCACTTAAGAATTGCCCACCTGATATATGTAAAGAATGTTATAATACTTATCAAGAAGTTGAAAATGAGTATGAAAAACTTTCTAACGCTAAATTCTACATATCTAGCATTGAAGATAAAGTTGAACTTAATTTCGAAAGAGATGGTATTGTATATTCACTTGATACAGCATCTCTAGGTGAAGTAAGATTATTACATCTAATAACGACATTACTTGCATTTAAAAACAAGGTAATAATTCTTGATATGCCAGAGTCATGGCTTAACCCATCAACAATAGCTAAGGTAAAGACACTAATTAAGGGGTCACAGGAACGTAGTAAGAATCAAGTAATTATAATAACACACTCACCTTTCTTTGTAGATCCTGAGATTTTAAGTAGGGGTAATATATTCAGATTTGCTTATAAAGACCATTACAGTAAGGTAACTCGCATAAAGGGAGAACCTAAATTTACTCACTTAGAATTTCTACAAAAAGCATTATTCTCAGATGTAATAGTGTTTTGTGAAGGATATGAAGAATACCAATTAATGTTTGCCTTATTTGCAGTAGGAGCTATTAGATCAAGTCAACAAGTTGAACTTGTTGACTTACAAGGCAAATTTAAACAATTCCTAACTCTATATGAAGCACCTATAAGGAAGTATGGTTCACATCTTGAACAAAAATACATTATTTTAACTGATCATAAACCATTTAAGGATCCAGAACAAGCAAGAAACATTCTTAGACAGATATTAGATAAATTGAGCGTAAGAGCAGAGGATTGGATTAAAGTGTATAAGGATTTTAATGATCTACTTGATAAATGGGGAAAAATAGAATTCGAGAAGCTGTATGAACGTTACACAAAGGCTTTGGAATTCTATGAGATGTATTTCAGAGAATATTTCAGCTATGATGATATTGTTTTATGTATAATACCAGCTGACGATGTTAAAGCTATACTCAGGCCTTATAAAGCAGATGTAGCTGAGTATGAAGTAGCTGATGTAATTTTTAAAATGTACAAAGAAGGTGATATACCTAGCGAAATAGAATTAAAACTAAAACTTATTTTAGAATGTTTGAGTAGAAAGCTATCCTAGTAATTCTTAACTAAAATCAAGTACCTGTCACTAAAATAATCCGCCTCACCACTGAGCTTTACAGTACGTATAGTTACAAATCTTCTGCCTGGATAGAACTTCATAAAATTTAATTTCATTAACTATAGTATTGTGAAGGTCATAAATGCCTAATGTGGTTGAAAAGCTATGAGATTTAATTTCATTCTTAGAGTCTGTCTATTACAGCTCTCTGTTAAGTTTGAAATATTAAGTAATTGTTATCTTATCATGAAACTATCCCATTCTTAATATCCATTCCTATAAATCTACAATAATTCATTTGATATCCTCAATTTCTAGTTGAATTTTTCAAACGCATGCTATATAGAAGTGATAAGCTTTTAGTAAGTTTGTTCTATAAAATCCTATAGTAAGTAGTGTAGTAGTTACTAATGATATCATGAGTATAAATTGTGTTTTTAATGATAATAACAATACTAAGTTGAAAATAAGGATAATAAATACATAGATATAGAGGTTGTTGTCAGATTACAAATCAACAATTAACATATCTCTCTGGAGCGTAAATAAAGTATGCAATAGTTATTTAAGAACGGAATAGTAATGCATTGTATGAATGAATTGAGGTTAAGAATGTTAAGTAAGTATTTAAGTTTTCTATTTATGATTGTTTTATTTATGATACCTATAATAGGAATGATATGTATGACATGTGTAATTCTTTATTTCATGCTAGATTTTGACATGGCAATGATACTTACATTAACTATATTTCTAATTCCCTTAACTTATTCAACAACTTTATATGCAACACCTTCAATTAAAATTATGAAAGAAGTTAAATACATAGATCTTGATCATTTAAGAAAATTCGTTAATACGGAGGCTTTTAAATCACTTTATGAGAATCTTTTCATTAAAATTTTAGTAAGAGAAGGATTTAGAGGAGGATTTTCTATGGCCGTATAACACAACAAATACTCACAATAAAACGTAAAGAAAACAAATAATACCAAGTAAAGGGCAAATTATATTAACACTATCAAGCTTAAACATCTAGAAGATGGACATTGTACTTTACACACCTACATATCGTACAAAATACTTAATTCAAGTTGTAATTATAGCTTGTGGGGCTCTTGCAGCTATAATCTTAAGCATGTATTTTTCAGGTTTTTTGGGAAAGTGTGTAGATGTGGAATTTAAAAATCTTATATACGACAAATACATTATTGCTAATTCCATGTTAAATCTTACCATTAAATCATCATGTAATGTTAGTGCTAGAGTTTACATTGTTGACCCTTTAGGTAATAAGAAGTTGATTTATGTACTCAATCATTCGGGTACTTACAATTTTTCTTTTCCTATCTATAGGGTTGGTGATTGGCATATTGAAGTACTATCTTCAAATGATAAGTTACTATATGTGCGATATTTCAGAGCTATACTTGATAAATATGAAGCCGACGTAGAACATTATAGTTATTTAAGTTTTTGGTTCTCGATTGCAAGCTCTATCGGATCAATTATTGCAGTAGTTATGTCTGTTGTATCAATTTGGTTAAGTATTAGGAAGTCCAAACATTAATTGAGATCAGTAAGGTGTTTAATGCATAAAAATTTCAAGTATCATTATTATAAGAGAGAGAAAAATAGAAGGACCTTCATGAGATGCTGTTGAAAAGTAAATTATAACTCAAATTGTTGAGTATTTATTAAGAGGAGTCTCTTGATAAGTCGTAATGATATGTAGGTTTTAGGTGTTGTTTTAGAATTTCTGAATTTGTCTCTATCTCTTTCTCAATGCTTTTCTAAATTCCTCGACATCAATAAATATTAGTGCTAGTTCATTTAACTCAAACTTGATAAGCTTCATGTATGTGATACTTGAAGTAAGTACTTGATCTTCATCACTCTCATTTTCAAGAATTGTCTTCACTAAGGAGACTTTGCTTAGGTAGGTTACGAACATGTACTTGAAGTATTCATCACTTAAATATTCTTTAAGAATATCTTTACAAAGAAATACCTATCCTATGTGTTAATATTTTGATTATTCTAAACCTAGTATAGTCATAATTTTAGTTCCTCTAAAAGTTGTATAATCATTCTCAATTAGACATTTATAGAATTGTTAAGTAAAAAGGTGAGAATTGACATGAATATTAAAGTAGTATTGATTTTCTAGCTATAAATTCTGCTCTTCGTCCTGGATTCCAATTTCTAGCAGGTCTATAATATCCTACTATTCTTGACCATTGCTCTACATTAACACTACCACATTTTGGACATTCCCAAATTAATGCAGTAGTCCTATAACCACAATCAAGACAAATACTTTGAGTTGGTGTATAGCTAAAGTAAATGACATTATAATTCTTAACAATAATTGTGATTAGCTTTTCAACGTATTTAGACTCAATTAATTTATGAGTGAGTAAATGCTTAATAACGCTACCAGTAAATATTTTTTGACATGAAGATTCAATTTCTAAATTCACATCATTATCTTTATGAGAAAGTATTTAATTGTTGATGTTTGGGGTTGTCTTAGGTGAGGTTTTATATTGTTTAAAGATTTCATTTAATTAGTAAATGAGATGAGACCCCCAATAAATCACGGAGGGTTAGCCTCTGTGAACATTGGGGGTTGATTAATAACGTCACGCGATGAAGCCACATTTAAGGGCTGATTAAGGTTTGTGGGGGAGGGGCGGGAAAAATATGTAATGTTCTTACTAACTTACGAATCTAGAAATGTTGAAGAAAAGAAGTATTTAGAATATTTATTGCATGAATGTTTAAAGGATGAGATTTGCAATGAACTTTACAATCATGCCTTAAATTTATTGAGATAGCAATATTTAAGAATAGAAATGTTGAGGAATTTTTGAGATTAAAGAAGATTTGAAGAATTATGAAATTAATTGTACAACTATTTCAAAATTAATAATTGTTTTTCCCTCTCTCCCAATCCGTCACTAATTCACCGCCTATGTGCGGTGCCCCGCTTAAACTATGAAGGCGGGGTAGGTTTCGATGAGGAAGAAACACCGTTGAGGAAAAAGAATTCACATTAGGTGAAAACATGAAATTAAGTATTAAAGAGAAGAAAGGGGTTGAGAAAAAACTAATTGAATACTTACTAAACAATTATCCAGAAGTAATTAAGAGAAGAGAAAATGAATTAAAAATAAATGAGAAGATAAGTAAATGGTACCTACTAGGAGCATACATAGGAGATTTCAGCCGTATTAGGGTTAATGAAGTAAGTGTAATGATACATTTTACTTCCACTAACTATTACGGACTAATATGGGGATATAGAGTATTTTCAAGTCTTGGAAATGTAAGTATGAACATTACTTTATTGAATAGATTTGGCAAAAATCTAAGAGTTGCCTTACGTGTAACACTACCAAGAAATGAATATGAAGAGCTAGCATGGAGAAAAGATGAAATCATTGATTATGTAGTTAGATGCGTAGAGAAAACAGGAAATGTAGAGATATTGCTAGACTTCATATCAGGATTATGTGATGCTGATGGTAATATAGGATACTATTACACAAAGTCAAAATCGGTGTATAGAATTTGTCTAAGAATTTTTTCAACTAAATACAAATGGTTAGTTAGAATTAAAGAACTTCTAAATAAATATAACTACTATACAAGGATTGGACGAGATAGAAAGATCATGTACATTAGAACATACAATACAGATTTACTGACAAGACTTAAATTACTACATCCAGAGAAGTATACAAAACTTGAATCTGTTAAAAGGTTTAAGAAAACAACATTTGCTAAGGAAGAATTTGAAAAATATGTAAAACCATACTGGCCAAAACACGTAAGAGGAGGTTCAAGCAAATGGCTACTTAAATACTTCCCCGAAACCCCTCCCCCATAAGTAGGACGATTTTAGGGATAAACTTCTGAATAATAGAAATTCAAGTGCTGATTAACTTATCCTCTTTTACTCTTTCGAATATTTTTACTCTACAAACTATACATACATAAAAACTTATTAATCTTACGTTAGATTCATCAATACTATGAATGATAGTATTTGTCCTCTTCAATGGAGATATGGTTCTGAAGAGATGAGGCAAATCTTCACAATTTCAAGTATTGTTAAACATTACGTAATGGTTGAGAAAGCTCTTGTATGTACTTTAGAAGAGTACGGTATTGCTGAGAAGGGTTGTTGTGAACTTCTTGATAAAGTTAGCTTTGATCCTAAAGTTATCTATGAACTTGAGAAGACCACAGGACACGATATTGCTTCACTCGTAATGAAACTTGAAGAGTTAACAAAGTGCAGATTTATACATTACGGTGCTACAAGTTACGATATTGTAGATACAACGTGGGCCTTAATCATTAGACAAGCTTTAAGTCTAGTTAAGAGGAGGTTGAAAGAAATTATAGACATACTCATAGATCTCGCCAAAAAACATAGAGATACTCTAATGATTGGTCGAACTCATGGACAACATGCATTACCAATAACTCTCGGCTTTAAATTTGCAAACTACATATATGAATTCAGCAGAAGCTTAGAGATGATATGTAATGTAGAGAAACTCGTAGTTAAGGGTAAGATTTCAGGTGCTGTAGGGACTATGGCTTCCTGGAATGGTTTAGGTATAGATATTGAGAAGAAGACTCTTGAGAAACTCGGCTTAGAACCTCACGAAATAACTACACAAGTAGTTCCACGTGATGGATTTGCACACCTTATTTCAACTCTTGCAATACTTGGAAGTCAACTTGATAGACTTGCACTTGAGATTAGAGAATTATCAAGAACTGAAATTAGTGAGCTTCGTGAAGGCTTTGAGAGAATTGGCAGTTCAGCAATGCCACATAAAGTAAATCCTGTAACTTGTGAAAAAATTAGCGGACTTGCAAAAATACTTAGAGGACTTGTAATTCCCGCTTTAGAAAATATCCCGTTATGGCATGAAAGAGACTTAACTAATAGTAGTAGTGAAAGAATATTGATACCTCATGCTTTTCTAATAATTGATGAGATGTTAATATCCATGATTAAAGTTCTTAAAAACTTAACAATAGATACTGAAAGAATGCTCAAAAATCTTGATCTACTTAAAGGTTACGTACTTACTGAAGCTGTAATGAATATATTGATAAGTAAAGGATTGTCAAGAACGGAAGCACATAAATTACTTAGGGAATTAACGAGAAGATATGGCGATAAGGTAAGTTTGAAAGAGGCTTTAATGAACTTTGAAGAGATCAGAAAATACTTGACACCTGATGAAATTGAAGGCATAGATTACAAGAACTATCTAGGAATGTACAATGAACTTATCGATAGAGCAATCAACTACGCAATGAGAGTTATGAAAGGTTTGTAAATAATTCTTGAGAAATCTTACTTATAAAACCTTTCACTCTTTCATCAACTATAGTTCCAGTAGTCTCTATAAAATTCTTCAGTAAATCTAAATCACGAAGATAATTAACATAATATTGAGGTTTATAGTTGAGTATAATGTCCTCACTATATCTAACCATATTTAATACCTTAGTAATTTTTAAATAATCAATTACTCCACTCCTATCAAATATTGAAAGACCAGCTTCTACTCTGGACTTATTGTTATAGTATACTACCTTTACAAAATTCATGTATGTGAGTATGGTCTTTGTAAAGTCTTTTAAAGATCTTCTACTAGAAACATCAATAGCGAGTTTTAAGGTTTTTGGAGTTATGAGATTAGCAACTTCATAGACATCACTTAAATCTTTAAAGAACTTCTTACTAAACCTCCAGACAACTTTGATGCCGTAAAGTGATGCTGTATCAGTAACGTCAATGATGAAGTCCTTGTCTTTTGGATTCAGAATTAAGTACTTAACGTTTAAGTAGTCTAGAAGATTTAGTACTCTGTCAATAATATCCATAGCTTTAGTACTCTTAGGTAGGGTTAGTACCTTAACGTACTTAACATTTAGTTCTTTATCTTCTAACTCGATAGCAAGTTTAGGAATGAATTCTATAATTCTACTTCTAATGATACTACTAATGTTCAATTCAACATCCATGCCTTTAAGAACATTTTTTACTTTATCAATGCTATCAACGTTAATGCTTACTAGAAACTTCACATTACTTCTCTTTCACGTTAACTTTATATGTCTAATTTTACGACTATACTTTCAGCGCTTGAAGATTAGCTCTCTCATTCTTGCTCCAATACTTTCAATCTTATGACTCTTCATCTTCTCTAAGAGCTCTTTCATTTTTGGACAACCTCTCTCATATTCTTCAAGCCATTCCTTAGCGAACTCTCCACTTATAACTTTCTCAGCTGCTTTCCTCATTCTTTCTTTAACTGAATCGTCAATTACGTATGGTCCTACAGTTAATCCTCCATATCTTGCAGTCTCGCTTACACCTTCAAGCATTCCATATATACCTCTCTCCCATATGAGATCCATTATGAGCTTTGCTTCATGTAGTACTTCAAAATATGCAACTTCAGGTTGATATCCAAGTTCTATAAGTACTTCGAAAGCTTTTCTTATAAGTTCCATAAGTCCACCAACAAGTACACACTGCTCACCTATAAGATCTGTCTCAGTTTCTTCAGCAAAACTTGAAAGTATCACTCCTGCTCTTGTAAATCCATTAGCCTTAGCTATAGCTAAGGCAGTATCTAATGCATGTCCCGTATAGTCTTGATGTACAGCTATTAAGGCAGGCACTCCATGACCTTTAAGATACATTTCACGAACAGCTTTGCCAGGACCTTTAGGTGCTACTAGAATTACATCTATATCTCTCGGTGGTTTAATAAGTTCAAACCTAATATTGAATCCATGAGCAAAACATACAGTACATCCTTGCTTTAAATTTGGTGCGATCTCTTCACGCCATACCTTAGGTTGAATCATGTCAGGTATTAGTATGATGATGATATCGCTTATTTTGACAGCCTCACCTATAGTATATACATCAAACCCATCGCTTTTAGCAACTCTCCAACTCTTACCTTCAGGTCTAAGTCCAAGAACTACCTTTAAACCACTATCACGCATATTTTGAGCCCAAGCAGTACCCTGAATTCCATAACCAATAATAGCTATAATCTTATTCTTAATTAAGTCTAGTCTTGCATCTTCATCTCTAAAGATTTTTGCCATGATTATTAAGAGAAGCTTTTAAGTATTTAATCATTACCTAAATTTCCGAAAAATACTTAAAAATTAAGTAGAAGTGTAGTACCTGAGAAGAATTACATTAATAAGAGGTTGTACGGTGATGTTATGGATGGATATGAAGGTCTTTATGAAATTATACCTGAAGTTAAGGAGAAGATAAGCATACTTAGAAGAATCTTTGAATTATTAAACGAACGTAACTGTGTTACTCTTAGAGAGATTGAAATTGAATGTGATATACATTACAGAACAGCTAAGCGTTATGTTGAATTTTTGAGGCAGAAGAATATAGTAAGTATTAGAAAGGTTGGTAGAGCATATGTCATTTGTAGACAAGTATCGACAACATTAGAGTATGACTATCTATTTCTAAAAGTACTTCTTGAAAAGTAAGCAGATCTTCATCACAGATATACTGAGCTAACAGGTACGATCAAGAAAATGTATAGTGAAAAGAGAAAACACATAACTAGAAGTATAGAGGTAAATGAACTCATAGATGAACTTATGAGTGAGAAGGATAGATTGATGAGTGAGTTGGGCAAGGTTGAATCAACACTTTTTAAATTAATCACATCAATTATTAAAAATTCACACATTCTAGATAATACAGATTTCGTACTATCATCGATTAATGATGCACCATTCTATATAAGAGTTGAGAGCTTCTTATACTACTACGGAGTACTCACGATTCATGATGTAAATTTCATGCATGGTTCAAAAGATGACTTTATAGAGATGTTTAATCCAATTAAGTACTATCAATGCATATACATGTACATGAATCATTTTGAAGATGGTATGTTAAGTAATGTGGTTGAGGGATTGAAGAAAATTTTAAACAATACTGACATACCATTAGTAATTGAACTTAATGGTGAGTGCAAAAATTTACCGAGTATTAAGCATCTATCAAGATATGGAAAATATGTTGCAAAACTTGAAAATTACCACATACTAGATAAGTTATAACAAGAGGAGACATTATTAACTCAGTATCATGTAATATCTCTTAATAATGATGAACAACTCCGTCACTGATAGTGATGATTTTTTCGGGGAGCTGAAAAATAGAATAATAATTCTCGATTCATCTGCAATATTTCACTTAAAAAATCTTCAAGTTCTGAGAAGTATAGGGGCTAAGTTATTAACAACAAATTACGTAATCAATGAAATCAAAGACTCGATCTCTCAAACAATAATTGATCTAATCAATATCGAGATATTGGAGGTTCATAGCGAAGAGGTGGATAGATTAAGAAGAAAAATAAAAAGTAAGGATCTTAGTGATGCCGATCTTTCATTAATAATTTTAGCTGAAAAATTAAAGTATCATCATCCTGTAATAATTACTGATGACTTCAAGTTAAGTCAAGAATTGAGAAGAAGAAGATTTAAAGTTTTGAAAGTCTTTTTCAGGAGCAAATCAAGGTTTCAGTAAAGACATGACAGTGTTATAAGAGTAAAAGTTCATGCTAGTAATAACATACCTATTCTATGTTCATGGCACGATCTTTAAACATGTAGAATTGTAGGGAGGTATGATTATTCTGATGGGGCCGCCGGGATTTGAACCCGGGATCACTCGGGCCTGAGCAGAACCTTATATGCATATTGCATATACTTAATGATATGCATGATTAGCGAGTTTGCATAGCAGTATCGTTATATATCTGCGATGTGCCTTTATCATATGTATGAATTTCTCCCAAGAGTACAGGAAAATTTCTGATTATGAGTTAATAACAAAAATATACGGTGAAGACCTTATCAAGAAGATCTTGTCTATTCTGATTGATAAACATGCATTACTTATATACGGTCCTCCAGGAACAGGAAAAACAACATTAGCACGTATATTAGCTAATGAACTAGGAGCTGAATTTAGGCAAGTAACTGTGCATGGTTGGTTTACCAGGTTTAATTGGATTGGAGGTCACGTAATTGAACATGGCGAAACCATTTGGAAAGATGGCATCTTACTTGAGACAATAAAGAGTAATAGAAAAACTTTAATACTACTTGACGAAATAAATAGAGGAGAACCCGAGAGATTCTTAGCAGAAATATTCACGGCATTAAGTGATCCTGAATTAAAGTTTGAAGTACCTGAAATAAAATCCAAATCCGTTCTTTTCCTAATATCGGCCGGTCATCCCATCAATGTGGTATGGTCGATATATGAGTGGAAACTTAGATGTGAAGAACACTCATCAACTTTCGAGGAATGTGAAGAACCAATAATATGGGGATATGAATCCAGTAAAAGTTTGCGATATATAGACTTGTTAAGGCGTGAATATAGTAGGCTATATCTCGCAGTATATATTCGAGGTCGCTTTCCATATAGAATGTTAGGTTTTCTAGGCGAAATCTATAATCTTGGAAGTGTATTATTCGAAAAGGATGAGACATACTTCGATGAACCTCGATGGAGATATCTAGTATTACTTAAACCTATTCTTGTGAATAAACTACTCATAGATCCTAATACTTCTTATAGGCTGCTTAAATTGAGCAGTCGAAAAAAGGGAATTATAGAAAAAGTCGAAAAAGAATTAACAATAAATCAACTAAGAGAGTATGTTAAGAAGAACAAAATTAAGATTGCAAATCTAGCTGCATATGCAATGCCTGATATCTTAAAGGAATTAGTTAAGATGTCGAAAGAAAGTCAGAAACATGAATTTGAATTTTTAAATGAAAGTATCGACCCTCAATTGCTTGAAAAGTTAGGAAATTATGTCAATTTTCTCATATTGTCTGATGAAGAGAAGGATAATCTTAGAAGAGAAGAGCTTTATCTAATTGAAAAGGAGAAATTATCTCTTGGAAACAATGATATTAAGTCTATTAACGATATAGTGGTTTTATATGATAAATATGATGTTTTGAAAAATTTCTACATACTTAATAGACGTGTGAAACCTACATGGGAAGCAAGATTTTCTCTTGATCAAATATACATTGTAGCTACAGCAAACTCGGCTGATGTCGGTGCACTTGGTAGGTTGGGTTTTGCCTTATTAAGAAGATTTCCAACTATTGAACTAATTTTCGATCTTGAGAATGATAAGCATAGAAAGGGATTTTTTGAAGTTCTAGGGGCTACTTGTGGCAAAGAAGCTTTGAAATATAGAGATGAGATATCAAAGTTATGGAGTAGTATACGAAGTATATTAGAGGAGAAAGTAGGTGAAGAACTTATCGAATGGTATCTTCCTGGCTTTGCATATTTCCTAGATTATGCTCAATTTAGACTTAAAGGATTAGATATTCAGGAATCTTTCAAAATAGCTTTTTACGGGTATATAAGGAATCTCAACTTAACAAGGTATGATATCGAAAAAATTATTAGAAGCACGCAAACGATATCGTGATGTTTTACGTAAAATTTTGTTAATCGATATTATACCTCTCATCTTGCTTAAGTATTCAAACTTAGCACTTGAGAAAGGTCAAGATCTAACATTCAGAGCTGTTCTATCATTTATGCCAGATGATTTAAGTAAGGAAAAGGTCGATGAGTATGACGTATTTATTCTAGCTGCTACACCATACCTCATTCAGCTAACTGAGAGAATAGTATTGATCTCCGTGCAATTAAGAGTTGAATACATAGTTTCAAAAGAATTTATTGCACCCATATTTGACAGATTAGCAGAGTTATACGTACATGATGAAATTGAGTCGATGATATATAAATGGGATGTAAATACTCCTGAAAATATCATGCTCAAATACTTACTTGAACTATCTTGTGAAAGTTGTAAAAGGTATAAGAATATAACTTCGTATAAGTATCTACTGAGAAGAATTGAATACCTGCTTCGAAACACATGGCTTTCACAAGTAGATATTCCCAGAAGTGTAAAGTTGAAAGATCTTAAAAGAGAGGTTGAGCTAAGAGTAAAACTTGGTCTTACACCAAGAGAATACGAGTATTTGCTTTACCTGGGTAATATTCCATACCTAGCCGCGATTGGTTTAGAACATCTGTATACTCTTTTTGAACTCTATGCACTCGCACTCATAATGAAAATAGTATATCGTGACAAGGTATCCGAAGTACTTACTCAACCTTACAAAGTTCATGATAATGTTAAGGTCTATTACCAAATGCCTCTTGATAGTAGGGGTTGTGCTTATGTTGATATAGCAGTTTCTAAAGACAATAAACTACTTCTCTATGAAGTAAAACTTACAAATTCATATAATTACTTAATAGATTCTATTCATCAAGTAACATATTATACTGAACTTGCTAGACAATTCAGTATGGATGTGCATGCCTATTTACTATACCATACAACCCAGGACGATGTAAGATCAAGATTTGAAATGTTTGCAAAAAGGTGTTGCAAAGATTATATAGATGTTATATTTCTTGAAGTTGATGAACATAAAGACATTGCTAAGCTATCCCGAACATTAATAACATAATCATGCATATAGGTAATGCTTATATGCTTCAGACCTTAAGTATTTCTGAGTAGTATGGTTGATCCTGAACTTATTGATTTGGGTAGGGTATGTAGTGATGTTAAGAGGAAGATTGTTGATTATGTTCTTAATGTTAAGAAAGTTTCGCCAGCTGAACTTGGTTATGATAGTACATATATTTACAAGATTAAGCATGGTAAAGTAAGAATTAGCGATGAACTTGTTAAGAAATGTCTAAAATACTTATCAACTGATGAGTATGCCAGAATTGTAGGTACTTTACCACTAAGTGAAGAAATCTCTCTAGATACTGCTGTTAGAGTCGTTAAGAAAGCAATTGAAGATTCAAGATTTAGAGAATTCTTACTGCAATTACTTAACAAGTATTTGGGAGAATACATTACGAAGGCTAGTAAAACGTATGTAGTTAAGGAAAGTGATATCGATGAATTTATTAAAGAATTGAGAAGTCAAGGTAGAAGTGAAAAAACTATTAATGATCATGTCCGTAATCTTAGAGATATACTTTCTAGACTAGATTTTACACTTAATCCTGATAAGTTACGTGATTTAATTCAAGAACTTTATGATGATGGTTATACCGATTATCAAGTACGTGATAGATTAATCACACTTAAAAAATTCATCAAAACTATAGTAATGAAACATGAACCATACGTCGGTAGAGTTCTTTACGATTCATTCAGAACAATTAAACCAAAAAGGGAATTCATTAACAAGCCAACTTTAACACTTGAAGAAATAAGAACTGTTTGGAAAGAACTTCCAAGTCTCGAATCTAAACTATACCTTATCCTACTAGCAGAATGCGGTTTAAGGCCAGGTAAGGAAGTATTTAACATTAAAGTTACAGATATTGATTTCGAGAATAGAATTATCTACATTAATAGAGATGATCCGTACAAGAAAGCGTACATAACATTTTTACATGAAAATACTGCTAAATGGATTAAAGAAACATATCTACCATATCGTGAAGAATTTATTAAGATTTATGAAAATTCAATAAAGAATTTACCAAACATAAGTGATGAAGAGATTAAGAGATGGAAATTGAAGCTCATACCATTTGATGAAGATAGATTAAGACAAGAAATTAAAGAAACCTTCAGAAGGGTTTTTAGTAAAGAAATTGATCTTTACAACTTTCGTAGTTTTTGGCCTACATTTATGACGTTTCAAGGTGTTCCTGGTCAAATTATTGATATTCTTCAAGGACATGCACCACCTAAAGAATTTGAAGTACTTATGAAACATTATGTAATAATCGGGAATCAACATTTCATTTTAGAGCTAAGAAAATGGTTTGAAGAGAAAGCACCAAAAATACTAGTTTAAGCTATGTTTTGGGAAATTTTCCAATATTTTCTTCAAAATTACCTTCAATAATTGCCGCTATAGCTACAGCCATTATGGCATATTATAGCGGGAAGATGATACGACAGCTAAGGATTGAAAAATTAAGAAATAGTGTCATTAAAGTTATAGCATGTTTCATAGACCCTATACTAAAGGGTTGTAATTATACTAGAGAGCTAATTGAAGATTTGAAAAATAATTGGATAATTAATCGTTTGTCCGACCTAACGCTCAATAATCTATCTTGAATGTCGACGATGAGTCTGGAATATGTAGTGACTTTCTTTTCATTGCGGAGTCCGAGAGTCATCATATAAAATTTGTGAATGTTCTAATAAAGTCTATCTCTACAGCGTGAAGCGAGATATCATGACTTCTCATTATGCATTTAAGTTTAAAAATGTGAGAACTATGTTATCTGGTGTCTAGAGCAGATCAATATTGGGATAATGATAAAGTGTTTAGACATCATATAGCTTATGAATATTTAAGAAGGTTAGGTTTTCAGACCCTACTTGCTAATAAAGAACCTTATAGAATAAGGATTTCCAAACTTCGTGAAGAATATCCAAAGTTAAGCAATCTATTACTTACAAAGTCGAAAGGTTCATCTATTGATTTAGATATTTTTGGGATAAAGAATGGGATTCTCATTTTACTTGAATTGAAGACTCGATTAATTCCTCGTCAATATTATATGTACAAGAACATTGATGTTGTTTATAAGAAACTCAGGTACCATTTTGACGAGCCTATCAATGCTATTAACACCTGGAATAATATACGTTCAATGAACGTAATGGATGAGTTCGATGATGTTACTAGTGTTGGTGAACTTTTCAAAGCATTAATTGGAATTAAATGTCATAAAAATGCTTCAAAGTATCTAAGGCAAGTTGATAAAGTTTGTTTTGGAATGATGATACCACAAACCTGCATTCTAGAGTCAGATAAAATTTATCAATGGCTTTTAAATGTGAAAGATTTAGCATCAAAATACATAAATAAAGACTTAGAACCCACCATCATAACATATAAACCCCTGAAACTAAATAAACGAGGGATACCAATAGAAATATTATTCTCATGCATAAAAGATAACTGCAGAACTTGTAATATAATGAATATGAGCATAAATCCCAACTTACCAAACAACATAAAAGGATGTGAAGAGTGTAATTACAAAGAAATTTGCAAGGAACTATGCATTATTAGCAATGACACTATTTGAGAATGCTCATCATTTTCAAACCTCACATGATAACTCAAGGGGCTAGTTCCTACCATTATTAAAGTCTTGATATGAAGATAGTAAATGTTTAAAGAACATTTAAGAGATCGTGCTCGTGACTTCGCATGGGAATTTGACTACATATTAGGCTTGTGCAAGACTCTTTAAGACGAGATGTGCTTGCAAGTCGCATGAACATTTATACAGACCTTGTTTAGCATTAAGTAGGTGGAAATGAAGAAGACCTTAAATTAGTCAAGCGCTGCAAGTGTTGTAGAATCAATATCGTCGATATTAAAATACCTCTTAGTGAGTTTTATACAAAAAATCAATAAGCTTACAATCCTCAATAACAAGTAGGAAAACCGCTAAATTCGTTTCAGCTGCAGCACGTCTTGACCCTAATACTAGTTCGCAAAGCGCAATTCAATGCTTAATCTAATATCAGCACTACTTCTAGGAATTAATACCAGAGGAAGATTTGCTCAAGTCATTTTTTGAAAACTAGGTTTTTGCTTGAGTTTGTGTAGGGCGACAAATGTTTTTAACAGTATTATGTAATCTACTATGGATAAGAGGAAACCAGGCGGTTTCTTCATATAAGTCCTAACTATAGGTGTAAGTTCATGAAATACTACCATAAGACTTTGCCATTCACCGTATCTGTTTACATAAGATATCTCTAAAACACAGTCCCCTTTGCTGAGATATTTATTGTAAAAGTCTCTATCAATTATAGCTAAGGTGCCCATTGACGCACCTGCCGATAGGGGAGTTAGACAAGCATGTCGTGGACTACTTATATGTTTAGTCCATTCCTCTGGGGGTAGTGGTACTTCATTACATATAACCCTACTTACCCCTACAAGGTACGCGGGTATTGAACCAACATTCATAATACTTAAGTGAATCGCATCATTGTGCTTCAAAGCGTATACAGCAAACACCGGTTCATCGCATACTTTGTTAAACCAATGTTGCCTGTAAGCAAGCTCGAACTGAAAGATGGCTACAAGCACTAATAAAGCTTCAAAGAGTTTACCCCAATACAATCCTAAAACGACAATCCCGATAATGATAGCTACCCTACCAACGAGCTCCGCAATTAACTTGCAGAAACCTTTGAAAAACAATGATTTTCACCGTTTGCCTTTAGGTACTTACATATGTTTAAAAAAGCAACGGTATTATGTACCCTGCGACAGTGCCTATAGGAAACGTAAACGTCTTGCCGCCAACTTTCCCAACCATGTTAACACTATTACCCCGTCAACCATAATACCTATAAGCACATATGTTAGTAAAATGATTCTTAACACTTTCTTTAAATAACAACCCTTCAAGCTGTTCACCTCTTCCTAGCAGGCTTTACAAAAGCTCTAGTTTTTTTACTCTTAGCTTCAACTTCCTTAGGCTTAATTTCAACCCGTTTCGACCACCCCCAGCCCAAGTCTTAGCATCTACGTTGGACGGAGTAGTATAAGTCACATATGGGATATTTTCTCTATGCTCTTTGAGAGATGCGTTGCTCACCTTCCATTCAATCATTTGTCGAGAAGTGTTGTAGTGGCTGATGACAAGTTTCCTAACTCTCGAGGTGTAATGGTTCTATAACACCTATTGACTCTTGTAACGGCAAGTACTGGCATGAACTCTACAACCCCGTGATAAAAACCCACGCCTACATTTTATAAAAATGTCGGTTACAAAACTGCCAGGGCGAGAAGGGATGATATCAAGGCAATACTAAGCGAAGAGAGACAAAGCCGGAGAATGCTTCTCGTTGCTTTGCCGGGTTTGAGTCTGTGCGGGTTTTGGGCGGGTTTCGTATTGTTTTTGAACTGGTGTTTCTCGGTTGTTGATGGTTAGGGGTCTTGAGGTTTTGTTAAGAGCTTTATTGATGAGGGTAGAATTCATTATGTTGTTGTTTTTACTTATCTTGCCATTCGTGATGGTGAAGGCTTGACGCTCCATGATTTGGCAAGTATCTTAACAATTATTAATGCAAATATTAAGAAAGGTACATTACGTTCATGGTCAAGTTACGTGGCAAGTAGAGGATACTTCAAACATATAGGTAAAGAAATATACACCTTAGGTAAGAAAGTAAAGTATAGTGAAGATGACGTTAATGTTCGTAGAGAATAATATTGTAGTGTTAGCATGAGGTTAATGTTGTGTTTGGGTAGTTGAGTATATTTAAGGAATGTATTCTAGGTAACTACCTTGAGCAACATTACTCTATCACTGCAAGCTAACGATTATTGATGGTATAGCATGATTAGCTACATACTTCATAATCTTGATCGTGATGTAACTTTAGGAATAATTAGAAATTGTATTCCTGACCATAATTAAAGATTAAGAACTAAATAATAAGGGTATGGCTTTATGCTTATTCTCACTTTGAAGAAGCTACTTCCAAACAGTATCTATCAACATCATTTTAATTTTCTTCAAGTTAATTTTTATTTTAAAAATTAACTTGCAACTGCTTATACAGAGCTAGAAGAAGCTACTTCACACTTAGAGCATATGTGAAAATTGTACCTACTTTTCAGTTAAATATTTTGGTTTTAATATCAGTTGTACTATTCTTTCATATATTCTTAATTCAAATTCATTTTTTAGTATCAATATATGCGTATTTTACCTTACATTTACTTAAATATTTCATAATTTCTTCTTCACTTAATCCTTCTTTTTCAAGTAAATCATACATATAATGATAACCTTTGAACAATCATCAATAATTTGTGATGTCTGTATCAATTCAGAAATCTTCTAGCATTATTCGAAACTTGTCTAACTCATTTAAATGACGTGAAAATCAAGTTATACAGAGAACTACTTTTGGTCCGATATTCGCAAGTCTTATCGATATGTTTCACTATTTGAAGTAGCTTCTTCCTGGAAACTCAATTAGTAGGTCTTTATATTACTTGATGATTGATGTTTCTATTTTCACTATCCCTTTCTGTTGTAGTTTTTCTACAACTTCTTTTACTCTGTATTCTGATAGGTTCAGTATCTTCATTATTTCTTTTAATGTATTGATTACAAGTTTAGGTCCATATACTCTATATTCGACTTTTCTTAGAAATTCATCATAAGTAATGAAGTTGTACATAATTTCTTCAACTTGTTTTTCTAAACCAATTTTCTCAATCTTTAATTTCTCAAGCTCCTTAGTTAATTCATTATTCTTAACTTTCAATTCATTAATAATTTTCTTCAACTCTTCAATTTCTTTCTTCTTAATCTCAATCTCATGCCTCAACTTGTCAAGTTCCTCTGAAGTCTTGGTAATGAAACTACCTATTTGTTCCGGCTTTATTTTAAGTTTCTTATATATCTCATAACATGCTAATGTACTTTCCTTAACAAAACTTGTAGATTTACCATACAATTCTTTACTGAGTTTTCTAACTTTTTCATAAATTTCTCTAGGCAATGAAATTGATATTGTTTTAGAATATTCACCTCTTAAAGATTTAGCAATAGCTGATTCAGGACCAAGTACTCTTTTAGAACCATCCTCATACTCAACAATAATTTTTCTAATAGTCATTAGAGATAAAACTGTGAATTCTTACTAATAAATCCTTAACGCTATACAAATCGTATAGGAATGTATTAGCTAAATACTAGATAAACAATATACACATTTAGTATAGCCTAATACTACATGGTGAAGCATCTAGGTATTGGATTAAGTGAGTATGTGCAGATAGTATTTACACATAAGTTAAAGAAGCTATAATAAGCATATTAAAAACACATTAAGTAAAATACTAAAACCTAAACAATAGAAGTATTCCAGTATATAATCATCTACACTAACTACTAGATACTTAACATGTTTAGAGATTTTGAATTTAAAAAAAAGAATATTAAGAATAGAGTTTTTACTAAGTATTAAGTATCTATCGTTTGCTGATCTTGACATTTTCGATTCTATTCCCAACTCCATAGTATTACGACATCAACCTTAATCTTATTCTTATGAAGTAATTGCCATAACCAATTATCATCTATCGGTAATTGAATATAGTATCTATTACCCATTCTTACAATATTCCTACCATGTAGATACCTATTTGTTATTAATCTATATATTGCCTCTCTATTTGATTCACTAGACATACCGAAAAGATGAAGTCTTAACTGATTTACTTTCACTAGCAAATTTCCCTATCATGCATGAATTCCAAGATAGGTCCTGTTTAAAAACTCATATAATGTAGAATTGAATCCAGGGAAAGAAGATTTGATTATCGATGACTTACAATCCAATAGATGTCTACATGTTGTTCTTCAATTGATCTCAATTGAATGATAAGTATCCTAAATACGTGATTACGTTTCCTAATTGTACTTTTTCCCTCCCTAGCAGCCTTTATAAGGTCGTACTTACTAATTATTCCCTCATCGATAGCTCTCTTTACATCGATGGGAAGCCCTATGAAACTCTTCATATTTTCTCTTCTATTTATGCGAGAATGCATACTACAGGCAACTTGAACTGTTCTAACTAATAAGTATTCCTACTCTATCTGAGGAAATGTATATCCTTCCTGATATGCATGGGTGTAAATGTTGATATGCATGGTTCGTAGAGTGGAAATTCTTAACAGAGTGAAAAGAGGTTTTTCTGATGGGGCCGCCGGGATTTGAACCCGGGATCACTCGGGCCCGAGTAGAACATTATGTAAACATTTACATACATAGCTATGTAAATATTGAACAATTCATGACTAACTGTGAGCCTAAGCTATGATTATTTTCTTGCTAATTTCTTTGCAAGTTATGTTCACGTTTATATTCCATCTACTTAAATTTTCAATGTAAGTATTATTTTACATTTTCTCCACGTGTAGGTACTATATGGATGTTTTGAAAGTTATTGAAGCTTTAATAGATGTTGCTCACGAAATTAATCTCAACATAACATCGATAGCATATACAGAAGTGAGAAATAGAAGTAAGGTCGCAATAACTGTCGGTGAATTCAACAATGATTCAAGAACAATAAACAACGCACTAGTACTGGTTCTAGACAAAAGTAAGTATGGTATTGACTGTAGTGAAGTGAATAAGCAAATCAATAAGGTATTAAAAATACTTAGAAACGTAAAAATCCATAACAAACCATTAAGGTAATGATTTTAAGAAACGTCAGAATAACCACTTAAAATACTCTAATTGCCAAGTTTAGACCCTAAACCATTAAATCATTGACACTTTGACAATAATTACTTGCTCAGGAAGGGACTTTCAAGCATTTTAAGGAGTGTGCAAAATAATAAAGTATTCAATATGTAGAAATGAAAAATACATGAGAATTGAAGGGAGGCATGAAGGAACTGTAACAAGTGTTACTGAGATATGAGATAAATACTGAAGAAACAGGTTAAATTAAAAGTTAACCTTCAGAGTAATCGTAGGTAAGAAGTAACACAACAAATAGTAACACGTCAGTCACACTCACTAAGAATCATTTAGTACAGGACAGCGAAAAAGAGGTTATTCAGTTCTAAATATTTCATACTCTTCATCAGTAAGTTCAATCTTTACAGGAACCTTAACGTTGCCTGTTCTTAATACACCACATCCTCTACTAGCCTTAAGAATATACTTATCGATATCGTGTTCAGATAAGCCCTGAGCCTTCAACTCCTCAACAGCTCCAGGATCATCTTTTAAGAAAAATTTTGAAGAAACATTCTCAAGAATAGCCTTACCTGTTGGTGTTTTTGTAAAATCAATTATTGATTGTGTAGCAATGATGATGCTACACTCCATTGCTCTAGCCATTCTTACAAGAAGTTCAGCAAGTGATTGAGTACCAGGATACTTAGTAACTAGGTGAAATTCATCAATGAATACAAGCTTCTTACCAGGCAGCTTCACAATTAGTGACATAATGACTAGTGATAATAATGCCATGATTAGCGCTTTTACACGCTCATTAACGATTTCCCTAAGACCAAAAATGAAATGTCTATAACGCTTAACATCTAGTTTTAACTCACCATCATATATGAAGTTATCAGCACGTAATGATTCTAAATAAAGCTTGAGCTCATGTTCAAACACCTTACCAATCAAGTCTTCATAGTTATTAGCATTAGATGCGTAGTATAGTAATCTACCTCTCCATTTAGAATCAATACCGTAAAGATTAATTATGAAGTCAACAACATCTTGAAAAGTCAATACACCTTTCCTAGCCAACTTTACAGGATCTAAACCACACCCCATTCTTGATGGTGAAAAATCAATAATGTAGTAATTATCCCAAAGTTGCTGTGCAAACCTTACCCAATTACTCATTGGGTCAATAATGAATATCCATGGCTTGTATGCCTCATCCATGCGCTTAATAATTACGCTTGCACTTACAGTCTTACCAGCACCTGAAACACCAGTAACGGCTAAATGCCAATTTGTACGTCCATGAAAAGGCTTGTAAAGATTGATAAATACTGGACTTTCCGTAATAATGTTCTTACCAAAATATACACCTTCATCTTCAACAAGTTCCATGGACGTTACAGGATAAGTTATGGATAAGTAATTACTTGAACTATACATTGCAGGTAACTCGATAGGTAATTTGCTGGACTTCAGTATCTCTGGCATGTTATAGAGTTTATGCTGTATCAATGGTGGTGCTTCTATAAAGACTCCCTTACTCGACATTTCGTTTACGAGTACTTTCTCTTTCTCTTTGAGCTCTTCTAGACTATGCGCTCTAACTATGAAGATTATCAGGAATCTTAATAGTCTTGATCCTTTGCTTAAAGCTTCACATACCATTTTATAATTTTCTAGCATTATCTCTCCATGACTAGTTATAGTTCCTGCAACTGATTGTTTTGTCAAGTGTCTAAACATTGAGTATAGTCTAGACTGTTCATCACTTGCCGATACGAATGTCAACATAACTTCATGCCAAAGTCTAGACTCTACAAATCCTGGCTCAACATCTTGAAATTGATAAGCAATTAAGCACTTAGCAAATGAGCCATCACTCAAGACCAAATATGTTGGTTTAGTCTTCTCAATTAATAGCCTTGACGGTTCTTCATTAATTACTTGAAATGGTGGTAAGGTATTGGTAAGTATGTAATATCTTCTATCATTTATCACGAACTTATTCCTACACCACCTAACAGTTGTTTCAACATTCTGAACAAGCACTAGCAATCTCGAAACATTAGCCAAGTAATTCCCCCATGACGTAAGTACAACTTCAGGCTCAGTACTTAACACTATGCTTGAAGCATCAACTATTCTAAACCATTTCATAAAACATTAAAAACAATGCTTTAAAAAGCATCAAGGTGTGCAAATCTTAAAAATTTGCATTAAAAATTACTTAACCTTACATTACTAATGTATGTTCAGGAAAAGTAAGTATTTTCAAAATAGTAATATTTCCTTCCTTAAGCGTAAAAGAATCATAATAGAATTTGAAACAAACATTAAATGCAAATACTGTGGTAACTACTTAATCTTTAGAGAATATGAGGACGATGTTCCACTACTTTGTAAGAAATGCAAAATAGCATCAATAATACCTAAACACAAAATTAAGAAAACAAGAAAAAGAATAACATTCAAAGTAGTATTAGTAAAAACTATACAATCAATTATAACAACCAATAAGATTAATCATGAGATTAGAATAATTGAAAACTTGAAAAATAGAAGAAGGAAATGAAAGTGGGATTCTAAATTCTCTTTCAGAAATTGAAGGTTGTAGCTTATTTAAGACCCTTCAATCAATCCTAGATACCTTTGCACTATTTTCCTGATAAGTCTTCTAATTTCCCCTTTCAATTATACACCGTTGAGGGAATTGATGGACACTGTATAAAGTACCCCAACTAGTTTTGAGATTAGACATTTAAATCCGATTTCAGGTACAATAAGAAATTGTGATAGAAGAATTGAAAAAGAGATGCAAAGTGATTTTTAGTACTTAAGGTAATGTATTTATATTTCTACATCTAGTACTAGTATCCTAAGCGTTACTCGCGTGTATGATAATACAATTACTCAGGATGAAGCTAGGATTGCCTATGATGAAACATATCGTGAATTTATGAGAGAGTATGATACTCTACCTCACGAACCGATGCGTATTGATTTACCATATAGATATCGTGGAATACTCATATACGCTCAACTAAGGATTATCAGGATAGAATATGGATTTGAAGATATTAAAGAACTCATTGACACACCAGAAGAATATCACATATACAAGCTGAAGGACATTTTAAGATACACATTCCTAGTTATAGATGACATACTGGTAACTCTACTTGCAAAAGCACTATATGATTATGTGCAATACCTTATAGATAGGATGGGTAGTGAAGAAGATCTTTCTGAGGTCTCAAAGATGTATTAAAGTCCTATGCTCTTGCTCTTTCTGCAAAACTGATGATGAGTTTATGATGTGTAATGCCAGGCAAGTTCAAATATATTCTTTCTAATCTCGCAACACCGGTTGCGTCAGGTATAATATATCTAAACTTCATATATCAGAAAACTCGCAGAATCAACCCAAGTACTGGAACGAGAACTTCGGGTTAAAGCAAAATATTGAAGAGCCTTGAAGAACATTACAACAGAATGGACATGAATTAGATGTAACGAATCTTCTCATAACTATGTATATAATACAACGATGCATTCCTTCAAGATTTTTACCTTTCAGAATGCGTAGTAGATACTAAAAATAAAGTAGAAATATATTGTTAGATCCTCGACATGTAATACTCGTCAGAACTATAAGCATTATCGTAGGTTATCATATCGTATATTACATGTGTAAGTACCAACAATAATGTAAAACTTAAAAGCCCCTGGAATTTCCTGGAGGTGTCTGGTATGAAACTGGTACTTGGTATTGTGCCAGCCCCTCCATACCCATGGTATCATGTAAAGGTAAGGTCCTTACTTCTATCGGCATACTATATACTAAACAACCAGTATCAATCATTTAAGTTGCTTCAAGAATTTAAGCAGTATAATATCAATTTGGTTCTTGATAGCGGCGGCTACCAAGTCCTAAACAGAATGTTGAATTCAGAGTACGTAAATATCGACAAACTTAAGTATAATTTGATCAAGATGTTTAGCATTGTGATGAACACTCTAGTAAAGAATGATCTTGAGATAGATTATGTCTTACAGATTGACATACCCCCCAAGGTGATCTTAGATCTTAAGGATGATATTAACTATGTTATGAAGCTAAATTTCGAATTGTATGAAATCACTTGCAAGATCTGTGATGAGAACAGAATCAAAGTTGTTCCCATAATTCACGCACCTTATGAATATGCATTCAATTATTACATTAGATATCTACACGATATAGCATCTGATATTATCGCACTTGGAGGCTTTGTGCCTTATGCGCGCACAAGGCCTCACCTAGCTGCAACATGGATAGAGAATCTTCTAGACTTAATAGATTGCAGAAGAATCCATCTCTTAGGATTATTTATGCCAAACCTTTTACGCAAGTTAAGACAACTTCGGGACAATAGATTGATCATAATTGATTATGCTGGTTGGAGGAGGGCGGCAGCGTTAGGATTAATATTGACACCATGGGGATATAGAAAGATAACTGATAGGGGGAAAAGAAGAAATGCACCAAGACCGACAGAAGAAGAGTTAGTTTATGTTCAGAGTTTATGCAAGTATGTAGGTATTGACATAAATAGAGTTAGACGGAATTTTGAAGACAGAGCCGTTTTCAATATATATGCAGCAATGGACTTAACTGGCGAGTTAGCTCGATCCCTGTTTTACTGCGTCGATGATGTCAATCAATAGTACATCATTTGGCTTAACCCTAAGTTTTGTCATTATGACAGGCTTACATAAGGTATCTAAGACAAACTCTTTGACTCGCTCGCTTGATTTTTTAATTGTTGTGTCTTCTATCATTAGAATAGCTGCGATGTCTTCTATAGTCAAGTTCTCAAGATCGATCACACCACATCTCCCCATCCAATCAACACGTTTTCTCCATTCGTTATCACTCATCCTATCTAAGCTGGTATCAACATATCTCCAACCATACTTCAAGACTTCATTCAAAAGAGCTTCTTCGACAAATTTATTACACACTATGAATAGAAGACAGGGTTGATTCTTCTTGAGTTCTTCCATCTCTAGAATTTCTTTAATCCTTGAAGGTATTTGAACAGATATTCCTCCTCTCTTTTTCTGCCTAGGCTTAGCTGAAACTTTAATGAATGCGAGTTTAATAACGCCGCTTCTATCACGATAAACCGCATCTAACACTTTACTTTCCTCTCCACTCTCAAATCTATATCTTCTGATGAGCTCGAGCTTGTAATCAGGTTCTACAGGATCCATCTTCCTCCAATATCTAAATACCGTCACCAATGCATCTATGAAAGCATCGATATTACAAAAACTTTCTTGTAGCATATTGAGCGAATCAATATGCTGTTTATACAAGCCAATCGCATTGAATAGTTCGTTCTTAAGTTCGACTTTGCTTCCATATACTGATACCATTTCATTATAGATTGCCCTTGCATAACCACCATGAGCCTTCTCAATAAGCTTGAACCCTATACCGTATCTTGATAAGTCAGCAAATCTATATCCAGCTATTCTAAACAATTCGCTGAACTTATTTATGTAATCTTTTTCTACTTCTTCTGGGATGTCGTCAAGTACATTTACAATTTTAACTAAATTCTTAAAGTATTGCCTACGTGCATCATCATTCCATCTATAATAATGCCAATGAACATCTAAATCGATAAAGACCCCTCTTCTTGTTCTTAATCTATATGTTTCTAGAGTTATGTTTTCCAAGAGTAAACCACGTGCAACATCTTGACTAATTTCGTACCATGTTCTGAGCAGTGTCTCTAAGCTATTATGTTCAAAAATCTGTGTTTCAAGAACTTGCCTGGGGCCGGGTAATGCTTCCTCAACATACTGTGTCAATATTGATGTTAATGCACTGACTAAAAGATCTTCCTCACTCTGGATGAATAACATCAATGTCCAAGTCCCTGTAGTCGCTGTTTCTTTCTTACTTAAACCTACATTTAATAATTCAAGAATATCCTTGGGACCTACTATACCTGCTTTAAGAAGTTCTGCAAGGTCGTCTAATATTATTATTACTTTATCTTTTTGGGAAGATTCATGTATTCTATTCTTCAATTGCTCTATATTTCCACGCAATACTTGTGCGCTCGTTATGTAAACTACATCAAAACCTGCAAGTTCGCCCATGTAGCGTACTGCTTCTGCAAGAGTAGTCTTTCCACTCCCACGGCTGCCGACTATAATCTCAATTATGGGTAGTGTAACAATTCTTTCTTGACATAACTTACTCAGCTCTTTCTCAATAGCTTCGGCTCTGGATAAATCACCAACAGTGTGTGCTTTCAGAATATCGAATGCTAGTCTTTTCACATCATCTACAACAAGTCCTGGTATGATCCATCTCAGTAAATGCGGCGTTGTCCATGCTACAATACTTAACGCATCAACTCCAGTGGGTGTGGGCACCATAGACCTGAGTCTGGGTACCATACGAGTACAATATAACTTCACAGAAATTAAAAATTTTCTACTAGAAATCTCTTAAAATAACAAGTTTCTAGTAGAAAACTTTTAAAATAGCTTAAAAACATAGAGGATTATATGAATGCCATTTACGCACCATATACACACCATACACATTCATGTACAACACTCGTGATGTTGGACTACCCAAGACACAGAGGCCCTGATGGAATTGCAGTTCTCGTAGATAGGGACTCAGGACTTAGAGATATTGTCTTCGTGGAGGAGAAGAATGATGCTGAAGACTTAGTTAATTCTTGGCTTCAAATTTGTAAATATACTGACGCTATGAACGTGTTAGGAATTAAGATCTTGGTAATTGTTCTGAAATATACTAGACATCTACATAGAGTTATTCCACTATTTACAAAAAACGTATTGAGAAATAATTGTGTAAGATTACTAGCGTGTATCAGAGAGGCTTACTCCAGATTGCACGTAATGTACGATAGCAAAGGGGAGTTGGAAGGCACAAAAATCCTCATAAAATATATCTAAGCGCTACTACTGAGATAGTTATGGTTAAAATTATACCAAGACAAAACAGAGGATTACTAACACCTCAAGTAGTATATGAACTTATGGCACATCACTTAAAGTTCATTAACGAGAATGCCGAACTTATAAGGGTATTTGAGAACCAAATATTTAACATATTCATATCAGATGCCGCTTACAAGTATTATCCGTTTACTGCAATTGCAGATGCTCAAAAGTGCGAGGATGATATGTGCACAAGTCACACATACCTCATGCCGTACCTAACTCATATAATATTTGAAAAGCTGCCCGCTTATTTAAAAAACAAAATTGATCAATACGTTGAAAGTACAGTGCTTAAATTAAGGGATTCACTGGAAGTCCTTAAGAAACTCGATTTTGATCAATCAGACTTAATAGAATTTACTAAATTGACATTGATTACAGGAATTGCAATTCATATAGTATGCGAGAGACTGATTAGTGATGTTAATGTAAATACAGTTTACAACATTGCAGTAACAAAATTTCATGAAGCGACTGGAGTGTGTGAAGATATATACAAGTCTAAACAGAAAGAAAGTGAAGCTTGGGCTCCTAAAGCGTTTGTAAAAGTCGTAGAAGATATTGTGATAAAATTGGATTCAAAGCATAGACTCCTAATGGGTCTTGTATTGACATATGTAATCAGAATGACGCTGCCATATATGTTTAGTTTGGGTATTTCTCTACTAAACGAGAGTTTACAATATGTTGATATAGGTAAAAGCCTAGTGAGTACAGAATATTATCCCATTGTGCTACCTTATCTCGAAAATCTTTCACAAATTGTTGCTTCATTTCGTGATCCATATAATGTAAATACAATTTATCGTTTCATCGCTACTGGAGGGATATTTTTAGCACCATACGATATTAGTAAAGCAAAAATGCATCAATACGTATCTCTCATTAATGTACTACTTCCTTCCTGCCCTTACACGGCCGGTCACATAATGTGCCGTATCCAGGCATACGGAGTAGCGCCTAGATTCACTATGTCATTAAGACCCTTGATGCTCGAAATAGCTACCACATATTATAGAGTCAAATCCCTGGCATTAGATGAAGGTATGGATAGAGAAGATAGAATCAAGTATTGCGTAGCACCATTCGCAATTCTTGATCTACTGTTTAAGGTACGGGATAAAAGAGCAGACTTATTGACAATAGCAAGAAGATGTCAGGAGCAATTAATACGGTATTTAAGTATAGTGCGCTATTTAAACTTTCGAAGTCTATTAAGCAGAGAAGAGATTGATAGAATTATGAACGAATTACGTAGAGATGAAAAAATAATTGAAAAAGTAGCATACAGCAAAGTAATGAGCACGTCATTAGGGCTACTATGGTATTATGCAGGACGTGATGTTGTATTATTCTCCAGGTCATTTGTGTGTAACAATATACCAGTACCTGGCTATATAGAGCCTGTCGGAATGATACACTTAGTTAGGTAATTATAATTTAACTTACTGTTGTGTAACGGTGAGTGGAACTCATCATCTTCACATCATCCCCTAAATTCATTGCTTTTCTATCGTCTTTTCTATAATTTTTCCGTCAATTCTCCGAGCTAACTGCACTATCCATTTAACACCATTACCTCTACCCATACCTTTTCTGATAATTCTAATGAATCCAAGTAATTCAAGCTCGACAAGATAATCACTAATTCTCCTGGAGCTGAGAGTCGATAATCCGTAGTATCCTGCAAGCTTGTTATACTCATCAACAATTTCTGAAATAGTTATTTGTCCTTTACTTGCAATTATTTTCAGAAGAAGCTTATGAGTATTCTTCAAGTTAAGTAATCCTTTAACTATGTACTCAACCTCTACTTTCTCTCTAGCAGCATCTACATGCCTAATAGTTACTTTGCTATCGCCATTTCTAATAGCTACTTCTGCTGATGTTCTGAGAAGATCAATTGCGTATCTAGCATCACCATCTCTTCTATAAGCTAATGCTGCTATATACTCAATAACTCCTGAGTCAACAACCCCAGGTAAGAAAGCTTCTTCAACTTTACACTTTAGAATTTCTACAAGTTCATGAACTTCATATTGTGGAAAAAATATCATTCTAGGTGTAAAGCTTGATCTTACACGTTGATCACGAATATAGTCATAAACGTTAAGTCTATTACTAATAGCTATAATCGTAGTTAATGGTCTTCTCGATAGATGATAAAGTAATTCATCACCTTTGCCTGGGATAATCATTTTATCAATCTCATCGATAATCACTATCGTAGGTTTGCTCAAGTACTTGTCAAAATTTTTCCAGACCTCAACGAACGAGTAACCCCAAAACCTCTTACCAACTATGGACTCTGTCATAGAAACTAGCGTTTCATAACTTGTACGTCCAGAAACTGTGTAAATAACATTACTTTTTCTGAAAGATTCAGGAAATTCTGAGATTATCTTCTTGATCGTTATAGTTTTACCAGTACCTGTAGGTCCTAGAAGAAGCATGTGAGGTGGTGCGAGACCCTGATCAACAACTTTAAGATAAGACTTAATCATATTGTATTGCTCTTCTCTGAAATGTAACTTGAGGGGTATCCAATCATGCATTAATGCATAGACATTCCTAAACATAGAGACACTTCCAAGTAGAGAATTAGAATAAAGCAAGGAATTTAGAGTAAATGATTAAAATAGTGAAAATTTACAGAAAGGAAGTGATGATGAATGATTCAATCTTGAGAATACATCATTAATTCTAACTGCTCTTATGGTTAAGAATTTTAATTGTGCTGAAAGAGTTTAATACTGGCATTTCAATTCTTTGAAGTTAAGAGTGGTAGAGGAATGTTCTTTGATTTTAATGTAGTTGTGGGTTGGTTTTTACCATTGTTGATTCATTATTTTTAGGTATTGTTCTATTTGTTTTACTTATTCTGGTCCTTTAAATATGGTCATTTATTCGATATTCTTTGAGAGTGATGAAATGTTAGAATTTATATGAAAATAAAAAGGATTTGGTTTTAAGGTATTGTTAAATTTCTCTGGTTAACTTCTAAGTTTGTCTGTAAATATGTTGAGAATATTTCGAAAAGTTCTTTCGAATACCCTCTTAGTATCGATTCCAATTTCTCTAATTGTTATGAACATTACGACTTCACTTCTTTCATAGGTTTTTAAGTACTCACAAAGGTCATCTATAGTTCCTACTCTTTTATGACATTCTCGAAAATACTTATCATCAATCTTCCTGAATGCGTAATAGTTAGGTAGGATGTATATTTCTTTACTCAATTCTATTAAGTCTTCTTCAAGTTTAATAGCTTCCATACCTTTAATTGGATTCATCCGTGCTGCTATTATAATGTATTGATAGACTTTGGTTAGTATGTTCGTAGGGTCTAGCCCTAATTGCTCCAATTGTTTCTGTATCCTTGAAATAATCTCGGCAAGCGTATAGGCATCCAATAGAACTATTGTAGTGTCTATTGCCGGCAATTTTACAACTCTAAACCCAACTCCAATATCAGGAGAGAATTTCTGTACTGCAATACTCTCACGTGAAAGTTCTTTCATCAAGAACGTTAATTTTCCTAGTAGGTCAAGTAGGTTAGCAGACCTTACTGAATAGCGTAATTCAGATGTTGGCTCGATAATTGAAAATATGTTAAATGATTTCGATGCTAGTAAGAAACGTCGTGTATAATCAATCATTACAAAGTCAGGTAGTAATAAATAACCTAATACTGCTCTTGCAATTACGCTCATACCTGCAATTCTTGAGCCAATTTCATGCACAAGCCTTATTACGGAGTAAGCAAGTCTTGTAAGAAGAGAATCAGCAAATGCTCGTGGAAGGCTCTCATATACATGCTTATACACGTCCTCACGTACTTTACTTAATAGTTCTGTAAATTCCTTATCTCCAATTCCAGTATATTCGTAATTCATTATTTCAATATTGATGTTGCCTTTCTCAATTCTTAATCTAAGTTTCTCAAAATTTTCTTCAATCTCTGAAGGCAATTTCTTATTTAAAGCTGTGTGATGATGATCCCTAATTAACCAGTCTAACCTATCAACATTTACTCCTCCTCTACAACGATAAGAACCTAATATAGTAGTTATTATATGTACTAATCTACGAACTTCACTATTTTGCCTTACAACATCGAAGAGTGGTTGTTCTTCTTCTAAAATTATCTGGGTTATAATGTCATGTAGATTTTGCTTAATGAGAGAGTTTGAAAGTTCATTCTTGGCAATCACTGTGAGTGCACGACTTAATTGCTCATTCTCTCTTATAAGGTATGTAGCAATTACGATATCAAGCTTAACAGGTGGAAGAATACATTTACACATTCCCTCAATAATTTCAATTACCGTACCCAGTATTCCATCAAGTGCATGACCCCAGCTTGGATGTCCTATGTCATGTAGGAAAGTTGCTAAGTCCACTATAATGTTCCAATCGTTATGAGCTTCAATTTTACCTTCATTTCTTAATTGAGTAAATATTTTTCTTGCCTTACTCATAACTCCAATACTATGCTCATACCTAGAGTGTGTTGCGCCAGGAAGGAATATATAGGTATGTGCAAGTTGCTTGATTTCAGACAATCTCTTAACAACAGGTATTTCAGACAAGTAGACTATATATTTCGGCAATTTAACATTACCATCTATTGGAATTAATAGTTCTTGTTCATGAATATATTCATATCTTACAAAATGACTTGGATCACGATTATATTTAGATTCATAGAAGTCAACAAGTTCGTAAAAAAGAGTCTTGAATATATCTAACACTGTCGAGATCATCATAACAGCTAGCTCTTTAGTGCCTTTAATGCCTCATCAATTCTAGACTTGTAAACATTAAAAAGTCCTATACCTGTAACAGTATATGTTTTTTCAACAATATCAGCTATTTGTTTGAGCTTTTCAACGTCCTTAACTTTAATAATAATTGTATCAATATTTTTCACATCGCCATTGATCTCAATTACGCCGAGCTGTTCAAGGTATTGTAAATCTGCATACAAGTCTTGTTTAGAGTCATGAAGAACAATACCACGTTTTTGCCATAACTTATCAAAAAATAGTTCTGTAAGTTCTTTAAAAGTCAAGACTTCACATTGCGTATTTTTAATGTCTCTACAATACTTGTATAGTATGTACGCTGTGTAAGTCCACATAGAAAATTATATCCACTTTACCTAATAAGTTTCTAACGCCGAGCTCCCCCTTGATTCAATTCCTAAATCAATACCTGATAATATTGTTCCCCTATATCTCTATTGTTTCTGCTCCCTTTTTTATTTCTCTAAAGTAACATTCGTATCGAAGCTGGAAACACGTTTAGAGAATTGTATCAATAATGTTATTGATAGCGCCAAAAATATTTATCTTAAACACTTCATTCTTAACTTCATAATTTGTCTTTACAGGCTTTATGAAATCTACATTATATCCTAATTTAAATGTTAATGAGTAATTATTATCAACATTTACTAACAATTTTGGATTAGTTATATTGAATTTAATGGTTAATGATTCATTACCTGCACTGATTTTCAATTCATTAATTGCATTAAATTTTACAGGAAATACTTTAGAATCATTATTAACATTTACAACTACTGTAAATGGTTGAAAGATTATTCTAGCAAACTCTCTACCTGAAACTAGCGTGTTATTGACATACAACTTCTCATAAAGCATTAATGAATCATTGCTAATCATTGTTAAAGTATAGTTCTTACTTACAATCAACGTCAATGTAAAATTCAAAACACCATTAAGTAACGAAACATTAACACGATTAACACCAAGACTTAATTCATTAATTGGCAATTTAGTTAGCAATATTCTTATGAATGATTTTTCTTTCTCAAGTAGTAAATCGTAAGTAATGTGCATGTATGTTGTTAAAGGTATTTTACCTTTACGTAATAATTTGTAATAGATTTTCTCTTTAGCATCGTAAGGGTCTTTAATTCTCATAATTTCATAAATATAAACTTCGTTATTCACGACTTTCAACTCATACTTACTACTATAATTAATGAGTTTGAGAGTAACATATAAAACCACATCTTCCATACTCTTAACCCAATCAACATACTCATCATATAACTTGTCTAAGTACTTGAAATTCTTCTTAACGATAGATTCTTCAAGAATTTCTTGTGGAGTCATGTCTTTAACAAGAATTAACCATGTAAAGAAACCTCCACAATCATAAGCTGAAGCTCTATATGTATATTTCTTGAATGTACATTCAAAAGTACTTAGAAAGGCAAATAATTTATCAAAACCGTAAGTGTAGGCAAAACCGTTAGCAATATTTTCGTAAACAGCCTCATACCTTTCATAATCGTGAGGATTATACGCATATTGCACCGCATGTGTTAGTTCATGAAAAATACCTTTAGTTAATGCCTCTTTAGTAGATACAGGACATAGTGGAAATACGATCTTACTTACACATGCATGTGAATTCTTAATCTTCAAATATATTCTAGAACCTACTTCTGACGGACATGGGCAATAAATAGTGTATTTATTTCCACTACATGGTGGTGCTATTTTTAGATTAAGCTCATTAACGTAGGTATCGTATGCTCTTTCAAGCTCATTAATTACATGTTTCTTTAATTCTTCAGGAATGTTTTTAGAATAAATTATTATTTTAAAATGTTTAGTTTCAGTAACTTCATAAGTATAAACTGTATTAGAGAGTAGTATCGCTAATACAAGCACTAACGTTGTTACTAGTATCTTAATGTTCATAACCATCAATTCTTATTCTAGATTAATCAATTTTAAATCTTTGACCAGAATAATCATTAAACATAAACATCACATCAACAAAAAAGAGAAAAAAGAAAACATTAACCTAAGACTTTAATGAGACTAAGCTTAATGAAAGAGTCTAAGTGATAGTTAACTTCATGTTTTAAGACCTTTTAATGATTCTTTTGTTTTGTTTAGTAATGTTAAGACTTTCTCAATATTTTTGGCTTGCTTAATTAGATTATGTATGCCGTAAAGTATAATGTTCTTAATCAAGTACTTAACAACTTCTCTATACATTTCATAATCCATTACAAAAATTTCTTCATCAATATTGTAACTTCTATTCAGGTATATGAATTTTCCATGACCTTCATATGTACTTACCTTTTCACCAATTTCTGTATTCAGGATTAGTTTATCAATAATTTCATCAATATTGAGTTTCTCAATCTCATTAACACATTCATGACATAATTTCTCTAACTCAACTCTATATCTAGCAAAATCATTAATTAAATCTATAAGACCTTTCCTAACAATATAAATTTCATTATGCTTAATCTTACCTAGATATACTTTTCTAGATGCAGGAACCTTAACAATCCTAGCAAATCGAGACATATAGAGATTGAAGCTCAGAAAAATTTTCTGCATTACCTTTAATTACTATGAAATTAGAAGATTTCCAAAACATTCAATTTAACATAGCTATTCAGAAAAATTTTTCTGAGATTTAACATAATCATTAAGTAATTGATTAACTATCTCTCTAGTTTTTTCAGGGTTCGTAATATCTAATTTATACACATATTCTTCGCCTAGCTTTTCAGTAATTTTTAAGAGTAGAAATACGCAGAGTCTAACAATATCTTCATACTCAATCTTCTTCTTGAGATGAAGCATGTATTTAGCATAAATTTCACTCAAAATGTTGTGCAACTCCTTAGAAATTCTGACAGTAGTTACTTTCTTCCCCATACAGTGACTACACATATACCAGTATTTTTAACACGTTTTTAAAACCAATATATCAATATACCTAAATACGGAAATATTTAAATACCAGTATACCAGTATATTAGCTATGAGATGCATAAGAACTCTAAAAGAGTCCTTACAAATCTTTCAGAAACTAAGAGCTAAAGATTTCATATCTAGAAATGAAAGTGATATACAAACTGTTTTAGACTTAATGAAAAAGTATCTTGACAATGTTGATTATACGATTAAAGTTTCAGAAATTGGTGATTTTTGTTTGAAATGTGTAGATCCTGAGGAAGTTAAGAAAGTAATACTGAACAAACCATGTCCTAAACTTATGAGTGAAATATACTTACTACTTACTTCCAAGGATATGCTTACTAAGGACGATATTGAATCTATTGTCAAGAAGATTAATGATTATCTTAATGAGTGTGAGAAAAAGATTGCTGGTTCTAGACTTAGAAAGAGAATTAATGAACTTGAAAATAGGGTTAAAGAACTTGAAGATAAGGTTGGTAGTTATGAAAGGGTTGTTAAGGTTCTTGAAAGTGATAAGGATAGGCTTGAAAGTACTGTTAAGAGGTTGGAGAAGGAGGTTGAAGTTCATAGGGCTAGGGTTAGGGAGGTTACTTTGATTCTTAATGAGTATGCTGCTTCTAGTTCCAGTGTTTTTGAGATTGATGTTGAGAAAACTTTCCTAGAATCTAAGGTTAAGTTCTTGGAAAATAGGGTTAAGGAGCTTGAAGGTGTTGCTAGTCAGGTAAATGTTTTGAAGGAGAAGAATGATGTTTTGAAGGTTCAGGTTAAGAGTCTTAATGAGCTTGTAGATGCTTACGAATCATTAATTATTGATTTGTTTAGAAGGTACGTATCAAGTATTGATTATGTAAGTATGAAGAAGTTCATTATAGAATTTTTCAATAAAATTCCTGAACGTCTAGCTAAGAAATTGATTAGTATTGTTGGTGACAAGTTATGAAACTATACGTTACATTTCCTGAATATAAGTTACCTTGCATAATCATTGTAATTAATAGTGATGTTTATGTACTTGATATTGAGGATTTAAAAATATTTAAAGTGAATAGTCTTGAAGATGCGTTAGTGAAGATTGTTGAACAGGATATTAATGTACTTAAAAAATTAATCAACTATGAAGTCAATATTGATTTCAACTACATTTACGAAATTGTAGAAATAGAAAATCAAAGAAAAATTAGAAATTAGAGAAAAGATGTGGAAAAAGAAAGATAGATTTTTTAAAAGAAAAAGAATAGGATTTTTAATTTACTTTTCCCAACCTATGCAAACCATATCTTCTTCTTCAATTTCATCACCCACTATAGGTTCATTGGAATCCCATTTCCCATCATAATCTTTATCGATGTAATAGACCTTTATTTTTGCGCTATATCCAGCTGCTCCTATAATTTCTTTCTCAGCACCGCTAGTTTCAAATGTACCAACAGCATTCATGTAAATATAGAAGAATTTCTTCTCTGGTGGTGGCGGTTTTTCTCTTCCTCCTTCACCTCCTTCTTCTCCTGTGGGGCATGGTGTGCATGATCCTCTTGTCCAGCTTTTGACGTGTCTGTACCATACTTCTACTTTTCCGTCGTGGCCTAGTTTGGAGACTTTGAATGTTGTTTCTGGTTCTTTAATTATCTCTATAATGTTTCCTTTATAGTTTTTCAGTACTATTTTTGTAAATTCATACTTTGAGCCTTTCTCTATGTATCCGCATCCACATTTTTCTCCTCTGACTGCTATTACGTATTTTTTAGCGTTTATTGATACTTCATATCTAGGTGGTAGTTCTAGTGTGTGCTTTTCTTCCATGCCTAGCGTCATTACTTTATAGCTTGTTCCTTCTACATTTAGTGCAATATCTACAGCATCTATGCCTTTAGGATCAACTAGACCTCTAGATTCAAGCTTAACTTCAAAATTTATTGGCATTAAATCCATCGCTGGTGCATAAACGATGCTTATCCATCCTGATTTGTTGGTTGTGAAGGTTATTGTTGTTGTGTTATCGATCTTGCCGAAAATGTTGCTTATGAAGGCGTAGAAGTGCCAGTTAGGGTTTGGAACTTTTATACAGGAAAGATCAATCAAGCAATGTCCAAAAATACAACCTTCTGTCACTATTCTTGGTCTACAGGCAATCAATGGTTCAGAGACTTGTATAGTTATGTTTGTACCTGCAGGAATATTGTTAAGTTCTAAAACTCCTTGAACAATATTGCTAAAACACTCAACCCTACCATTAACGTATGCAAATGCTTTACATCTAGTCAAGTCATTGTGAAGACAATCCTCACTATCACAGTGACCACATGGGTAATCTAGTCTATGATAACGCCACCCTTCACCATAGTACTTTCTCATAAGATTATTAATGACGTTTGGAGTAACTGTAGTAACTATGTACTTCGAAATTACAGCCCTATATCGCTTCTCATCTTTAAACTTTGGCTCAAGTTCTTCAGAACCAAGCGTGTATAGTAGATACTTCTCAACCTTACCATTAGGATACCTTACAGTAATCTTAGCAAAACCTCTAGAACTACTTGGGGAAATACCAATAAGTAGGTTAACATAGCCTGGTACTGTTTCTTCTACTGGATTGTACCATCCTACAAGTATATTGCTTAAATTGCTTGAACTCAATACATTAGTTGATGTTAAGTTTTTAGCTATTTCTAATAACTTGGTTAGGTTGGCTATTTCGAAAGTGAAGAGTTTACAAGCATCTCTATGCTTGTAGTGGCATGCAAGTATAGTTACTGGTCCAAAGTACTTCTCATTAATGAGTACTTCCTTAACATCTCCCTGCTCTACAGGGTCGTTAATGCTTGTGGCTAGCTTGTCTTTAAGGAATATTTTTGCAATGTATGGTGAGTCGCCAAGATTTGTTAAGTATATTCTTGTTTCTGAACCATTAACGTAGCCGTAACCCCAAGGCTCGAAGGTTGTCTTAATGTATGCCAGATATGTCACGTGCATTATGTTGTTTGCATGCCATACTGTGAAACCTACAATGCTTGCAAAGACTAGTGTAAGAACTACATATACCGCGTATTCTCTTAATAAAATACTTACATCCATTTATCACCACCAGCAGTTTGCTTTCAAAACTATTCTCACGCTTGTTGATGGTATAAACACGACCTTACCTATGTAAGAGCCATAGCGTCGGTGAGTGATTGATCTACCTAGAACGTAAGCACCATCAATACTGACAATCTCTACATTACATTTCCAGAACATTGGCGTTACATATTCAAGCGCAACGACATTATTATACACTGCACCGCTATACTCTAAAGTGCCTGGTCTCTGTCTGAAATTACCCTCAGCTAGGGTTGTAATGACGTTGTAGTCGTTGGTAGATTTTAGTAATGGACTTACTAGTCTAACAGTAAGTTCTGGCCAGGATCTGTACTCAACTTTCACCACAATATTGACATTACTTCTTACAGGGTACGTGTTGATTATTAACTCATCATCATCGTAAACCTTGATCTGCAGGTCGTCACTTCTTGCAGGATTACCGCTTGTGAGGTATGCATTACCTTTCTTGAAGTATGAGTTTGCATACTTGTCGCTAGAGACACTACATACCGTACCTACAGGTAGTGTTAATGTCTTGCCATTCTCAACCCTACCACTCCACGTGAATGTTCCTGCAGGGCTATCCCATGAGCATGTGTATTTTACCTTATTCTTAACGTTACTGTGCTTAACAATTATTCTGAACCTTCCAACTTTAGTGAAGTAGCTGTCTGCTAGTGTTGATGAGCCTACTCTAAACGTTACTTCTCTACCACTAACTACCTTACCATTAATACCGTAGCCTACATGCTTCTCTACACCTTCAACTACTTGAAGCTTAATTCTTGAATCTTTAGGTACTGCTAAACAATCAATCTTATCAATAGTTACTTCTTTCCTATTAATGTATTGTAATACCTCTGTAACGTTTGTGAAGGGTTTGCAATCAGCAATAAAGCCATAACTTGGCTCTACCAATTTAACCCTAGTCTTACCCCATGGTGGAACGTTTGCAAGTACTAACGGCACTAACTGAATATTAATTACTTGACCACTTGGCAATCGTAATTGCACGTTTGATTGCCAGTAAGTAACGTATGCTGAGCCGTAATCAATCATTTTTTCAAGAAGTTCTTGAGAAGCATTTAGTATTGAAGAATTCGTGATTGGTCTTGAAGGCTTAATAATTACTGCATATGCTGTACTGTTAAGATCTGTATACGCTAGTATTAATGCTTCACGTGTCTTGAATATGTACATTCCAGGACTACTAAACTCGTAGATAGATAATTTAGCATTAATTACTTGTCTTGAACCGTCTGGTAGTGTCACTTCTTTAAACCATAATGGGTCAGGAACGATAAGCCAGTTAGGTGTTATTTCAACTCTGCCTAGTGCAGACATTACAGCAACTTTCTCACTCTCCATACCTCCCTGTGTAGAGAATGCTTTCTGAGTATTCATTGTACTGACAAAGAGTGATGCAGCAACAACACTAGCCACTACAGCAAATATTACTAACAATACTGCAGTACTACTAATAGTTCCCTTAACGTTTAGTCTAGACATTTAGGGAAATCCCAAACATTTAATACAGCTTTTAAAAGCAGATTAAGGGAAGAGAAAAAGAAAGACTTATAGAAAGATTTTGACAAAATGTTAAGGAGGTCTAATTCTTCATGTTTATTGCCTTAATTTTCTGTAAGGTATTTACGAGTAGGTAGCAGAATGGTGTGTCACATAGTGCTACAATTACCTTCATTATGTATTGGCTAAGTATTACTTTTAGTAGTGCATGTCCTGGAATTATGAAGTAGCCATAAAGTATTAATGGTAGTACATGGAAGGCTAAGGTTATGAATATACAAGTATCTATGAATTGGCTAATAATTGTACTTACATTATTACGTAACCACAAGTATCTACTTCTAGTTAACTCCTTAATTTTATGAAACGTATATACATCATGAAATTGTGAAACCAAGTACGCAATTATAGATGCAACCACTATACACGGTGACGCACCTAAGACTTTAGTATAAATTTCCTGGTAATCTATTTGCCATGAAGTTATTGGTAAACTTATTGTAAAGTAAATGTACAGTATTAGGAGAATATTTGCAAGTAATCCTGCAATTACTATCTTCTTGGCAACTTCTCTACCATAAACTTCACTAACAATATCAGTTACTAGGAAAGTAATTGCGTAAGCTAGAAAACCTGCAGGAAACTCGAGACCAAAAACATTAACAATCTTAGAAGCAGTAACATTAGCAATAACTAAACAAGCAATAAACATTGACGCCAAGTAAATAATCATAGCATTAAGAATAGGCAAGTAAATTTCAGGGTAATGTTTACAAAACCCTGAAAGGTTATGATTATTCTTTGCAATACCTACTTAACCATTCTTGCAGACCGGTAATTGCGATGACTTCAGTTCATGAGTATAAGGGTTAGGAATTTCTTTATCCCTCCACATGGCATATCTTTATGGTTTTGCTATTGGTATTGTTAATGTTTGTCTAATTTTCTTCGCCATGTTTATACATGCTACACGGTCTGGACTATCTGTGTATTTGCATTTCACACACTTGAATAGGTTTCTTGTTGGTCTATTTGCCTTATTTACATATCCACATCTTGGACAAGTTATTGATGTTTTTGTGGGAGAAACCATGAGGACCTTGACATCGTTCCACCAAGCCTCGTTAATCAAGTCAAGCATGAATTGTCTATATGGAAATCTTGAAAGTCTCTCCTTAATTTTCTCGAGAATCTCCTTTCTTCTTAATAATTCATAATCTTTCTTAACCTGATACTCACTCCATAACTCTTTAATCCTATTTTCAATTTTTGAAATTATTCTAGTTCTAAGACCTTCAAGATATTCAATAACTATTACGTCTACATTATGTTCTCTACAAATTCTGATTAAGTCATTAACTACTTTATACATGAAGTTTCTCTTAACTACTTGATAAAGACTTTCACCAGTTTCAGTTTTTGGCATAGCGTCATGATTGATTTCCCTGACTCTATCTTTAGTTTCAGGTCTTGGCTTAATCCAACGTATAGCAGTATCATCAATAGTCCAAGTAACTTTAAGTAAATCATCATACCTAGGCTTTCTAGGAATATTGAATGTCTCGAGAAAGCTTGAATAAACCTTCGCAACAGGTTTATTCCTCTCTACACGATTTATTAAATGGATCTTGAATTTTCTAAGTAGTTTCTGCAATTTATGTAACTTAGGTTTCCACTCTAGTCTTCTCTTCTCAACTGCAAGTAACTTGTCAAGTATTTGAAGTAAATGACCAATCCTGACTTTATAGACATGCAGTATTTTATTCTGCTCTAAATCATACACAACAGCATATACAAACCATCTAGACCAACCAACATCGATAGCCAAGACACGCTTAATTTCACTTCTAGGTCTAAACTTTCTCGAAATTACTAGATGCAAGTAATAATTATTTTCTTTCTTAACTATTTGACTTGGATCTCCAAATTCTTCAGCGTTCTTGAATAGTTCCTTAACTTCATCATTTATAGACGTTAAGAATATTGGAAATTTAAGACTCCTAAAACCACTTATCCTGAATTCAGCAAGTAGGTAAGCTTCACCATTTATATCAAGTATTTGTGAAGGACTTGTAATTTTTGCAAGACTAGACTTACCTGAAACATATAGTTGTAATGTTAAGTCACGTTTTTGATTACTCTTAGTAACTCTAATCCAAACAACATTACTTAAAGAATCTATAGTTTCTTTACTTGGTAATGATGGTTTTTCACCTTTCTCTAAAGCACTTAACCAAGTTGCTTTAAATACATCAATAACCTTCTTTATCTGAAGCATCGTGAAATCGTAAGGTGTTGGTAATCCCTTCCAATCAAGAAGAGTAGCTACTCTACTACCTAGAGTAACTTTTCCATCCCTACCTACACGTCTAATAATATCTTTCTCAACCCCTGAACCAATAGCATATTCTGTACTTGGTACTTTACCATTATATTTCTTAACAATCATGTATCCATGATTCTTCATGTAGTAGTATGCTGTTTGAACAATTTCACTATTAAGTCTAAATACTTCATTAAGTACTTTCAAATCATTGTCATGAATGTTATGTAAACATAACTTAACAACCTTACTAACCTCATTATCTTCAGGACAACATTCAAAAACCTCACCAGAAACCTTCCTAACAATCATACAAATTAAGAAGTAATGAAAGAAAAATAGTTAAAAGTAACTCCCCTCACAAACATACTCAAATATGGATCCTACAGTTTGGGGAGCAATCACATGTGGCATAGGATCAATAATCCTGTTAATTATAGCCCTATTCATTTCTTAAAAAACAAACAACCATATATATGAACATAAACCTTAAAAAAGCAAAAATCTAGGCAAGAAAAATTGAGGGGTCTCGGCAACGAGGCCCCACTCGGGTCTGGGGAGAAAAATGCCAGACCCGAAAAGCCCGCGAACTCTCCCGCGGGCACCCTCGCCCCAAGACGAGCAATGAAGCCCACAA
>Ga0190367_1000112_pt1 | contig 61730 bp, 57 predicted proteins | sample 4872181011_MG_FD_171838 | JGI IMG/M metagenome (GOLD analysis project Ga0190367, IMG submission 171838) | Hydrothermal vent microbial mat bacterial communities from Southern Trench, Guaymas Basin, Mexico - 4872-18-10-11_MG | ecosystem: Environmental > Aquatic > Marine > Hydrothermal vents >... | reverse complement strand
GAGAGTGATGGCTTAAATCCCGTTGTTCAGATAATACCGATGCAGATTCTCGCATATCAACTCGCAGTCATTCGTGGATTAGACCCTGACAAACCCAGAAATCTTGCGAAAAGTGTGACTGTTTTATGAAATAGTTTTATAAATGAACGGAAATATTGAAAGACAGATAAAAAGATAAAAAAATAAAAAATAGGAAAATTTTCAATTATTTTCACTGTCTTCGTTTTCTTTGGTTGAACACGAATATGAGAAGTAGCAACGCTGCAACAGGCACCGCTATCGTCGCAAACTCAGGGATTTCACTGCTCTGTAAGCGTGCCTTGAGCGTCCCTTCTGTCCAATCTTCTTTGCCATCATTAGCAGTGAATTTTACTGTATAATTACCCGGAGGTGCATTATTATTTGTTATATCAACATACAAAGTTGTCGTTTGCCATCGTGTGTATGATACTTCCGATGTGGATACTGTATCATATCCTGAAGCCAACTCTGTACCTGTTGAATTTTTTATGACAACATAGAACTTTGATGTTGTCGGGCTTATATCTACCTCAAAGAAGCCTTTATCGGTGCTGTATTCCGCTGTCACTGTTATATTAAAAGTGCCTGATTCACCCTGTGGCAATTCCAAGGCGTCAGGATTTTTTCCTATTGAGGAAACTGCTGAAGCTGTACCTATCAATGAAATCAATAAAATCGCTGCAATCGCCATCCATATCTTCCCCGCCGCTTTCACCATTTTCTTCTTTTCCCCCTTTTCTCTTTTATCACCTCCTTTTCAATACCTTTAAAATGTGATATATAAAATGTTATGTTTAAATCACATATGTTAGGAACAGATAAAAGGAAGAAGTGCATTTTTCCGATTCAAATTTACAAAGATATTTTCAAAATAGTGAAAAAATGTTCAAATACTTATGGAATTAATTTCAATCACTTTTTCACTATTCCTTTATCATATTGTTAATTAGCGAGGGGTGATTGTGATATTCTTAAAGCACATTTGAGAAGCGGGGACGAAAATGCCCTCTTATACAAGAGCAATGGAGAGGAGTGAGAGGAGCGAAAAGAGGAAGAGAAATATAATCACTTTCTGCGCTTGCGATGGTTGAATATGAACAGTAGTCCAAGCATTGCTGCAGCCGGAATGGCAATATTTGTGAATTCCGGAATCTGATACTGATAGTCCCAGCGATATGACCAGTATGTAATAAAACATTTCTCCCTACCATCATATGTCCAATTATCTATGTATCGCTCATCAACTTCTTTGCCATCAATGTACATTTTGTAGGTATCTTTTTTGAATGCAACGCATGTATATCCTATCTCGTAACTTCCATTACTATCTGTAACATCCGTGCCCACTGACCACCAATTGAATGGCCAAACACTTTTCTTTTTTATTTCGACCGTATGTCCAACATAAGGATTGCCTTCTGCGTCTGTTATGGTTCCATAGAACTTAATAGGATCATCCCCCTCCTCCTGTGCTGCCGCTGTGCATACGAACACCACCATTGTGGATATTGCTACCACCGCAAGCACAATCAGGACACCAATTCCCTTCACCGCTTTCATCGCTTTCATTTAAAATTTTGAATATATAAAACATTAAGGAGAGATAACATATGTTGAAAACACATTTCTGTCTGAAGTCTTTCTAAAGCAAGAGGGAGATAATATTCAAAGGAAGAGATAAGCGATAAATGAATTGAAAACTTTTCAACAATATAGAAAAATTTATAATATACCTGTTTCGGAGGCTATGTGATGAAAATATATGGATTGAAAAAGGAAGAAATTGAGGAAGCGGTGAAATCAGGCGAAGTTTCAGTCGCGGTCTACGGTCTCGGAAAGATAGGATTACCCCTTGCGGCAATCTTTGCGAGCAAAGGGGCGAGAGTTATAGGCGTAGATATAAACGAAAATGTTGTGAATAGCATAAACAATGGCGAAAATCCTATACCTGAAGAGCCTGGACTGAGTGAATTGCTCGAGAAGGCGGTATCTGATGGAAGAATGTATGCAACGACGGACCTCGTTAATGCTGCAAGGCAAGCGGATGTGATGATTATTGTCGTTCCGACTTTGATTGACGATGCGAATAATCCTGATATATCTGCTGTGAAAAGTGTGTGCGAGAGCATCGCATCGGGTATTGAGCGGGGGGATTTTGTCGTGACGGAGAGCACGCTTCCCCCGAGGACGACGGAGAAAATCATTGTGCCGACGCTTGAGCGTTCAGGACTGAAGCTTGGTGATTTCGGCGTCGCTCACTGCCCTGAGCGTGTTTCTTCGGGTAGAGCAATAGAGGACATCACCCGTGCATATCCAAAGATTGTGGGAGGAGCAGATGAGAAAAGCACTGAAACTGCGCACGCTTTATACAGCGTCATAAACGAGAGGGGTGTTATATCCGTGAGAGATGCGACGACAGCAGAAGCGGTGAAGGTCTTTGAAGGCATATACAGGGATGTAAATATTGCCCTTGCGAATCAACTCGCAATCGTATGCGAAGAGCTCGGCATAGACGCATTTGAAACTTTCAAAGCGGCGAACTCTCAACCCTACTGCAATATTCACATCCCAGGATGCGGCGTCGGCGGGCATTGCATACCTGTTTATCCATATTTTGTGATAAAAACGGTGAAAGCTGACACAACTCTGCTTGAAATCGCACGCAAGATAAACGATGATATGCCTAAACTCACAGTGGAGAAGGTGAAAAGACTGCTAAAAGAGGCTGGAATCCCTGCATCGGGAACATCGGAGAAGGGAGAGAGCGTAGGAAAGCCGAGAGTGCTTGTTTTAGGTCTCACATTCAGAGGCGGAGTGAAGGAAACGAGGTTCAGCCCTGCGTTGAAAATTATAGAAATGCTGAAAGAGGATGCGGATGTATTCGCTTACGACCCGCTGCTGAGCAAGGAAGAGACGGAAAGATATGCGCCTTATATGCATCCTGACGACGCAAAAGATTTGGATGCCCTCATTATTGCGACGGATCATGATGATTTTAAGCACATAAACTGGAACCACATCAGTGAAAAAATGAGGAGAAAGCTCGTAATTGATGGTAGAAATGTGGCTGATGCGCATGAATTGCGCATGAAAGGTTTCAAGTATGTCGGCATAGGACATTCTTAGGAGTGCCGTTTGTGTTCATTTATGCTCATTTGAATTGGTTTTGGGGGTATTGTTTGAGATTGTGTTATTTTTGGAAATAGGAAGAGCGTGTATTGCTCATAAAATCAGAAAAGCAGGGTTGAAGAAGGAGGATGTGAGCAAAATGAAAATGGACATATTTGTTCCTGTTCTTCTTTCTTTTGCTTTTGCGATGTTCTTAACGCCTCTCACAATAAAAATACTTGAAAAAAAGGGAGTTTTAGCGATTGATTATTACAAGAAGGAGCGTATCGAAGTGCCTAAAAGCGGTGGTGTCGCTCTCATTTCCGCCTCTTTCCTCTCATTTTTCATTTTACTCCTGTTCTCATATATATATCCTCAATCTAACTATTATCAATTCCACAATTTTGATTTTGTTGCCATTTTATTGATGCTATTTTACGGAATATTCGGAGCAATTGACGACTTCACAGACATAGGAAGACCGATAAAAATATTTTTTCCCTTGATTCTTTCGCTTCCAGCGCTCATTACTGCGCATTCAACGGAGATATTTCTGCCTTTCATCGGCTTTTTTGATTTCAGTTACCTTTTTTATGTGATTATTATTGTTTATATAATGGTTGTTTCGAATCTTGTGAACATGCATTCGGGATTCAACGGTCTCGCATCAGGTCTTTCAGCGATATTAATTGCAACTTTGCTCGTTAAGATTGCGATGAAGGGCGGAGATTTCATTTTTTTAGGGTGCGTTTTAGGCGCAACACTCGGATTTTTATGGTATAACTGGTATCCTGCTCGTGTATTTTTGGGAAACGTGGGCTCTTTATCTGTTGGTGCTGTTATAGGATATGCGATTGTCGCATTCGGATTTTTCGTTTCGGGTTTTATAATGCTTATTCCTCACACTGCAAACTTCATTTTGTATGTATATTGGAGGTTAATGCACAAGATGCGACCTGAAGATGAGCGATTTAAAATGGTGAAATTTGGAAGAGTGCGGGAAGATGGAACGATTGAAGTGCCTAATCGCCTCACGCTGAAATGGATTCTTCCCTATTATTTCAGAATGACTGAAAAAGAGGTGGTTTTGGCGATGTATGCGCTCACTGCATTATTTTGCCTCGCTTCTTTGTTCATTCCGTTTTGATTTGTATGTGCTTCCAACATAATGTTTTAACATATGTTGTTGCTACATAATGCTTTAAATACACGCATATATTTCAAAATTCCAAAGGTGAAGGGATTAAATGAAAGATAATAGGGGGATAACAATAACAATTTCACAGATAGCTATGTTGCTCATCTCAGTAATGGTAATAGTGGAGCCTTTAAGTTTTACCACGGTGCCGCAATCATCATTTGTTATACAAAGAAGGGTCGAATTTGTGGATGTACCAGTGAACAATCAAAGCATGATAATAACGAATATCAGTTCCTCGGAAGCGGTGGAGATAAACAATAGTTCAAATTACTACCAAGCGCTGACATCATCGTGGAATGTGAGCGCAGGTGATGTATTGCAATTCAATGCGAGGGACGGGAATGGAAATTTCGCAGCATTTAATCATGTCATCTCACAGGAGGATATAGAGAACGAGGGATTCATGCGGAGATTCATGCGGAACATCTCGTTTGAGCCTGATATATGGATATATCCTGCGGAATTCAATGTGACATTGCATCGTGGAGATACTGCGGAAGAGAACATCACCATCGGGAACAACGGGACCGCTTTGCTTGAATTTAAAATAAGGGATCAGATGGGGCTTCCTCCTACCACATCAACAGTAAGCAGCCCAGAGACGATGTTCAAGCGTGCAAACGGTTCTCCATCGGGTATTAAAAATGAAAATGAAAGTGAGATATGTCCAGAAGGTGTGAACAAGACTTCCGAGGCGAATCCTTTTGATTTCTCCGACATTCATTTCATTTACGATGTTGAAGGTCCGAGTGGAGACTTTCAGTGTTTAGGCGTTGAATTCAATGGCACTCATTTCTTTGTAACTGGGGGTAATAGTGGAAATCAGCCGAACAAGGTATATATTTTTGACAAGGATGGAAATTATGTCCGTTCGTTTAATCAAACTACTGATACTTATTGGGGATGGCGTGACCTTGCATGGGACGGAACATATCTTTATGGGAGCGAGGATAATTATGTGGATCAATTCTATCCAAACGGAACATATGTTGGCAGATTTCCAGGACCGGGAATAAGTCCGTGCCGAGCACTCGCTTATGACCCTGCTACTGACCATTTCTGGACCGCAGACGGCGACTCTCCCATTTACGAATTCGACAGGAACGGAACCGTTATTCACGAATACAGCAACGATTTTCCCATATACGGAATGGCTTGGGATGATGTTTCTCCTGACGGTCCATGGCTATGGATATTTGCCCAGAAAGGCTATCCTGCTGCGGCAACAATATACCAATTTGACCCTATTAACGGAAAATATACAGGTGTATCATTTAAGGGTTGGTATAATGCATCACAATATGGTGTGGCAGGTGGGCTTTGCTTCACCACCGAATGGGACAAAAATTATAGTATCTTAGTCGGATTGACACAGAACTTCCCTGATTGTATTGTCGGATATGAAATCAGCCTCATTGACGCCAAATGGCTCACTGAATATCCAACGGAAGGAAATGTCTTACCGGGCAATCACATGAATATCTCTGTGACATTCAACGCATCGCACATCGCAGATGGCGAATATAATGCGACAATAATCATAGAGAACAACGATCCGGACGAAGGCACCTTGCTTATTCCTGTGAATATGACCGTGATTCCTCCTGAGCATGATATTGCTGTCAAAAACATAAAGGTATCGGATGCAGTTGAAGTCAATACAACAGTCATAGTGAACGGGACAGTGTGCAATCTCGGATTGAATGACGAAACAAACATCGTTGTGGATTTCATCGTTGATGGAATAATTGAAGATAACACAAATATACCGATGCTTGAACGTGCATGTTGCGCAGATGTTACATTCGTATGGAACACACCAGATAGAGAGGGAAAGCATAACCTCTCTATTTATGCAAGACCTGTAAACGAGACCATCGTGTATAACAACATGATGACAAAAAACATCTCAGTAATTACCGTTGCGGACATCCGCGTTGAGCCAAGATCCTATGAATTTACAATTGAGCGTGGTGAAGTGAAATGCAAGAACCTCACAATCGGAAATAGCGGTTCGGGTGTGCTGATTTTCAACATCACAGCGCAATCAAGAGCGGCGCCGCCAGCACATATGAATACGCATCTCACGACTGAAAAAGAAATCTCTTACAAAAATGCGCAAATTATTGTCAAGCAGAAATTCAAAAAGCCGAGCGTTGAAAATGTCCGCAAGCGTGTCGGAGTGAACGAGAAGGAATGTGCCCGCATAGATATTCAAAATCTGCCGAGGATAGTGAAGACAGGCGAGCCCGTTCTGCCCGTGAAACACATGCGGATTCTATTGCCATACGGTAAAGACGTTCAGAGCATTGAAGTCAAGGGAGAGAAGCATGACTTGGTCGGGACTTACTATGTGGAGCCTGGAGAACTGCCTGTTCCTATTGGAATTCCTCTGAAGGAGCCACCGAAAGTTTTTCCAAAAAAGAGCATATATTCATCAACGAAACCCTATCCTGGCTTATATGAAGCATCCGTTCAGAGCTTGCGGGGGTATAAAATTCTCGTGCTGAACTTATATCCTGTGCAATACATCCCTAAGCTTGGAAAAATATCATATTACACGAGCATGGAAGTTGTTATAAATATGAAATCTGGTGAAAATAGATTATATCGTGGATTGAAGAAGGATAAAGAGCGCGTTATCCATGTAGTTGACAATCCAGAAATTGCGGATACATATCCATTGACGAATTTCACCCCCACTTATGACCATGTGATCATCACGAACAGCACATTTGCAAGTGCGTTTCAGCGATTGGCGGATTGGAAGACGAGGAAAGGCGTGAAATCGCATGTTGTCACCGTTGAATACATCAATTCAACATTCGCTGGGAGGGACTTGCAGGAAAAAATACGGAATTACATCATATATGCATACATGAATGAAGGTATTGAGTATGTGCTTCTTGGTGGAGATGGAGATGGTGCAAATGTAGGCGGAGAAAGTGGTGATGCAGTCATTCCACACCGTGGATTTTATGATTTTGTTCTTGCTTTTCCGGATCTTGTTGAGGATTATGACATCCCAGCAGACATATATTATGCGGCACTTGACGGCACGTGGAACGATGACAACGATGAAAAATGGGGCGAGCCTGGCGAAGATGACTTGTATGCGGAGGTCTTCGTGGGAAGAGCGGCGGTTGATTCGCTTGAAGAAGTGAGTAATTTCGTAAACAAGACGATTGCTTACGAGAGCATATCCGCTGATGACCCGTATTTGAAGGAAGCGTGGATGTTAGGCGAGGATCTTCACTGGACGGTATGGGGTGGTGACTACAAGGACGAAATAAGAAAAGGTTCTTGCAATAAATACTGCACGGTGGGATTTCCGAAAAAATACAACGTCAGCACGCTATACGACAGGGACTATCCAGGATATAACTGGCCGAAATCTGTGCTTATCAATATCATGAACGAAAACACGCCGCTCATTTTCAATCACATAGGTCATGCAACTGTGGATCGTGTGATGAAGATGCGCAATAGGGATGTTGACACGCTCACGAACAAAAAATACTTCTTCGCATACAGTCAGGGCTGCTATGCAGGCTCTTTCGATAACAGAGATGAATCAGGAACATATCTCCGCTATGACTGCATTGCAGAGCATTTCACCGCATCGCCTCACGGTGCTTTCGCATTCATCGGAAACTCAAGATATGGCTGGGGCAGCCCTATGGATACGGATGGGCCTTCCCAACACTATGACCGTCAATTTTACGATGCTCTCTTCAACGAGAGCATAGGAAACCTGGGAAATGCGCTTCAAGATTCAAAGGAGGACAATATATGGCAGATAAACGGTTCCGCAATGAGATGGTGCTACTACGAAATCAACCTTTTCGGCGACCCTGAGACATCGTTAATCCCCACAGGCGTGTCTTGGCTATTCTTCTCTCCAGACAATGGCACGGTAAATAGCGGAAATTACACAAATGTTTCAGTGTGCGTAAATACGACTCGCCTTGACAAGGACATTTACACCGCGAGCATAATTGTGGAGAGCAACGATCCTGATGAAAATATCGTGCTTATTCCTGTGAATCTCAAGGTGTTAACTCCACCTCATATCATATCCTTCTCACCCGCTGACCTTAATCTGACACAATATGTGGGCAGTTCATACAGTTTCACTGTCGTCACAGATCAAGTGATGACATCAAACATATGGTATGTGACGCCTGAATGTCCAAACATGACTGGAAATGGCACTCCTTCGCTGACGATCACATGGAATCACACCGATATTTACAACGTGACATACATCGGCTCGAATGAAAATGGGAGCGTGAGCATCACTTGGAATGTGAGCGTCATCGGCTTAGGAGGCGTTGCCACCGCAGTCCGCCCGAAGGTCATTTCAGTGAACAAAACGGGAGAACTCGGAAACATAACCGTGAATCTTACCGTTTTCGTCGTCAGCACGGAGGAATTCAACGACACGTTCAGCGTTTCCTTGACGACGGAGGGCATTCCTCCCGAATACAGAGCGGATCTGAGTTGGTTCAATTGGACGCATAAGGAAGTGAGCCTTCCTGCGCGTGGAGAAACTGAGATTCCTCTCCGTGCGGATATTCAGGAGGGAGAAAAGGGCGTGAAGGCTTTCAAAGTTTTCGTGGAATCGGAGAAATGTCCAGCGACAAAATCATTCGACATAGGCATATTTGTTATAGAGTGAGAGGGATGTGAGGAGGAAATGAAGGGGAAAGAAGGAATAAAAGGGGTTGAAATTGTGGCAATAGCCGCAATGCTCATCGTGATGTTCGCAATTTTCATCCCTGCATCCGCAGAAGTGCATACGGAGGCGGTGGCAATTATTTCTGTTGAGCCTGTAGTGGGTGAAGTATTGCCGGGAGAGAACGCCTCTTACAACATAACTGTGGAGAGCATTTCTGCGCCTAACGACCCTACGGAGAATGTGACGCTTTCAGTTGAAAATAAAAGAGATGGATGGACATACACATTCAACCCGAAGAACTTCTCAATCAGAGCTGGAGAGACGAAATGCTCAATTCTGAATATAACAGTGCCTTCTGATGCCGCTCCAGGCGATTACTACCACAAAATAAAAGCAACTGTTTACGCATACGGATATGAAGAGCTTGGAAGCACATCTGAAACAACATACACAGGCGTTAAAACGACTGCGATTCCAGAGTTTCCAGCTTTTGCGATTCCTATGGGGATAGCAATTCTCTCGGCCATACTATTCATGCGAAAGAGAAGATAGAGATCCATTATCCCTCTCTTTTTCTTTTTTTCATGAGGCGATTTATTGTGCTTTCGCATTCCACATTTCGCATTCATTTAGAGCAAATATCATCACGGATCAGAATATGTGAGAGAAGTATGGTGAACTTCCTCAGAGGAAAGAGTGTGCTGCGAAGGACGCTCTCTGTGTGGAGCGCAATAATGTGGAGCGCAATAATATACTCACCATCCGGCAAAGTTTTTATTCTTATGCATATGCTCTCGGTTACGGTGAAAGTATGCTGCTCGTTACGCATAAAGCCTTTGCAAGAGATAAAGGAGTTTCACATTCTTTTTCCTATCATTTGGCATCGTGACCTCTTCCCCTCACGGCATCCCTGGAGGTTCCCTCAGCCCGGCCATCAGGGCAGCGGCTCAGCGAGGGCGTGTGGGCACCACCCCACGCAGCAATATGATACGATGATATAAATTGCCCACCCGCCTCACCTGATGCCTAAAGGTAGGCAGCAACATTCTTAAAGAGGACAATGAGAGAGAAGCCAAAACGTAAGTGCGGGGGAGTCACCTCGTTGCGAGCAGCGATTCTTTTGAGCAGAGAAAAGCTGCGGCACCCGCTTGGAGGATGAAAGTCTGTGTGGTTCAGAGCCTAAGACTGAACTCTCTCCCTTGAATCTCTTTTGTCAAGACTTTCATCTCTTTGCCGCTTGCCATCTCCACTTCCACCCTTCCCCGCTCACTATGCTCATATCATCCACATATTTAGCCCGACAGAGATGCACCCAAGAATAAAAATTAATAACATCAATCAAATGAGTTTAATAATGATATAAATCAGCATGAGTATAATGATTAATATGCCTATACCTATGATGATATAGGTGAGGAACTTTGATATGAGCCATATTATGACGAGAAATATGAATCCTTCAATAAATACAGAAAACTTCATTTTTATCACTTCCATTATTGCTTCCAAACATGCTCATATTCCTCCTGAATGTCGTCAAAAGTCAAATTCAAATAAACTTCAGTTGATTTTATTGAAGAATGCCCCAATATTTTCTGCAAAGCCCTCAGATTCTTCGTCTTCTTCAGGAAATAAACGGCGAATGAATGGCGGAATGTGTGACATGTCACCCTCTTCTTTATTTTCGCCTCCTTTGCATATCTCTTCACTATTTGTTGAATCCTTCTTGTCGTTATCTTCCTTTTCTTCCTTGAAATGAAAAGGTATCCTGTCTCTATCTTTTTCGCCTCCATATAAAACCTTATCTCCCTTAAAAGCTCAGAAGTTACGGGCACATACCTATCTTTTGACCTCTTCGACTGAACAATCTTTATCTTCTTTTCCAAGAAATCAATATCACGAGCCATAAGATTTGAAACTTCGCTCACCCTTAAACCGCACATCCACATCATCTTTATCATCAGATAATCACGGAAAGAATGGTGAGATGCAATTTCCAATATTTGCTCCACTTCCTCCCTGTTCAGATAATCAGGCAGCTTCTCCACCATTTCACCTCACGCTCTTTACTTCCACCATGTTCCATTAATATTTCGCATTTCTTCACTCAGATGAAATAAAAATTGGAAGCGTTCATTTCATCGCCTCCCCTCCGCATATATCTCGCATATTTTAACGCTTTCATCGCATATGATTCGTGAAATTGAGAAAATGCGAAATTATATCTGATACCCCCTCCATTCTCTCAAATAATTTTTCCAACAATTTAAGGGATTGGGGAGGAGGACAAAGAGGGAGGAGAGGATAGGAGAAACGGTTATAGTTTGGAGAATGTGTGAGCAGGTTAATATAAAAAATATAATTTAATGTATAATTATGAGCGAAAAATGGGCTTTCTGCGTCCTTTTTTGCTTTGTCGCCTCCTCCTTCCTTTTTATTATTGCGGTCGCAAATGCGAAAACGCTATATGTGGATGATGACGGGGGAGCGGGTGTATTCTCGCGTATTCAGGATGCCGTGGATGCCGCATCTCCCGGAGATACGATAATCGTGCGGGAAGGAACTTACATTGAGAATATTTATGTGGGTAAATCCTTAAGTATTTTCGCCAAAGAAGGCTACGAATACACTTTCGTTTTCGCTGCCGATTCATCAGCGCACATTTTTGAAGTGAAAGCGCGTGATGTGAGCATTTCAGGATTCACTATTATGGGAGCGAAAGGAGAAAGCGCTGGAATTTACATTCAAAATGCTGAAAATTGCAGCATTTACGGAAATAATATAAGCTATTGCACATACGGCATTTTCTTAAATGGAACAAGAAGGAGCATTATATCTTCAAATATCATCAATTCAAACGAATATTACGGCATTTTCTTGGATAGTTCAAATGAAAATGTGATTATAAATAACTTTGCATCAAAAAACTGGGATGGCATTTTCCTCAAATCCTCATATAAAAACAGAATAGAGAACAATTCAGCCGTTCATAACAACTTCGGAGGCATATCTTTGATGCATTCGTGTGAAAATATCATCCTAAACAACACTGTCCAATCAAACTTTTTCCATGGATTATACCTTATGTCATCTTATAATAACACATTGAGTATGAATAGGGCGCTATTGAGCATGTATTACGGTATTAATGTGCTTGATTCCGATTGGAATTTGATATATCTGAATGATTTTGTGAATAACAGGTTCAATGCGAAATCATCAGGCTCTAACTGCTGGAATTCGACAGAAAAGAAGAGATATGCATACAATAACAGCACATACGAAGATTTTATGGGAAACTATTGGAGTGATTATGAGGGAAATGATGCAGAAGGAGACGGTATAGGGGATGTTCCATACATTATTGCAATATCCGCAGAAACGGATAATTATCCGCTGATAGAACCATTTTTGAGATATGAAATGCAAGAGAATGGGCAAATATTTGACTGTGGAGAACCGAAGAATCCGTATCCGAGCATCATGGGAACGCACAAAGGCACAATTATGCCAAGTGAAACGCTCACTGTCTCAAAGATTTGCGTTTATCCATGCGCAGGAACATGCGGTCATATCGAATATGTGCGTATATGGAACGCATCTTTGAATGTTTCAGCACGCTGGAAAGGTTACGAAGGAGCATGGAAATGCATCTCTTTCAATAGCTCTTTCGTTTTATACGCTGGGAAGAAATATAATTACACAATAATAACAGGCTCTTACCCGCAAATTCATCACACAGATAGATTAAATTTGGATTGCGGAGTGATTACTTGTGATGAGTTTGTGGATGCGAATGGCATCATTCATAAATGGATCCCTGCTATAAGATTAGAATGACGCTCCTACGCAAAGTTGCATTATTTTTCCCCTTAACAAATCACACAAAGAGGATCAAATGCTTTTCTTCTTTTCTCCGAGATGTGCATGACGAGTATGTGAGAACGAAAAACGAGGATCTCATTTTAATTTTTAGAGAAGGCTCATTTTTACTTCTTCTTTCCTTTCTCCTGACGCCAAAAAAAAGAGACCGAATGAGGTTTGGGACAGATGTCTCTTGCGAATGAGGTTCTTCTTCTCTGCCCCCTCACTTAAAAGAAAAGGGAGAAAGTAGCATGCTTTTATTTCAATCTACGCTCCACTTCTTCCCATATTTTCCCGTATTTCCTTTTTATTGCATCTTCAAGCAGAGAACGAGCCTCCTCGGATATGCTGAACTCAGGAACTGTCTTCCTCAAATATTTAAGGACTGCGGCGGACTTCGGCGACCAGAGTGATATGCGGGGATTACGAGTTGCTTCCATCACCGCATCCTCCAACTTATTACTAATAAGTTCTTCACTTCTTACTTCTCCTATTCTCACTTCTTCCTTATTACTTCTCACTTCTCCACTCATAACTTCATTACTTTTTATTTCATCACTTCTCATTGCTTCATTCATAACTTCATCGCCTCTTATTTCATCACTTATACCTTCATCACTTCTTACTCCCTCACTTATAACTTCGTCAGTTTGTGAAATGATTGCTGCGAGACCCTTTCCGAGTCTCCTCTCCTGCCTATTCTCTTTTTCCTCCCCAACCCTCTCCTCCTCTTCTTTTTCTCTTCCTATCTCCTCTCCTCTTCCATTATTCTCGCTCATTTTTCCCTTCCTCCTTCTCCTTCAATATTTCATCTGCGAGGCTGAAGTAAGCTGAAGCGCCTTTGCATGCTCTATCATACAAAACAACGGGTTTTCCATGCGAAGGTGCCTCAGCAACTCTCACATTACGAGGTATTATTGTCTTAAAAACCCTTCCCTTGAAGAATTTCTCAACCTCTTCTCTCACTTCTCTGCTCAATTTCAGCCTTCCATCGAACATTGTAAGCAGAACTCTGAAATCTAAAAAGATTTTAAGCCGCTTTCTTATCATTTCTATGACCCTCAAGAGATGATTTATGCCTTCCAATGCATAATATTCCGTCTGAATCGGTATTATCACATCTTTTGAGGCAACTAATGCATTTAAAGTGAGCAAACCGAGCGAAGGAGGCGTGTCTATAATCACATATTCGTATCCTTCAACATCTTGAACGATATTTTTGAGTATATATTCACGACCTACTTCGTTTATAAGTTCAACTTCCGCACCGCTCAAATCAATATTGCTCGGAACTACACTTAAACCTATTTCAGTTTCAATTAAAACTTCTTCAATGCTCCTTTCTCCTATCAAAACATCATATATTGTCCTCCTTTTTTTCTTATCTATGCCGAAAGAGGATGTTGCTGCGCCCTGCGGGTCCATATCTATGAGCATCGTGCGCTTCCCTTTTAGCGCAAGGCATGCTGCAAGATTAACAGCCGTCGTTGTCTTTCCTGTGCCGCCCTTCTGGTTCGCAACGCTTATAACTTCCATCCTTATAACTTCCATCTTTTCACTTATAACTCATCACTTCTCACTTATAACTTATTACAAAACGGAGAATACGTGCATGAAAGTGCGAAGGGTCTGCACACGCTGGTGCGTTGGAAAAACAGCAACTCTGAACAACTCCCTCCTCTCTCGCATTATTTAAAAGAATTTGGACGCCAGAAAGCGAGCAGAGCATGAATTTGCATGAATTTTTAATAAAAGAAGACATGCGTTAGCGGTGCTCATCGCATATACTTTTAACATATGTTGCTAACACTATAACATATATATGTGTGTGTCTAAATATAGGAAAAGACATGAGGGGGGCGACAAAGCTGGCACTTTTTCTTGTTTTTGCGGCGCTGATGTTATCCGAATGTGCGAATGCGGAGAGTTTAGTGGTTTCGCCTGGAAATCAAACTGTCCCTTATGAGCCTGATTTCGCCACTTACACGCTCCACATCACGGGAATAGTTAACACAACTGCATCTCACATCATCTCCACTACGATTTATACGAATCCTCCGGGAAGTTCAAAAGATATTGAGTTCCAATTTGAGAACCCCCAAACAGGCGCATATTCTGAATGGATGATGAGTGGCGAGAAATGGAATTGGGGCACTCCTTTCGGAAATGCGCAGATTTTGAAAATGTATGTCCGTGCGAAGTCGTCAGCGCCACGAAATCATGGATACACACTTTGGATAGAGGATAGAGGGGGAGACCTATATGGTGCAACGGAGTTCGCTGTCGCAACATCTGTCGGCGAAACAATTCCAGAATTTCAAGCAATCGCAATACCCCTCGGCATCTCGTTGTTTCTCGCTCTCTTTTTCTTTAGAAAAAAACAGAAGGGATGACAGAAAGAGTGAAGAGGGGTGAAGGAGAGGGATGAAATATGAGAATTGCATTATTATTTTTTTCAATAATCGTATTGATGCTTATAGGAGTGGCGACAGCGGCGGACGATGAGAGCATGGAAATCATGCCGAAAATTGCTGAAATCCCCTACGAGCCAAATTACACGACCTACTACATAACCATCAGTGACATAATTAACACGACTGCTACACACGAGATAAATGCAACAATTGTTGGAGGAGGCGCTGGTTGGAGCCCGGACCATCTCCGTTTCAGATTCACGAACAGCAGCGGAGCGAGCTCAGGATGGCTGAAAAGCGGCGAGAAATGGAATTGGGGGACACCAGGGGGGATTCCCGCATCACACACGGGAAGTGCTGAGATGTTGAAGATGGATGTGAAGGCGTTGAGCAGTGCGCCGCTTGGCTGTAACTACACGATAGAAGTCTGGGATGTCGGCGGTATGCTGACGGGCATCAGAGAAACGGCAAGCGGAACGGTTATAGGGAAAACAATACCTGAATTTGCAACAATTGCAATTCCGCTTTGGATAGCATTGCTCTGTGCTTTGTTCTTCATGCGGAAGCATTAGTAAACATAACAAGAAGAGGAAAAAGGTGTAAGAAAAGTGTGAGGTGAGCATGCAAAGGGTGAAAAGAGGTGCGCGAGACGTGAGACGGATAGGAAAATATGAGATGAGGTCGCCATGTCTATGTATTGTGATTGAAGTATGTAGTGTTTTAGTAATGTTAGGAATTTTCTTAATGTCGATGGCGAGTGCAGAAACAGTAGTGATTCATCCGAGTGCGGATGCTCATGTGTATCAAGGAAAAGCAGATAAAAACTATGGTAACAAAACCTGGCTGCAAGTGAAATCAAAAATGAATAAAAATTATCGCACGTTCATCAAGTTTGATCTATCATCAATACAACACACCGTAACAATCACATCCGCAAGACTTCTTCTTTATATGTATAAAGCACCTAACACCTCGAGAATATATGATGTTCATCGTGTAACGGGGCATTGGACAGAAACAGGAATAACATGGAACTCGCAACCGAGCGTTACAGTCTCATTGACGGACTCAAATAGCACTGGGATAAAAAAGAATAAGTGGTTAGAATGGGATGTCACATCGGATGTGCAGGGATTTGTAAATGGTAGTTATATAAACGAAGGGTGGATGTTGAAAGATAGATACGAGAACGCACCAAAATCTCACAATTGGTCAAGATTCAGATCCAAAGAGTCAAAATATACAGCGCATCATCCGCAGCTTGTAATCATATACACGGTCAGGAATGTGACTTCTTGCGACGGAAATGGCTTGCGGAAGGACATTTTTGATTTAAGCGATGATGTTTACTGCAAAGCAGAAGGTCTTCCTCCGAGTTCGTATGTAGACATCTATGTCGTGAATAATAAAGACAACTGGCAGGCGGGAGATGCGCTGAACGATGTTTCTGATGGTGTGGATACCTCTTTCACGGGAAGTAATGGAAGCATTTTCACGAAAATATGGAGCGCACCGCTCACGCAGGGGAGTTATGATATCGTTATAGATGTGAATAGGAATGGAAAATGGGACATAGATGAGCCCATTGACAGCAAAGTAGATGTTGGATTTGAGGCTATACCGGAGTTCCCCACTGTTGCAATACCTCTTTTTATCCTGTTACTGCTCATATTTTTCTTTCACAGAAAAAGATTTTAATAAACAGGCTTGAGCAGCGAACGGAGCAGTTGGTTTCCGTGAGTTTGCGACACAAACTCCTTCCTTCTCCGTGCAGCATTCTTCCTTTTTCATCCCATCTCTTCGTCCCTGATTTTTTGGACTTTATGTGAGGCATAGTGATGTGAAAGACGCAGCGCCCAGACGGACATCTTCAGCTCGCTCCAAAAGCATGTTGCGAGTATGAAATCCCTCGCTCCGAATTTATCCTGGCTCCCTTAACGGATTCATAAGAGGGACCAGCCCCCAGGGTTGGCGTTTGAAGTTTGAAAGTGGAATTTGAATTTTGAAAGTTGAGAGTGGAATGTAAAATCGGCTTGTGCGAGGGGGGAGTGTGCGAAGGAAAATGCACGCCAGGCAGTAAACACCTCATATTTTAAGAAGATAAAAGAGAGGAGACGAAAATGGATGTCTTGATTGCGGGTATGCTTTCTTTTGCGACGACGACAGCAGTCGCACCGCTCATTTTGAGGATTTCGAATGAGAGAGGCATTGTCGGTGTGGATGTGAACAAAAAAGAAAAGCCTCACATCCCAGAGATGGGTGGCATTTCATCAATCATCGGTCTCTTTTCATCCATACTCATACTCACCATACTCACAAATAACAAAATCATGACGGTTTTACTTGCAGTATTAGCAGTAGTAGCGATAGCGAGTGTAATAGGGGCGATAGATGACATATATGAGATAAGGGGATGGAAAAAGGCGATATATGTGATGCTTGCAGGCATCCCCTTCATATTCTTCCGCATCGGAACGCCTGAAATAACGACTCCTTTCTTTAATTTTTCTCTTCCTGACTTCTTTTATTTCCTTTTTCTCGTTCCGATAGGGGTAACAGGATGTGCAAATGCACTGAATATGAGCGGAGGATATAACGGATTGGAAAGCGGAGAAGTCGCAGTCATCTCCTTCTTCCTTTTTCTCATCTCCCTGCTCCGCTCTGAATTCACCGCAGCCCTGATTTTTTCCGCCCTGCTCGGCTCTTCATTCGCCCTCTTCTTATTCAACAAATATCCCGCGCGGATGTTCGTGGGCGATGTCGGAACACTTGGTATGGGTGCTGGAATCGCAGCCGCTTGCATCGTCGGAAATATTGAATTCTTCGGCATTATTTGCATTCTTCCCACATTCTACGAGCTTCTTGCGACAATTTATTATGGACTCAAGGATATAGAGAGGAGAGATGCATGCATGAATCCCGTTATAATGGAAGATGGTAGATTAAAGCCACCGAAAGGAGCTGAAAAATTCACCTTCGCATATTTTATCCTTTCAAAAAAGCCTTTGCGTGAGCCCGAACTCGTGAATTTTATCCTTTTTATATATGCTATATGTGGTTTATTTGCGTTATGTTCGAGTCTGTTGTGAGCCTGCTGTGAGCGGTGATGATGAGAGAGGCGATAGAAGGGAAAGGAATATGCGGAACTGCGAGGAGAATATGCGGTATTTTATTGAGATATGGTCTGACGCCGAGGAAGATGTTGCGAAAATTGGAGAAATTTGAGCGAATACTGAATGATTATGGCTGCACTGCGACATTTCCGACGACTGCTGTCGTTCTTAAGAGATACTGCGGACACCTGAAAAGTGTGATTGGAAGTGAGAAGCGTGCTGCTGCTTTCAGTGGCGGTGCATGCGAACGCATGGGCGGTGATTGTGTTGAGTTAGCGGTTCACGGTCTTTTTCACAGGGATATTTCAACGCTTGAGAAGGAGGAGTTGCGGCGGGAATTAAGGGAAGCGCTGAGGATTTTTATGAAATCTGGGATTGAGCCTGTGGGATTCCGTGCCCCTTATCTCAAAAGAAATGAGAATATTGCGGAAGTCGTAGGTGAGATGGGATTAGAATATGATAATAGTGAGGCGATTCTATGGGAATTTGATGAAATAGGGCATGAGATTGAGCGGGAGATTGAGCGGATAAGAGAATTTTATAGACCTTCAGATGCGAAAACATGCATGTCTTTGCCGAGAGGAATCTCTCCCGTGTTCATTCCAGTTTCGCTGCCGGATGACGAGATTTTGGAGCGTTTGAATTTATGGGCAAATGCGGGGCGTATTTGGTCTGAAATTCTCAGCAGGGTATATGAGAGGGGCGAGATTTTCGTTTTGCAATTGCATCCTGAGAGAATTGAGAAGTTTGAAAGCGCATTAAGGGTCGTTTTGGAATATGCAAAGCGCAGGAATCCACCTGTTTGGGTCGCAAGTTTGAAGGATATAGCGAGATGGTGGAAGGAAAGGGGGAATTTTGATATAAATGTGGATGAGGCGAATGGTGGAAAATTCAATGTCAGCGTGAATTGCTCCGATGCTGCGACAATACTCTTGAAGGATGCTGAATCTCATATTGAAGGTGAGAGACACTGGCACGGAGCTTACAAGAGCGTGGAGTGTAGGGATTTTGAATTGAGTGAGCGACCTTCTGTGGGAGTTTCTCCGAGAGTTTCGGAGGAGTTTGTGAATTTTCTGATTGAGGAGGGATTTCATGTTGAAGAAAGCACTGCAAAGTGGAAATACGGCGTGTTTTTTGAGGAGGAGACGAGTAAGTTTTCCGCTCTTCAGCGTATAGAAAGTTCTGATGCGCAAGTAGTGAGGATATGGCGTTGGCCTTTCAATGCGAGGTGCGCACTTTGCATCACAGGCGACATAGATGCGCTGACATTATGGGATTTCCTTATCCGAATTTTTGATTGAGCGTAAAATATGTGGCATCCTATCCTCACTGAAGTGAGGGGCTTCAGTGGGGGAGGTTCCCGTTTCATCCCATCCACCGAGCTTACCCTTAAGGGCAGTGGCTCAGCGAGGGCTTCACTTCGGGCGGGCCCCACCATAGGCTCACATAGCGAGCCGACGATATTATTTACCCGCCCCCGCTGTATCCTATCTTTGAAAAGATAGGAATCGGCAGCAACAATATTCTTAAAATGAGAAGGAAAGTAGTAGAGAGGGGGGTGAATGTTGTGCTGAGATATGATGAATTACGCAGAGGTCTTTTGAGGGGTCTGCGTAACGGGAATTGGAGGCGATTGAGTGAGATTGAGCGTTCGCTATACATCGCAGCGCTCTGCTACACAAGGAAGAAATGCATCGTGAGAGAGCGTCTTGTTGAAAAACTGCGTTCTCTTTTGAACAGATTGCTTGAGACACCTTCGTTGAGAATTTTCAAAAAAGGTCTCGCAAAATTGCTTGATTTGCTCGCAGCAGCGCTTCCTGAATGGATTTCACATATGAAAAAATGGCTCAAAGACCCCGATTATGTGTTCTGGCTCGGAAAAATTAGTGATATGTAATGGAAATAATAAAAAGAAAGGGCGTTCCAGTCCTCATAACTTGTGATATAGACCCACTGACGAGAGATGAACGCATAAGGTATGGAATACCTTTAAGCGAAGAGCAGTCATCATTGCTCAGAACATCCATTGGATTGATGATTGACTTGCTCTCGGATATTGGAATAAATGCCACGTTCTTCGTTACTGCCGCTTTATGTGAGGAGATAGAAGACGAATTGAGTGAATTAAAGAGAAGAGGACATCAAATAGGCTGCCATGGGCTGACACATGACGAATATGATAATTACGCGAGACTTCCGTATAATGAACAGTTTCGCAGGATAAGAAGTGCTACCGAAATAATAGAAGATTTTGTTGAAAGGGTGACAGTATTCAGAGCGCCAGCTGTGAGAATTTCGGCGAAGACACTGAAAATACTTGAAAAATTAGGGTATTTGGCAGATTCTTCTGTGAGTTCACAAAGGTTTGACCTTGCTAGCTCTAATATAAATCCAAAACTTCTTATCGCACCGAGGCGACCATACCACCCGAAAGAAAATGATGCCTACAGAAGAGGAGACATGAAAATATTGGAGATTCCGATTTCAGCATTCATACTGCCCTTTATCTCGGGAACACTCAGCATTTTTGGTGTCAGATTTATGAAATACTTTTTCAAAATGCTATATATGGAATCATTAAGAACGGGAAAACCAATCGTCTATTTGATGCATCCTGCTGAGTTTTTGGCATCTGAGAATCACAGAATCCCCCTAAGTTGGTTCTTTTCCTATCGCATGTGGAGGTTTCAGGGAAATCCTATAAGATACCTATTGTTTAGAAAGAGCGGGAAATCCCTTCTTGAGGAGCATATGGAATTATTTGCGTATATAAAATATCACTACAACGTAAAATTTTTGAGTGTTGATAGTTATATTTCCCGATATAATGGAAATGTGGAAATTATATAGGCTTATTATAGCAATAAAAGACAAAATATTTTACGAACTGGCGCGCTATGCACCCACTTCAGCTCTTAGAGTGCGCTTTTTAAGATGTTGCAGTGGAACAAAAATCGGGAGAGATGTGTATTTGGGGGTAAATTTGACATTAACGCGATTTGAGGGGGGAGATATTTTATATATAGGTGATAGAGTTGCAATAGCTCCAAATGTAACAATAATTACATCCTCCAGTCCAGAGAGATCAAAATTAAATGAATACAATTTAGCGCGATATGAAAAAGTTATCATAGAAAATGACGCATGGATTGGCGCAGGTGTGATAATTCTACCAGGAGTGAGAATTGGAGAGGGTGCGATATGCGGCGCAGGAGCGGTCATAACAAAAGATGTCCCTCCTTATACAATAGTTGCTGGCGTTCCTGCAAGAGTAATTAGGAGATTAAATAAATGACATGTGTTCTTGTTACCGACGCAAGTAAAAGAGAGACATTAGCAATAGTAAGGTCGCTATCTAAGAAAGGTATAGCAGTAACAGTGGGAGAAGACAGAAAATTATGCTGTTCTTTTTTTTCGAAGTATATTAAAAATAAAATTATATATCCAAATCCCGCTGAAAATCCGTTCTCTTTTATAAAAAGTATATACGAATTAGTGAAAAGAAGCAAATATGATGTGATATTCCCCGTTGATGACCAAACAACGATTCTTTTTTCAAAATACAAAGATAAATTATCAAAATACACAAAAGTGCCAGTAGCCGACTATGAGACTATAATGAAAGGGCGTGACAAGGCAAAAACGATAAAAATTGCAATAGAAAATGGCATTCCTTGCCCAAAAACATATTTTGTTGATGATATAGAGGAAATAATAAAAGATGAGATTGAATTTCCGGTGGTAATAAAACCTCGTGAAAGTTCTGGTGCGAGAGGAATTGCATATGTGAATTCATTAGAAGAACTCATGCGTGAGTATAAGAAAGTGAAGAAGCGATATGGGACTCCACTAATTCAAGAATATATCCCCCATAATGGAGGACATTACAGTGTTTGTGCATTGTTCAATTATGACTCTGAGCCAAGAGCAATATTCGTGTATAAAGAGCTCAGGCAGTATCCAATAACTGGAGGCCCCGCAACTTTTTCGGTAAGTGTTGAAAAGACAGATGTCTTGAAATATGCTATAAAGCTGTTGAAAGCGATGAAATGGTATGGCGTTGCTCACCTTGATTTTCTCATTGACAGCAGAGATAAAAAGCCGAAATTATTGGAGGTAAATCCAAGATTTTGGTCTTCTTTGGAGCTTGCTATACTTTCTGGCGTAGATTTTCCTTATTTGTTGTATAAAATGGCGCTGGATGGTGATGTGGAGACAGTAACTAAATACGAAACAGGAATAAAGTTGCGGTTCTTAGTCGGTGATATTCTATGGCTGTTAGGCACGAAAAATAAACTAAAGGCATTACCAGAGTTTCTAAAGTTCATGGACGGCAGTATTGGTTATGCTATATGGTCTTTAGATGACCCTAAACCGATTGTGGGCTTTATATTAGATAATCTTTTATGCATGATAAAGAAAGATAGAAGAGAGCATATATTGAGACAATGAACAAATTTTGTGATAATAAATGAAAATATTGGTTGACATCGGACATCCAGCAAATGTTCACTTTTTTAAGAATATAATTAGACTCCTAGAAAAAGAAGGGAATGAAGTGAAAATTACGCTGAGAAATAGAGATGTGGCGAAATATTTATTGAATATTTACGGGTTTGAGTATGAAACATTAGTGGAGCGGCATTATAAGGGTGTTTTAAATAAGGCTGTAGGTATGTTAAAAATAGACTACAAATTGTATAAGGTTGCGAAAAAGTTCGGTCCAGACATTTTAACAGGGGAGTCTTTCTACATTGCTCGTGTATCCAAACTCTTGAGAAAGCCATCTATTGTATTTATCAACAACGAAATGGGATTTTATAACAAGTTATTTTCGCGATTTGCCGATGTTATATGCACTTCTAAATCTTTCAACGAATCTTTTGATTTTAAGAAACATATAAAATACGATGGCTATTACTTTGGTGCATACTTGCACCCAAGTTATTTCAAACCTGATCCTTCAGTTTTGGAAGATCTTGGCTTAAATAAAGATGAGAAGTTCTTCATTCTAAGATTTCGGACTTACGATGCTTTTCACGACATTGGGCATAGAGGATTCCACGCTGATAGGTTGAAACTTGCAAAAGAGTTGGAGGAACATGGCAGAGTTTTAATTTTGTCTGATTCTGAACTTGGAGGCGAGTTGGAAAAATATAGAATTCCTCCATCGGAGAGATTACATGACTTACTTTATTTTGCTTATATGTATATAGGAGATGGTTTCTCAACAGCAGCAGAAGCAGCAATATTAGGAACACCTTCCATTCTCGTGTCCACGATAGATAGAGGATATATCAGGGAGCTCAGAGACCGTTACAATCTTGTGATTACATGTAAAAATAGTGAGGAAGCGCATGAAATTGTGCGTTCTCTCCTTGAAAAATCTGATTTAAAGAAGGAATGGGGGAGAAGAGCGCGGAAAATGCAGAGCGAGAAGATAGATGTTGTGAAATTTGTTGTTGATCTTATTAAGAGATATCCCGAAAGTGTCTCGGAATATATTGAACAGAATAAATGGAAATGGGAGCAATAAGAGGGCATTATTATTTACTGCTCTTTTTATTTCTCATAATACTCAACATTGTTATCAGAATTCCCTGCACACCCGAATTGGGAACGGACTCATTCTTCATTCACGCTCTGTGCGACTCAATTTCGGCGCACGGTCATGCACAATGGGTTTCACATCCACTCTCATATCTCGGTTTATATCCGTTCTCCTACCCAAGCGGCGTTCCTTTTCTCATATCAGGAATAAATCAGTGCGCAGGAATAGATATGCCTTCCACTATACTAATAACCTCAACATTTCTCGGAATTTTGAGCATTTTTACCTCATATTTAATGGCAAAATCGATATTGAATGACAATATTTTCAAGTTTCTGGTCGCTTTTTCCTTCTCATTATCTCCTATTATTCTCAAATTTACGATATTCAATATATCCACACGAGGGCTTTTCTTGGTTTTGCTTCCACTTTTTGTGTGGTCTTTGTTTAAGCAGCGCGATTCTGATGACATCGTAATTAAACTGAAGTTTCTCGCTTTATCTATCGTTCTATTTCTGACATTGGCCTCAACTCATCGCATGTTTTGGGCTGTCGTTTTCCTATGGGCGTTGTTTATTTTAATCATCATATCGCATAATATCAAAATATGGAAGATTATCCCAAGATTCTTCCCCACTTTATCGTTTATATTTTCATTATTCATTTTCATTTTGGCATTAATAGCATTACTTTTCCCTTCTATACTGAACGTAAATACGATTATATTGATTAAGATACCCGTTTTCTTTGCGTTATTAATGCTTGCATTTGTTTCCATTCACATGCTAATCTTTGAGCGAGAGAACGAATCAATTAGAAAATTCTACTCAAATAATTTGGCAATTTTGGCTCTAACATTATTCCTAATACAGTTTACTCCATTAGCTCCAATAAGAGATTTGTGGTATCTTTGCCATGATATTGGACATTTATTACCTTATACTTGCGACACTGCATGGTCACAGATGCTAAATTTATTCATTTTATTGATAGGTAGGCTCGGAATATTTTTTTTATTGGGAATAATTGGGTTGATATATGTCATTTTGAAAGAGGACTTTGATTATAAAAAGGCATTTTTAGCTTTTTTATTAATAACTTTCTTACCATTCTTCCATATGGCTCCCTATTATTATCAATTCTCTTCATTCATCTTTTGTGTATTTGCGGCATTTATACTATCAGCTCTATTTAATAGATTGGAACATATTGACCGATTTGTATTTCTTAGACGCATTAATTTCGGACAAATTAAAATTTCTACAGCGATAATAGCATTAATATTGTCGTTTTCTGTCGCTTTTTCAGGATATACTTTGATACATAGATATAATAATCCGGGTAATTATATGACGAGTGCGACCGAAAATGCGGGGCTATTTGTAAAATCATACGCTCCAGGTATTAATATCAATGGTATAGATGTATGGCGAGTGCGTGTAGTATCTGGATATTATAATTTTTCCGTTCCAAAAGAAGTGAAGATAATACCACGCAAACTATCATTTTCTTTAGCAGATCTTGGCGGTTACCTCAGATGCCCAATAGGATACAGATATGAAAATATCTCAAATGGGAAGAAGGAATTACTATGGTTTGGATACACAATACCTTACAAATACCAAAAGTATGGGCTGACAAATAAGATATATTGCAATGGAGAAAAAAATATATGGTACATAAAGGAACATGAATGGAGATACCTAAGTTTAAGTGTGAATGACAATGAATGAGAGGGGGATAGTATTCATAACCCGTGCTTTTTATGGTGGTCGTGGCAATTGGGATAGGGAATTAATGGAACAACTAGTGAAAAGAGGCTATAATGTCCACGCTATTACATGCCCTTTCCCTGTTCAATATAAGAATGAAGAAAAAAAATTAATTGATTCTGGCGTAAAATTCCATTTTATCAATTCTTGGAATTATTTCTTATTTTTCATTATTAGCGTCTTTAAATTATATAAAATCGCAAGTGAAAATATCATATTATATACACCATCATCAAAGCCGATTCCTTTTTATTATATTCTCACAAAATTGATGAAAATACCCATTGTTTTTTCACTGCAAGGTGCTGAAGTAAAAGAAATAGATACAATGCCTGAATTTGAAGGGCTTCGAAAGCATATATTACAATATAAACTGAAAAGAAAGGTCGTAGAGTTTCTGGAGAAGACAAGCGCAAAGCTTGCAGATAGTGTGATTGTAATTTCAAAAGCGATTGAAGACGAACTCATTCATCTTGGCATTCCTGAAAAAAAGATTAATTTGATTTATTATGCTATTGATACAAATATCTTCAAAAAAAATTTGAAGAAGAGAAGGGAAATTCGTGAATATTATGGCATAGGAAGCAATGATATTGTGATAAGTTATGTTGCCCGTTTATCCAAGAGCAACGCACCCACAAGAATGTGGTCTGCGGAGATGCTACTAAAAACATTTGCGAGCATAAGCCCTTCTCACCCATGTGTGAAAATCATGTTCGTCGGCGGAGGAGATGGCGTTAAATATTTGAAGAATATGTGTAAGGACTATGGGATAGAAGAGCATGTGATATTTGTGGGATTCGTTCCGCATGAGAAAGTGCCTGAATATCTATCCGCTTCGGATATATTTTGGTTCGTGATGGGGTATCCGATACCTACATACGGGTTAGCATTGCAGGAGGCAATGAGCTGTGAGAATATTGTCATAGCAAATGACTCGGGTGCGATGAGAGAAGTTATTATTGACGGATATAATGGTTTTCTTGTAGAACCAAAAGAGGATAAAATGCGTGAGAAATTAATGGAAATATTAAAAATGGAGAGGGGAGAATTAGAAAATATTAAAAGAGCGGCGAGGAAGCATGCAGAGGATAAATATTCCTGGGATGTCGTTTTGCCCAGAATTATGAGCATTTTTTATGAGGTATCAAAGGAAAGATGACGAGAATACTTTTAACGGGAATATCGGATTCACTTAATAATGGAGGAATGGCTATGGCTATAAGTGCAGCAAATACATTAAAAAAAATCATCCCGGATGCCGAATTCAGCATACTATCCAGTCATTTTGATATTGATAGGAGACGATATGCTCCGTATGGCATAAAAGTGATTGAACGAACATGGAGGGGGAGTAAGATTAAAGCAAAAAAGCGCTTAACTCGCATTATTATACTTGCATCTCTCGCATTAATTACACTATTTAACTTTGTCTTGATGAGAATTATTAAATCGAAGAAAAACAAATTATACACAAAGAGTATAGGGGAATTCTTCGCCTCAGATATTATTATTGATATTAATGGAGATAGTCTGACTGAAGATTATGGATTTCCTATGGGCGCTTTATTTGAAATTTTACTTGGAATAATCACTGGAAATCCTGTTGTGATTTATGCACAGTCTATCGGTCCTTTTAAATCAAAAATGACAAAATTTTCCGCGAAATTTGTATTTAACAGAGTAAGTTTAATAACGGTGAGAGAGGAAATAACTTATAAATATATGCGAGAACTTGGTATTAAGACCCCTGTATATCTGACGGCGGAATCAGCCTTTCTTTTAGAGCCGGCATCCAACGAAAGTATAAATAGGATATTATCAGAAGAAGGAATTAGATTGAATGAAAAACCTCTGATTGGAATATCACCCAGTCGGATAATTTATCGTTATGGATTCCCTGATTGTGAGCATCCTACTGAGAAATATAGGGGTTATATAAGGATTATGGCGAAGATAACGGATTACATAATAGATAAGTTGAACGCAACTGTGATTTTTATACCACATGTAATCGCTTCTGATAACGACGACAGAGTTGTTTCTAAGGATATATACATGAGCGTGCGGAATAAACATAAGGTCAAAATTATCACATACGAGTGCACAGCTGACGAGCTAAAGGGGCTCATAGGTATCTGTGATTTGTTCATAGGATGCAGAATGCACGCCACCATCGCCTCAACTTCAATGCTCGTCCCGACAATAGCAATAGCATACAGCTCAAAAACGCATGGAATTATCGGAAAGATGCTCGGTCAAGAAGAACTTGTCATAGATATTCGGAAATTAAAATCGGATGAACTTTTATCCGAGTTGAAATCAAAAATAAATTATGCATACGAGAATAGAGATTCTATTCGCAATAATTTACGGGAGAAAATAAAAATGATGCGAAATCTTGCGTCACTCAATGGTGTATTAGTTAAAAATTTGCTGGCTCGTCATCAATAGTCTTTTCTATTGATGCTCTTTTTCATAAGACATGCGTATTTGAGCATATGCACATATATCCTCAGCAGCGTCCATAAGCGTTTAGATGCGAGCGCCATTCCCAGGCGTAACGAAATGCAGTTCAAGTAAACATCCAGTTTGGGCTTCAGCAGTTCCGAATTATATGCGGGAATTTTCCTGCTAAGCAGCTTACGAGCGCTCAAATCGCTTTTTTTGAACATCAATAATTTCCCTTGTGACTGCACTACCTTGCCACTATTCACCCTCACAAGCTTTATTTTTCCTCTTAATGCCGCATTTTGCAAAATTTCTTCACCTAATTTCGTCCTACTTATAACTATCGACCAGCCTGATTTATCAGACAGAAACTCAGGCAACCATGCATCGCCGAATGAAATATCAGAAAGCTCGCAAGTATGGTCAATACATAACTTGCAACGCATCGTTGAAAAATATGTTCCAAATCCACTCCCCCAATAATCGCTAGTTGGAATTGAAATTGTATAGCCGTTTTTTGAGACAATTTTCATCCGACCGGGCCATCCTCCTCCACGATATTCTATTTCAATAATTTCATCATCAATTTTCATATTTTGTATTAAGAATTCTGTTGCTAAGAAACTTGGGACATTTGAGCAGAAGAGACCAAGATGCAAAATTATTTTTTCCCTCAGTTTTTCGTAGACCAACTCAGCCTTTCTTATTCCTTCAATATGGCACGGAAGCCCGACAACAGCGAATTTTCCTCGCTCTTTTATAATTTGTTTCAACATTATATTCGCCGGAACAGGGCAATATTTGGATTTAGATGCCTCGATTATCTCATCCCTCGTTTTTGCTATGAATGGCTCCGGCTCCAACGGATTATCTTTCTTCATCCTTGTCACCAATGCGCCATCTATAAGTCTCTCCTCAAGTGCGAATAGCAGCAGTTGTGTTATTAAGCCCCCGGAAGCTGAATTATACCTTATATCATAATCGGAGGCATACCCCGCATAACAATTTAGATAGTTTCCAAGTAAGACATCCTTGGGCTCCCTCCCAAATATTTTCATGTTCAATTCTTTGAAATCAATAGCGTGTCCTGGGCATATATTGTAACAAATTCCGCAATAATTGCAATATTTTTCGTTCAATTTCGGTAGATAAATCCCCCTTCTCTTTTCTTTTTTTAATTCTATCGCTTCATATGGACATATAGTGCAAGTTCCACATCCGGTACAGAGATTTTCATTCAAAGTCTTTTCAATTGTTGGCTTCGTATCATTCCTAATCATATCTCTCTCCTCCTTGTGTCCTACTTTCACCTTCGCTTCACGCTCAATTTTTCCCTCTCCTCTCGTTCAGAAAGCCAAGTTTTCAGCACAAGAATAAATATCAGAAGCGAAGCAATTAAATAGCTAAACATAAATATAATGCCCGCCCCATAAATTCCCCATCTCGGTAAAGCATAAAGGTTACCGAGGACATTAATTATTGCACATACCAGTGATGTGCTCATATAGAATCTCGGCATTCCTATACCTATTAGAACATTACTAATGGTAGAATAAATCGCGTAAAAGACCATTCCCACCGAGTAAATACACAGAACCGTCACTGCATCCAGATACTTTGCCGTGAATATGATTTCGATAATCTCGCGTTGGAACATATAAATACATAGGAGTAGGACTGAGGATGTTGAAATTACTATGCTCAATGAAAGTTTAAGATATTTCATGATTATTTCATGCTCGTCAAATCCGGCGACTTTAGGCATGAGAAAAGTATTAATTGTAAGCGGAACGAAAACAAATATCTGTCCAAGCGCTTTTGCCACGGAATATATTCCTACTTCATACATCCCAAGATAATGCTCAATGCAAATCGTATCAAAACTTGTAATTAGGGTATAAGCGTATGAAGCCACAATTATAGGGATGCAAAATTTGTAAGTTTCTCTCAATATTTCCATGGAGATTTCCTTTATTCTGAATGAAACTGGAGATGGATGCTTAAGTTCTATAATCAACATTGATATTACACATGATAACCCGAAAATTGCCAATATTATCTGCGGTTGGTGCAATTTCATATAAAATATAATAAGAATTAGTGCTATTTTAACGATGTTTGTGCTCACGAGAAAGAGCGCAAGTTTCATGTAAAGGATGAAGCCACGCAATAATCCGTAGTATATTTCGCTAATTGTTGAGCCTATAACAACAAAAAATATTCCTATGTATAGCCTATCGGTTATGTAAAGAATAGAGAAGAGAATAATGACGACAGAGGATAGTGTGATGAATACGGAGAAGAGTGTATTTGAGAAGTATATATTCTGTTCCTTTCTCCTTCCGTTATATTTACCCAAATATCGGGCGAGTGTCGTGCTTTGTGATATAATCGGAACTCCCGCAATGCTCGCAACCGCTATACAGTATCTGACGAATCCATAATCCTCGGGTGTGCATATTCTCGCAACAATAATAAAGAAAAGAAGACCAAACACTCTCGCTAATGCATATCCTATCCCGAATATTGTCGAACCCTTTATAAATTCCCTGTCTATCATATCTACACATCTAAATGAATAAATTTTTAAAATACATTCTTATATCAAATGATGGACAAGTGGGAGAAGATACTGTGTGTATTAAGTGCAAGCGTTCTAATAGGAGCATTACATACGCTTTTCACATACACACCAAAATTTGTCAGTATCAGTTTGCTCTGCATCTCCTCATCAATCCTTTACGCTATATATCTGAAAAATAAAAAAGAGGGGGGACATGCCGCACAAATAAACGTAAAAAATGTCCTTTTTGGTCTTTTTCTAATTATACTTGATGTCACCTATAACATAGTTGCGCGGGATATATTCGGTTCTCTCGACTATACAATGTTAATAGCAGGGCTGTTTATAATTCTTTTGAACATGGGATTATATCGTCTGCTTAAATTAGATGAAAAAGCGGTCAATTTTTTCACTTATTTTATTTTTATATGCTTATCTTTATACGGAATAATTCTCGAAGGTTTGCCTTTCATATTGAACACTTCCGAACTCTTTCTTGTGAATTTCATCGCTAAAAGTTCGCTTGAAATTTCTACATTTTTCCTCAATTTCTTAAAACCTTGCCGTAACATAGGAAATGTCATAGATTTCAGTGGGTATAGGGTCATTATTGGTGTCCCCTGCTCTGGTGTTGAATCCATTACTGTTTTCCTTTCTGCTGCTATCGCTTATTTCATATCAATAAGAGAGAAAGAAAAGCGAAAAATTCTCCTATACTCTTTGATCGGACTCGTTTTCATCTTTCTTATGAATATTTTGAGAATAATGATTATCGTGTTAGTGGGATATTATTATGGAGATGATGTCATGTTTTTTGTTCATGCAAACTTAGGTTGGATGATGTTTGCACTTGCAATGATTGTGTTCTGGTATTTGGTAATTATAAAGTAAATTAATATATTTGACAGAATAATTTATATGTCAGTGAAGTTTAAAAGAACGCTCTTTTATTTTCAGCTGTGGCGGCGCATAATCGTGAGGAGAGAGAGCGCACAATAATTACATGGTCATTAATGCTGTTAATTATCGTGTTCCTCACTTTTTTTATTGAGGTTTCACATGCTCAGTCGGCATCAAGAACAGGAAGAAAAATAGAGACATTTACATATTATTTGACGGAAGAATTAATTAAGAATTACGACGATGCTTTTGACTTCTATATGGTTTATGATGGTGGGACGGATTATTTCAAGCGATGCATAGATTTAGTAAGACCGCTTGGTAAGCAGATTGTAATAACGGAGGAATATGATTTGGACGCAAATGGGATTTCATTACTTGAATACAAATATAATATTTCTCACCTAAATTATGTCTTCACGAATAAGATATTTCCTGAGTATGATCCATTATATAATGACCCTATGTATAAACCGTTCATCAAGGGGATTATTATTGCGGACGAAATTCCTTTGACTTTCAACTATTCCTTTGACGCAATATACAGATATGATGCGTATTTCTACGCTGAGCATGGATTTCATCTGAACAAGACGGATTTGGATTTGAATGAGAGAGGGATTCCGAATAATCCTGCGCGTAGGCAGATATTTTACCAGTGGTTGAGGAAATCATATACGGAGGCATTGAACAACATTTACGATAAATTTAAGGAGAGATATCCAGAATGGGAAATTTATCAAGAGCCTTATATGGAAGAAGTGCTTGGTCTATTTTCTGTTGACCACCTCACACCTTTTGACATTGAAAATTTGAAAGCTGATGGCATATTTACCACATGGAATTATGCAAAGGCGGATGAGAGCAATTATCTGAACAAAAAAGTATATTGGAACACACGCTATATAAAGTCAATCCGTCCTGATATTCCCGTTTACGTGATTCTGAGAAATCATGTGAAATGGACAAATCCAAATGTGAGTAATTCAAATCAAATATTATTTGATGCAATGCTTGCTTATCTCGCAGGTGCTGACGGTATAGGGTATTTTAGTATTGATTACTCCGAAATTGGAGAGAGGCCTGTTTATAATTCATCGCTTCCGATGTCAGAAGAGAGATGGAACGCAACTTATTCCATATGTAAATTCCTAAGAAATCGTTCCGTCATGAACTTTAACAGAGATATTCTTGTTATATATCCCTATTATAGTATAGCAGTTCTACCTTGGAGCAATTATTATCCCCTCAAGTCACTCGGAGAAATAACTAGGGGATTCCAATATGATTTATTGCCATCGAAATATGTTATAGAGCATCCAGAAGTCCTTGATAATTACAAAATTATCTTTATCTTTGAAGCGAAGTGCGAGCCTGAAAAACTTTTAAGCATATTAAATAACACAGAAGTGCCCGTTTTGTTCGATAGTCATTCATTCTTTTACGACGAATATATGAATGCGACAGCGTGTAATGCGCTTGATGTTTTGATGGGAGTATCTGAGAAAAGGCGCGAGTTTCCAATAACGAAAATATATATGAATGGAACTGTTATTGACCTCGGTCATGTGCACTGGGATATTTACACAATTAAGCGTGGAGATTGGGAGACCTCTGAGCATAATGTGCTTGCACTGTTCAACGATAACTGCGTGGCATTATTGAGATACAAATATAATTTCTTCGCAGGTGTTCCTTTTTATTTCGGCTCATGTGAGGGTTTCAATGTGCTCATCAATTTCATATTTGAAAGCATATTTAACGATAACGAATCATATATAAAAAATAATACGCATGAATTCATTTATTATACAGATGAAGACATGGTGGTCTTATCAAATAGAAACAATACATCCCCCTATTACGTTGATTTTACGCTCAGAACGAAAAATGCAGTTATAATTTATAACTTTAACAGACAGAATAATGTGCAAATACGCTCTGATGGAAAAATTACAAGAATATATGGGAATGTATACAGCACTATTGTGATAGAAATTTGAATTATTTGAAATTGACGATGGATTCCACACGGATGTCATCAAACCGAACTTTTATAGGGAAACTCCCAACTCCTCTCTTTTCATAAATACAGAACGCAATCCTATTTTTACCTTTTTTCAATGTCACAGGAATCCTTACTTCCTCCCATCCCTCGTCACCTGCGACATCATCTTCCCATATAACGACGCCATTGAGGAGAGCCCGCTTGAAGTGGTATCCTGCAGATATATTTCCTGTGTATGAGTCCCAAACTTTGAATGAGAGGATTGCGATTCCCTCTGCATTGCTGTAAATATCCTGATAAATCTCACCGTAATCGCCATATCTGGACGTTGTTCTTGATGGAAAAGATATTTCATAATACGAAAGAGGACAAGAATTCAGCATCAAATCAATAACTTTCTCTTCTCCTTCCCGCATGCTCACATGCACTTCCGCTGAATACACTTCAGGCTCGGCAAAAACGACGAATTCGCCAGCTGGAACTTTGAGCTCGTAATATCCCTCCTCGTTCGTGGCCGTCTCTTTCTCATATCCTTCACATTTTACACGCACTTTCACTCCTTTCACACCCTCTCCCTCGTATATTACACGTCCTCGCATCACAGAAGATTCATTCGGCTTTTCACGAAGCGTTATATTCAGCATTTTCTCTTCTCCATACGCCACAGAAAGCCTTTTTAAGAAGAAAAAATACCCTTCCTTCTCTGCCCTCAGCCAAAATTCGCCCGCTTTCAGCATCAGCTCGTAGTGTCCTGAGGCATCGCTCACCGTCTCTCTGTGGTAAATCTGCTTCCACTCCTCTGCTGCGTCTCCTGCCCTTATTCTCACGCCCTCTATTGGATTCCCTGCATCGTCGCAGACAAAACCCCTTATCAACGATTTCTCCGGTGTCATTTTTATCTCAATCTCGCCCACTTTTGATGCATTTATCCATGTTTCATTAGCCACATAGCCCTCTGCCTGTGCTGTTATTCGCAGAACTATCTTCGGAGAAAGCACTTCAAACATGCCTCTCTCACTTGTGTTCGCCTCTTTGTAGAATCCATACCCATAAAATCTCAATTTCGCACCCACAACAGGCTTCTCACTCACCTCGTCAACGACAACACCACGCACTCTTTTCACTACTTGCGGCAGCAATTCCTCCGCAGGCTTCTCTTTCACATCTACATCCATCACGCCAGCAGCACGCTCCACAACACGCACTTCGTAAACGGGGAGTGCATGCAAGGAGAAATTCAGTAGAACATTGTCTCCCTCAGACACGCTCACTTCCTTCTCATCTTTCTCGTAGCCTTTCCGCCAGCAGGCGACGAATAAGCGCCCATCAATCGTATTCACCTCATAATACCCGCTCTCATTCGTTTCAACTGTTGCGGACCAGCCATACCTGTCGCTCACATGAACTTTCGCATGCGGAAGCGCAAAACCCCTCTCTGCGTCCACCACGAAACCGCTTACCTTCGCCTTCTCCCTATGCATTTCCTCAAGCGTAGATGCGTTCAGCGGCATACCTCTGAAGAAAGGATGCGTTTTCACGAATGTCCATCCTCGTTGCCCTGCTTCAAAATCACCGTTCTCAACATCTGGCAGCACTTTCAACGCATACTTGCGCACAATCTCAGGACGCTCAAAATTTATGCGGGATGTAATCCAGAGGTGAAGTTCCCTGTAAGGCTTTCTCTCGACGACATCTCCTCCTTCCCCTTTGAACAGCAGGAATTCAAGCTTTATTCGTGGTCCTACTTTCGTCACGACGAATGAGACATTTCCGAGCCATTTCTCACCGTCATTTAATCCGAAACGACGCCTCGCAACCTCTGAACCGCCAAGAAGGACTTTCAGCGTGTAGTTCATCGCAGAAGCCTCGTGATTCTCAACGCCTACAAGAAAAGACGCTTCTTCTCCCAAAAAGAAATCTGTCTTGTAATTCTCCGCTCTACCGCCCTCGCCAAGTATGTAAAATGCGGTGAATTGCTCTTTCGGAAATGTGATTTTTGCATATATTATTATGCCCGCTGCGATACATATCGCTATTATCAGCGAAATAATCAACGCTTTCTCTATTTCCGTCGGATTCTCTCCCCCTCTTTCCGCAAATATTGCATCTTTCAGCGCTTTTAATTCTATATCAAAACGCTCACTCTCCGGTAATCTCGCCCTTATGATGATGGAAATGAGCAAAGTTGCGATTGAAAATGCTGAAAGTGATATGACTATTGATTCTGTGCAGAAGCCAAAATGTGTGTAGTTCAAAACGAAACCGTCAAATATTGTGACTGCAATGCTCAAAACAATAGCGAGCGTGAATCGCTCTATCCCCGTTAAATCCTCCTTTCTCGGAAACAAAACTGAAACTAATGCGTATCCCGGTGCGAATAATATGAGAAATAGGGAGAATAAGACCCTTAATGGCAATTGGATAAATATGAATAAAATGGAAAGAAGGAGCATGCATGAAATTATTTTTATATCCGTAGGTATGCGCCGCTCATTCACACGCATCCGCATCTACATTCCTTCAATTCCTCCTTTATTTATCTTCCTTTTCTTTCTCCTTCTTCTCCTCTTATTTTGTTAATTTCTGTTTCTCTTCTCCCTCTCTTACTTTAGTGGGACGCAGCAACCTGCTGAAATATTTTATTGTTTCATTCAACCCCGCTTCAATGTCGTATTCTGGTCGGTATCCGAGTTCCCTTTTTGCCTTCGTGATGTCCGCCGATGAATGCTTAATGTCTCCTTTTCTTGGCTTTTCGTATATCGGCTCCGCTATTGTATCATTTCCAATCATATCCATGATTTTATATGCGAGTTCATTCACACTTATACTTCTACCGCTTCCGATATTGAATATTCCAGTGGCATTGCTCTCCGCTGCGAGGATATTCGCATTGACGACATCCTTAACGAATACAAAGTCTCTCGTTTGAGTGCCATCTCCGTATATAATTGGAGGTTTTCCACGCAAAACACGCATTATAAAGCGGGGAATGACTGCTGAATATTCAGAAAATGGGTCTTGTCTCGGACCGTAAACATTAAAATATCTCAAAGATATTGTTTTTAGTTCGTAAACTTCATAAAAAACATTGCAATAATATTCAGCTGCGAGCTTTGAGACGGCATAAGGCGATTTAGGATGCGGATTCATGCTCTCTTTCTTCGGAATATTTGGAGAATCGCCGTAAACTGCGGATGAAGATGCATATATAACCTTCTCAACACCGCATTCTTTTGCAGCGAGCAGCACATTCAGCGTCCCAAGCACATTCACCTCATTCGTCTGCGCAGGTTCTTCAATTGAAGCGGAGACAGATGGAATCGCAGCATGATGAAAAACATAATCAGCATCTTTGAATATGCTTTTTAGCATTTCAAAGTCTGTCACACTGCCTTTTACGAATTTCACATACCCTTTTTTGAGTAAATTGCTCAAGTTATTTATGTTTCCTGTTGACAAATTGTCCAATATCACCACTTCATAGCCCATATTTGCGAGTTCTTCAGCCAAGTTTGAGCCTATGAAACCCGCTCCGCCTGTCACAACCGCTTTTTTCATATATCCCGCCTGACGAGGCTTCCCCCCTCTATCCACATTCCACTGCTTATTTTCACGCCCGGATATATTGAGACATTTATTCCTGTTTTCACGTTGTATCCGATTATTGCTCCAAGCTTCCTCCTGCCTGAGCTCACACGCTCTCCCTTTATCGTGACCTTCACATCTGCGTTGTCAAACCTCAGATTCGCTATCTTTGTTCCTGCTCCGAGATTGCATCCCTCCGCAATTACGGAATCTGCAACATAATTCAAATGCGGAACATTGGATTTTGACATCAATATGCTCCTCTTCAGCACTGAAAACTCGCCAACAGTGCATTCATTACCAACTACTGAACGCTCTATGACGCAATTCTTTATCTTGCAATCGCTACCAATGACAGCAGGCTTCCTTATTATTGCTGAATTCCATATTTCAGTGTTATCACCTACTGAGAATCCTATCTTTTCGAGCATATACATGTTCGCATCTATGTAGTCCCATGGGTATCCTATGTCCTTCCAGTATCCCTCAAGGGGGACAACCTTCACCTTTTCTCGCTCGTTTAGCATTTGAATCGCATCTGTCAGCTCATATTCGCCTCTCTCGCTCTCCTTTTTATCCAAGAATTCAAATATTGAGGGGCTGAAATGGTATATCCCAGCATTTGCAAATCCCCTCCCATGACCACTCTTCTCCCTTATCTCCTTCAAAACTCCGCATTCAAATATCACAGAGCCATATTTGGAGACATCTTCAACCGCAACAACGCCTATCGCATTCTTCTCCTCAATTATTTTTTCAAAGTTTGAAATATCGGCGAATATGTCCCCATATATTAAAATGAAGTCATCATCCACGAAAGAACGAGCAGCATATAGTGCTGTTGCCGTTCCTTTTATTACTTTATCCTCGTAAAATTTCACATCCCGCACGCAATTCATCATTTTCTCCTTCAAATAACCTACGACAACCGCTATCTCTTCTACTCCTACGCCTCGCAAAAGATCAATTTGATGTTCAATTAAGGGCTTGTTGCATATGGGAAGCAGAGATTTCGGCTTGTAATCGGTTAGAGGGCGCATCCTCTCCCCCTTCCCCGCAGCGAGAATTATCGCTTTCATCGTCTCCGCTTCTTGTCTATTCTATTAATTTATTGGAAATTTGGAAGAGGACGCTGGCGTGAAGTGCGGCGTGAAGAAGATTTCTGCATTCTCGCAGTGTTCATCGTGAGATAAGATACTGGTAGTCGGAAGCGTATTCCTCCGCCCAGAAATTTTCAAGAATTTCCAAAACATCTTCGGGGAGATTCATTATCTATCTGTTCATAAATTGCATTTAAAACGGTTACTATCTGTGAAAAGATTATTTCAAAATATTGAAATCTCTCTTCAAAAGTGCTGAATTTGAATATATTCAGATTGCGGTATGCCGCTGCTCTCCCCCTTCAAAATAGTTATTTAAATATCGAAAGCATTTTGAGATGCAATGAAAAAAGATAATGTCATACAAGATAAATTTAAATTGTTCATGATGCTTACGATTGCATATGCGGTCTTTATCTTCTACTTATCCTCCCTTTCCTCTCCTCCATCCCCTTCAGATCTCGGATTTTTGAGGGGATTTTTGCGTGAATCAATACAATTGCTTGAAGATTTAGGTCTTAAATTCCTGATATATCCATTTTATCTTGTATATCTATATCCGGATAAGTTCGAACATTTGATACTATACATGTTTTTTGGTCTTCTTTTGCATCTCACGATTAGAAATTCAAAGAATTTCAGCAAGTATGCATCCTCCTTTTCAGTGCTTATAGGAACGCTTTACGGCATATCTGACGAAATTCACCAGTTTTTCGTTCCTTTCCGCAGTCCGAGTGCCACAGATTTGCTCGCCGACTTTTTGGGATTAATTCTCGCTCAATTCCTCTTTTTTTCTTACTTTCGTCTCAAAAGATTTTGGATGTCGGATGAAAAAAGAGGAGTGTGAAGGCTTTCAGATGCGAAACACCGCATTCTTCTCTCCTTTCTTCGGAAGCGTCCCGAATTTGCGAGTCTGTGCAAGAGGTGGCGAAAAGATAAAAACAAAAATGCAAACAAACGAAGAAAAAGAAAAATTATAAGAGCAGGAAAAATATCAAACGGATGCGGAAGGGACATGGAATTGGGGGAAAAGCATCCAAATCATCCTTTATGGACTTGGGATTTGTCCTTCTCTTCACATTTCTCGCTTACATATTTGTCCTTGTCCCTCCTTTCAACAAAACATTCCTTCGTATTGTGTTCGCTCTCCCCCCGCTTCTCTTCCTTCCCGGATATGCGCTTATATCTGCGATGTTTCCGAGGAAAGCGGAGCTCAGCGGGATTGAAAGATTCGCACTGAGCATCGGCATGAGTATCGCCATAACTGTTTTCGACGGCTTCGCAATCAGCGTCACTCCCTGGCGTCTCAGACCCGCACCTCTCATTCTCTCCCTATCCCTTATAACCCTTACGCTCACGCTCATAACCTTCATTTTGAGGCTCAGAATACCGAAAGAGGAGCGTTTTTCATTTGATTTATATGTGATTTCAGATATTCTTGCATCTTTAAGGGAGAAAGAAAAACCGAGTGAAATTGAGAAAGCACTTTTAATTGCACTCATAGGCTCTATTATTATAGCAAGCGGTATGCTTATTTACGCAAAAGTCGTTTACGAGGAGGAGAAGTTCACCGCTTTATACATTCTCGGAGAGAGCGGTAAGGCAGAAAATTACCCGAAGGTGTTGCACTTGTTAGAACCCACTCCGATAATTGTAGGCGTGGAAAACTACGAGCATGCATACACAAATTACACTTTGCGTGTGAAGTTGGGCGGATATTTGCTTCTTGAGAGGAATATAAGTCTCAATCATGGTGAGAAATGGAAGGAAAGAGTGTATATCACGCCTAAACATGTCGGTAAGCGAATGAAATTGGAATTTTTATTATATAAGGAGGGTCTTTTGAAACCATATCGCTCCGTTCATCTCTGGGTAGATTCCGTCATTGATTACGAAAATCTTGCTGAGATAAGGAAGTATGCACTTTCGCCTTCAGAACTGCCGAAAATTAAGAATTCGGACTTTGAATCCGACAAGAATTGGACATTCGTTGGCAGCGAGCATTTCAGAGGCTTCTTCACGAAATTCCATCTGTTTGAGGAGAATGCGACAATATGCGGATATATTATTGATAATGAGACTGGAATGCCGATAGAGAACACAAAAGTTTATGTAAACAACCACTATGGATATGAAAGGCATGCGTCTACGAATGAAACTGGATATTACGAGATGAAAATAATTCCTGATCATTTCTGGATGAAGTGTTCTGCTGATGGATATAACGAGAAAAAGATGGAATTTGATGCGAAAGCGGGTGAAATTTTTTTAAATATAACGATGGAGCCAATAAAAGTATTCAACATGACATTGAAGGAGTTGGCAGTGTTGAATGAAACGATAGAAAATGTAACAAATGCAACATTAACATCCAATGTGGTCGTGCTTGTGAGGGGGAAAGTGATAGAAAACGGCACAGGAAAAGCAATTCAGAATGCAACAGTTCGCATAATAAACAAATATGGCTTCAAAAGGGTTGCAAAAACGGATGAAAATGGGAATTTTGAGTTGAAAGTTATTGCAGGGAATTCGGTGGTGGAAGCGGAAGCGGAGGGATACATGCGAAACAGCACGAATTTGGACATATCTGGTGATGTGATGGAAGTGATGTTGATATTAACGCCTGAACCCTTGACAACGCCTGAAAAGCCAATGTCTGTGATTGCGGGATATGTCGTTGATGAGATGACTGGCGAGCCTGTTCCCGATGCATACATATATGTGAGCGTTAAAGATTTCAGAAATAGCACAAAAAGCAACGAATCAGGCTATTATGAATTGAAAACTTTCGCAGGACACATAAAATTAGAAGCGAGAAAGGCGGGATATTTCTCAAACAGCACAGAATTTAACATATCGCAAGGCGAGAGCAGGAAAATAAACATGACAATAGAGAGAATACCGCCTCCTTCAACGGTCAGCGGATATGTATCCTGCAATGGAACGAGGCTTTCTGGCGTTGAGATTGTTGTGAAGGACAGGGGAGGGGAGAAAAAAGCAATCACGAACAGCGATGGGTATTTTGAGGTTGAAGTCATCTCTGGGCATATCCGCTTGGAAGTTCTTCCGACTGCTTACGGAAAGAGCATGGAATTTGAAATAGGCGGCGGTGAGCGCGTGATGACAAACATTGAGCTTGATGCCTTCCCAAATAGCACTTATAAAATCATTTATCCATCAGAAACTCCCATTAAAAAGGGATATTTCGGCGGAATATATCAGGAATTCAACGCAAGGGAGGGAATTGTCTCCCTTTCATTCAAGGTTTGCGACTCTTTCAGGTCAAATAGTAGCAGGGGTTACATGTTTAAGCAGGTAGTTTTAAATGGAAATGTGATATGGGAGGATGATGTTTCTGGAGATGAAGGATGGCAATATGTGAAAGTTCCGATAACACTTGACAATGGAAAAAACAGATTGGAGTTGCGGGTGTATGCGAAGAAAGATGCGGAGAGTTTTCCCGTGAGCGTATGGTGGGATGATGTCAGAATAGGGCATTTATCTGAAATAACAAAGGAAAAAGCGACTTATTTCCACATTTTAAGTGCTGACGGAACGGAAAACTACCCATCAAAAATATATCTCGGAAAGAAAACGGAGTTCATAGCGGTCATTGAGAACAACGAGCATGAAACAGTGAATTATATATTGCAAGTGAGATTGAACGGATATGTGCTAAAGAGTGAGAACATCACCGTTGAGCATGGCAAGAGATGTGAGCGGAAAATATCTTTCACGCCGAATCAAATCGGAAAATTGCTGAAACTTGAGTTCCTGCTCTTCAAGAATGTCGTTTCAGAAGAGCCTTACAAGTCTTTCTGCCTCTGGGTCTCATCTGACATAGACTATGGGGATTTGAATGCACTCAAAGCACTCGAAAAGTATGCTATTCATCCAATACCACTGATTAACGGCGACTTTGAATCTGAAGATGGATGGACTTTCTTCAAAAATGATATGAATTTCACGGGAAAAACGACAAATTTAACGGCAATCTCGCCGATGAATTCTTACGAAATCTCTCTACCATCATCATATTCCATCAAAAGAGGGAGTAAAGCCGAGATATTTCAGCACTTTTCTATGAAATCGCTGCCTGCAACAGTAACAATTGCTTTCAATGTGAGGGATTCATTTGAAGCTGAAAATGAGGGATACTTCGCAAAGCAAGTGATTTTGAACGGTAATGTGATATGGGAGGATGACATTGCGGGAGATGAAGGATGGCAATATGTGAAAGTTCCCGTGACGATTTACACGAAGGAAAACAATTTGGCTTTATGCGTATATGCGAAGAGAAACATAGAAAATGCGGAGAGTTTTCCCGTGAGCGTATGGTGGGATGATGTAAGAATAGAACCTATTACAGCAATAACGAAAATGCCAACGAAATTCCGCATTTTGGATGTTAATGGAACGGATAAGAATTATCAAACACGATTGCATCTCGGAGAACCTGCTCATTTCGTTGCAGAAATAGAGAATAATGAGGGTAAAACGATGAATTACATATTGCAAGTGAAACTTGATGGTAAATTAATAGAAAGTTACAGAATAAAAGTTGAAGATGGCTCAAAAATTATGAAAAATATATCCTTCATACCTGACACAGTGGGTTCTGATATGCATCTTGAATTCATTTTATTCAAAGAAAGTGTGATGGATAAGCCATACAGGTATTTCCATATCCGAGTTTCTTGTGATATAGATTACGAAAACTTGGAACCGCTTTTAAAATACGGATTATATCCCCTTCCCGCCATCACGGGTGGAGACATGCGTCGCATTTCCGCTTGGAAAACAGAATTCAACGGAAGTTTCAGAGGAAGACTCTCAATGGAGAACACTTCACCGCCTTACTCTTACTGCGTTGAACAGTTCAGAGATTCAGCGAAGGGGAATTACGGTAGCATATCGCAGGAAATTCACGCTGACGCATCTGGCGTTGCAGTCATCTCTTTTAAAGTGAGAGATTCATTCACTTCAACGGAATATGCGAAGAATTTGAAAAAGCAGGTCCTTTTGAACGGTGATGTGATATGGGAAGATGATGTTGCGGGAAGAGATGAGGGATATGTCGGATGGATTCTGGAAGAATACAATAAAACGGAGGATAAATGGGTGGTAAAGGAGGTTCCGAGCGTGAAATCGGGGTGGATGCTTGTTGAGATTCCCGTTTATCTTCACGAAGGTGAAAACGATTTGATTTTAAGGGTTATTGCAGAAGAAGATGTTCCTTCTATCAATGCGAAAGTGTATTGGGATGATGTGTGCATCAAATCTATCAATGAGTTGGTGAAAAAAGGGGAAAATATGCGGATGAGAAAATATGAAATATGAGTAAAATCCGACATAGTTCGGATTTAAAAGATCAATTGTGTGATAAGTACGGTAATTACTTGACATTATTTGGATATTATTTTGAACGGATATTCGTGTTTGCCCTTTCAGTTTGGTGAGGAGAATTTGATGTATCAGCCGGTTCTTGTGCTTTCTGCTCCTTATCTCCCGCTCTCAACAAGGTTATATATATTATCAATCACATAGGAATTATAATGAGGCGGGAGGTATCTTTGGTGATATTGCTTTTCGTATTGCTTTTTGCGCCTTATTATGGGGGGACACTGACATCTGTTAACGCACAGCAAAACGGCATGAGCAGCAGCACATCGGCGGTAAATTGGGAAGAGGACAAGGAGACAATATTAAAAGTTTTAAATAAAGTGAAAAGCAAGGAGATAATATCTGATAAGGACTATGAGAAAATAAGAGATGCGCTTGAAGAATCTGACAGTTTAGATGCATTCATCAGTTCTGTTGATTCCCTAACTGTTGAAGTCTATCTTGAGCGTGTATATGAATCGCAATCTTTTAAGATAATCGCAGGTATAGTCAAGTGGACATTTGGCAACGAAAAAATAAATATATACATTACGCTTGAGAATGGTAGCGTATTGAAATTTTGTGCTGATGTTCAAGATGCTGTTGCGGAGTTAAAGGAGGGAGAACTGCCCAATCCGACAATAAATATATATGCAAATGAAGGAACATTGCGCAGCATAATGGAATCAGATGACCCGTTCACCGCATTACAAGTCGCTCTGATTGACGGCGATATAAAATATGAGGGTGTCGGTATTGCGAATGCAGTGAAGCTCGCCCTCACGAGCACGCTCTCAAAAGCATACGGCTTTTTCAACCCTTCTCCTTTTGAAGTAACGGATGAAGCGAAGGAAATTAAATATAAAGGAGAAGAAGCCACATTGAAGCTTAGTCCTAAAGGTGTTCGTTATGTGGAATTTCAGAGCGGAATAGAGGGAAACGATGATGTAATTATCATAGATAAATACGGTTGTGAGCGGGGATATACGACAAAAAGGAATCTGAAATTGATGCAAACAGACACGGAAGAATTAACCCCTGCGGCTGGAATTTACACAAAGCCTTTAAGTGAGCTGAAAGCAGAGAATACATTCACAGAAGTTGCAGAAATCAGGCGATTAATGCGAGAAATGCGAAATTCCACAACATCCATTTCTATTATGAATAAAACATTTTATTTTATCATGAAAACGAAAGCCTTTTCACATATATGATGAAGAGGAAAGGGACAATAATAATGTTCACGGCATTCTTTGTGGCTTTAGTTTTTGGATTATTGTATGAAATGTGCGCCACGAATCCCGAGGTTGAAGAAAATATAGAAATACGTGAGGAGAATACCCAACTCTATGCTGCTTTGGTCGCAGTGGGTATAGAGGACGCAATAGTGGATATAACAGACGAAAGGGCTTTAATTCGGTTTAACTTACCCAATAATTTGAACAAAGAGGCTACTTGGTATTATATAATGAGTGCTTCTGCCGCAATTGCTCCCGAAACTGACAAGATAATTATCCAAACTTATGAGAACTATGAGCGGAGAGAGGAGGTCACGGTCAATACGACAGATGTAATAGCTTTGATAAATGGAAGTATAACGATGGAAGAATTTCAAAAAATGTTGAAGGTATCAGATTCGAAAAATTGAATTTGTCGGAAACTACTTATATTGAACGTTGTGAGGCGAGATGAAAAATGAATAAATTAGTGAGGCTACTCCTGCGGTGGAAGCTGTTAGCAGTGCTGATAGTTGTAGCGGGTTTTGTGATAGGTAGGCTGCTTGGACGCTTGATTCCAGCACCTATTATAATTGCTCTGTTCGCTTTTTTATTTCTAATTGCTCTTTTCTTCTATTTTTTCAGTGATAGAATATTGCTGCGCTGGTATCATGCGAAAGAGTTGAATAATGAAAATTCACCGCTATATAAAATCACGCAGAGGCTTGCAAAAAATGTGGGCATCCAAGTCCCGAAAGTCTTTATTGTGCATTCAGCGATGCCAAATGCGTTTTCAATTGGCAGAAATGCCCATGCAGGAATTGTTTTGACAGATGCGTTGATTGATTTGCTTGATGATGAAGAGATTGAAGCCGTTATTGCGCATGAAATTGTTCATGTTCGGAATGGTGATGTGTTTATCAGCACGATTGTTGCGGTATTATCAGGAATTCTCACAGCAGTGACGACTTTTGCTTTCTGGCTCTCAATATTCTCAGGTTTCGGGCAGGAGGAAGACCCCGCACCGAACATCATAAAATTCTTCTTCTCATCTCTCTTGTCGCCAATATCCGCATTCTTCGTTCATATATTCGTGCATCGCTCACGAGAATTCATTGCTGATGAGCAAAGCGTGCAGATTCATGGAAAAACGCATAAATTGATAAGTGCTTTGGAGAAAATAGAGCGTGAATTAAGGGAAAATACCTATGAAATAAATCCAGCACACGCTCATCTCTTCATCATAAATCCGCTACATGAGAATGAAATAGAGTTGCTTGATTTTCATCTTCCCAACTACAATGCACTCTTCCAAACACATCCGAAAACGCAAGAGAGAATTGAGCACTTGAAACGCATTGGCGGGAAGGAGGAGAGGAGGGAGAAGGAGGCGGAGAAGGAGGAGAAAGAGGAAATAATGACGGAAGAGATTGAGGAGAAGCCGAAAAAACGGATGAAAATAAGAAAACATATATTTTTCAGCCTCCTCGCATATATTCTCGTCCTGTTTTTCATTATAGTAATAGACACATTTGAGAGGAAAGATTTTGATTTCAAACGGGCTGCTGCCATTTCATTCATATACTTACTCGCTTTATCATTCATTTTTTCCGTCGTATGGTCGGTGTTAAGGGCGAAGTTGAACGAGTGCTCAAGATGAACGCTGGGAGGAATGATGGGGAATTTCAGTCATCCTATTCAAAATATATATCAAAACAGCCGCAACAACGACAAATATAATCCATCCCAAATGGACATGAACGATGAACATCGCTTCTTTACCGTGAAAGAATCCGACGGTGTATAGTATTGAAACACGAAATATGTTTGCGATGTATGCAAGAATGATAGAAATTGCGAGCAAATAAAAGAATTTAGCGGTCTGCAAGTTCTCCACTTTCTTGTAAGCGACGATTATGCCTATGAGAAGGAACATAGAGTATAATCCTGAACATGGACCTCCAATTATCACGCTCATCTCTTCCTCCCCTTTAATCATAACGGTTTCCGTTGAGACAACTTGAATGGGCAGTCCAAATGCTCTTATTATGAAAACAGAAGGGAGAAGAACAAAATAATGGTCGAAAATATGCATGAAATTGATGTTCATTGCGTTGAAGAAGCTGAAAAAGAAGAGGAAAAGGATGATGAAAGTCGCAGATATGTATGCTCCAAGTCTTCCTACCCGCCTTATCTCTTCGTTATTTATGTCATGAGCAATTAAGGAGATGCCAAGAAGGAATGTCATGATGTCTAAAGTGCCCAAATCTCTGCTGATTGTGACATTATATATGATATCGCATGCTAAAATGACAACGCCGACGAACATGTGAAATTTTGAGGGTTGAACAACATATGCTTTCCCTATTTTTATTTTTGATATCAGGACGACGGCTATTGCGAAGAGGAGAATGCCGATCAGAACGGAGCCCTCGCTTATCTCAACAGTTGCACCGAGGAAAAGCGCAAGAATCAGCAGGAATATGATGATGTTCCTTTCCACCATCTCATCCCACCTCCGTCTCTTTCTCCCCCCATTTTAATATTTTCGGTTTTGAACGGGAAAACGGAAAGAAATTTGACATTTGTTTTCAACATATGTAATTTCCACATAACCCTTTTTTAAATGAGTGCGAGAAGAATAAGAGTGCAAATGCCGCTGACATATGAGGAGCTCCTGAATGCATTCAGGAAGGGTCTGCGTAACGGAAATTGGAAGCGGCTGAGCAGATTGGAGCGAGCATTATACAAGGCTGCGCTATGCTATGCGAGAATACGACGGAGAATAGTGAGCTCCTCGCTCAATAAGAAGCTTCACGCAATTTTGGATAAACTGAAAGAGACATCTGGCATGCGAGCATTTAGAAGGGGATTTGAAAAAGCGGTTGAATTAATTGGAATGTGCGGTGAGTGCGTTTTGGGTTGGGTGCATACACTCAAAGAATGGCTTATGGAACCTGACTACATACTGTGGTTGGGCGTAATGGGTTCAATTTGATGTGAGGAGAGAGCAGGGATGAAAATGCGACCGCAGATGCGGAAAGATGTTTTCAGAGCTGCAGAGTTTAAAAATTTCAAAGATGCATACATCGCATCCGTGTATCAGTGTGATGGAAAAATCAAATGATCAGAGAACGCATAAAAAGATACAAGGATAAAATAAATATAATCATAAGGAGAAGTGAAAATATAAAAGAATGGACGGAGGGATATGAGGCGGAGAATTTTCTACGGGATGAGAAGACGAAATTGGCAACATATAAAGCATTTCAAGAGATTGTGGAGTCTTGCATGGACATAATTGCGATGGCATGTAAGGATGAAGAGATTGTTCCGAAGGACGATTACACGAACATAGAGCGTCTGGAGTTCCTAGATGAGAATATGAAAAAAGCGCTGATGGAGGCGAATGGATTGAGGAACAGATTGGTGCATCGTTATAATCAGACGGATGACCTCATTGCGTTTGTCAGCATAAAAGAATTGTTGCCGAAGATAGAAGAATTTGTGGATGTGATTGAGCGATGGATGTGGGAGAAATTGAGGGAAAAGTGAGGGGAGACTTCAGTTTCCTGATAGATAATTCTTCAGTTTTGGGCATATTGATATATGGTTCTATGGCTAAAGGTGAGGGTAATGAGCGAAGTGATATAGATATATGCATCGTTGCACCATCAGTGAAAGACAAAATAAGATTTTTAAGAACAATTCTGGCGAATGTGAGAGATGAGCGGTATGATGTGCGTGTGTTCGAGCTCATGCCTCTTTACCTTAAAATTGAAGTGATTGAGCATGGGAGGGTGGTATATGCGAGGGATATTTATGAGCTTTACGAGTATTTTTATATGTTCAGAAAGCTCTGGGATGACCAGAAAGAGAGGCAAACATTGAGTAAAGATGAAATCTTGGATTTATTCGCTCCAAAAAATTGAATAGATTGAGAAGAACTTCAGATGTGTTGAAAGTTTCTCGGAATCGGTGGTAAGAAGATATGGTGGATAAAATAAAATATTACAAGTTCAAAAAGGATGAGAAAGAGGATATTTTGCGTAGATTGAAAGAATTCTTTGAGCGAGAAGAGAGGGTAAAGCTCGCATACATATTTGGCGGTTTCACAAGGCGGAATGTGGTGAGAGACATAGATGTGGCTGTGTATGCGGTTCCTGCATTTTCATTCAGCGAGCTCGTAAAATTGAATGTGAATGTGGAGCAGATGTTGCGCATATCTGTGGATGTCATTCAGCTTCAGGACATAGACCCTGCGTTCAGATTGAAGGTATTAAGAGGTGGTATTCCTCTGAAAATGAAAAATGAGATGCACTACGCACTGATATCACAGGCTTTTTCAGAGTTGCAAGATTTAAAAATTTCAAAGATGCTCGTTTCACGCTTTCATCTTTCCATGCAATGAAATTGCAAGCAAATGTAAGGGAAAAGAGGATGTAATTAATAGGTGATAGTCTCCTCAGCAATCACGAGGGAAGAAAATATCTGAGATGAGAGTAAATGCAAAGATATGGGAGAGTGCAAAGTGAAAGAATCGGACAATGGACTCGCTTGCACGGGGTTTGAAGATGATTGCGGGAGCGGAGAGCGAAGATGATAATAAGCAGTGATTCAGATGCGCTTTTAGTGATTTTAAGTGGAATAGATGGTACCTACCGCACCTGGACAAGAGTGGCGTCGCTACGCTTCTGACCCAAATTCGCAATATCGAGTGAATCATATACACGCAAACTGTTGTCCGAAATTTCTAACCTCGTTAAGAGGTGAAGAATATGGATAAAATAATAGATAAATTAGTATCAATTTTAAAGAAACACGGTGCAAAGAAAATTGAGATATTTGGTTCTTATGCAAGAGGTGAGCAGAAAGAGAAAAGCGATTTAGATGTCATTGTGGAATTTGAAAAAAGAAAAAGTTTGCTTGAACTTGTGGGAATAGAACAAGAATTGGAAGATGCATTGGGCATAAAAGTGGATTTACTCACAAGAGCGTCTATTAGTCCGTATTTGATAGAAAGAATTGAAAAAGAATCAAAGGTAGTGTTCGGATGAAGAAAGATGACTCAATATTTCTTAAGCACATGTTGGACGCCATTAATCTAATAGAAGAATATTTGAGAGATAAGGACTACGATGAGTTTAAAAACAATTGTATGCTTCAAGATGCGGTGATAAGGGAAATAGAAATAATCGGGGAAGCTACTAAAAATCTTTCAATGGAGTTTAGAAACAAACATCCGAATATACCATGGAGACAAATAGCTGGGATGAGGGATAAATTAATACATGGATATTTCGGGGTAGATATAGACGCTGTATGGGATACAGTGATGAAAGATATACCATCACTAAAAGAAAAACTCCAGAAAATCATAAAAAAGGGGAAGAAATGAGCAGGTTCGGAACTCTCGCTTTCGGAATGCTCGTTGCTATCGCACTCGGACAACAAGCGGGTATCTGGCTCCGCCTTCGGCACTCCGCCCAATCCTGCTTCGCAGGACTTCAGATATGCTCGTTGTCCGAAATTGCAGGCGGCGGACTTAAATATAAAATTGAATAACTATGAAAATAACAATTGAGGAGTTTTCTCATGGAGAAGAATGTGTGATGGCAAATCCTCTTTCAGACCGCACAGCAGTGTGAAGGGTCTCTTTCAAGTGCCGATGTGATTGTGTGCTAAAATGTATTTTCTGATGACTGTGGATGTGGAAAGCTTTTCGATTCCGTTGAACAGGTGCGATTATGAGACGGGAAAGCGTGTTTATGAGCAAGGACTCCCATCTTTACTTGATTTGTTTGCGAAGCATGATTGCGAATGCACGTTCTACTTCACAGGCAAAATGGCGGAGATGTTTCCCGAAGCGGTGGAAATGGTGAGAGATGCGGGTCACGAGATAGGATGTCACGGCTATGACCACTCACCGCAAAGGGCGTTTGATTCGTTGAGATATGAGGAGCAGGTGGAAGAGTTGAGGCGAGCGAAGAAGGTCATAGAAGATGTTGCGGGAAGAACGGAATCTTTCAGGGCGCCGATGTTGAGGATAAATGAGGATACTGTGAGGGCATTAGAAGAGACAGGTTTTAAGACAGATAGCTCAGTGGCATCGCAACGTTTTGACGGGCCTTTCACATTCGGCTCAAAGAAAAAATTGAAGTGGCTGCTCGCTCCGAGAAGACCTTACATGATTTCCTACGATTCTGTGGTGAAAGAGGGGAATTCAAACATATTAGAGATTCCGATATCCGCCCTTTTCGTCCCTTTCATAGGGACAACGATGAGAATAAGTCCTTTAGTGACAAGGATGCTGCGAAAATTTTTGTTTTTTGAGTCCGAAAAGACTGGTAAACCTGTTGTTTTCCTTTTCCATCCGAATGAATGTTTGCCTTTTAATGAAATAAGCACAACAAGACGGACGAACAATCCGATAGAATACATTTTTGCGGATTTCCTCAGGCAGCGAATGAAACTGAGAAATTTAGGTGCAGCGTCATTGAATTTGCTTGATGAAATCATAAGCGATGCCCTCAAATACGGATTCGAATTTGTGAGCGTGAGGCATTTCAGGAAGATTTATAGATGAGGCGGAAGAACTCGTTGTAGTGGGAGTGAATAATGCTATGCCGATAGAAATATATGAACTGGAAAGGAGAGAAGAAAAAGAATGGGACGCTTATGTTCTCAAACATCCAAATTCCACTTTCTTCCATCAAATAGGCTGGCGTAATGTTGTTCAAGAGACATATAAGCACAAACCAATTTATCTTGTTGCAAAAGAAGATGGCAATATAAAAGGAATTTTACCTTTATTTCTTATGAAAAGCGTCGTTTTCGGCACGAAATTGGTATCTGTTCCTTTCGCCCCTTACGGCGGTGTGTGTGCTGATGATGAAATTGCGGAGAAAATGCTTATTGAAGAGGCAATAAGGGTTGCAGATGAGTTTGATGTGGACTATCTTGAGCTCAGATACTTGAACAAAAGTGCAGACAATCCGAACCTTACTACAAACAGTAAATATGTGACTTTCATATTAAATTTGAACATTAATGCCGAAATAGTATGGAGAACTTTCAATAACAAAGTGAGGAACGCTGTGAGAAAAGCGATGAAATCTGGTGCTGAAATCGTGAATGACAACGATATTGAAGAATTTTACGGTCTTTATGTGAGGAATATGAGGAATTTAGGGACTCCTCCTCATCCTTTTGCATTCTTTAAGAATTTACTATATGAGTTTCCTGAGCATACGAAAGTAGTAAGAGTGCAGTATGATGGAATGAGTGTGGCAGCTATGTTCTTGTTATATTTCGGGGACACTATAATTTCAGGCTGGGCTGCTTCGGATAGGGAATACAAGAAAATTAATCCAAATAATCTTTTATATTGGGAAGTCATCAAAGCGGGTTGCGAAGCAGGTTATAAATATTTTGATTTTGGTCGCAGTTTGAAAAATTCAGGGACTTTCAAGTTCAAGAAGCCATGGGGTGGGAAAATCAAACAACTTCATTATCAATATCATTTATTTAATAATAGAAAGAAAATGCCAGATACGAGCCAATTAAATCCTAAGCGTCAGAAATTTGCTGGTGTATGGAAGAAATTGCCGCTGAAAATGACAACAGTAATTGGTCCTTTGATAAGGAGGGGAATACCATGACACGACAAGCGGAGCGATTTATGAAATGGGAGAGAGCTGCGATGAAAAATGCATTTGATGCCATAAAAAATACAATCCGTCGCTATGATAACATAGAATCTGCCAAAAGATTTTACTATGGAATAGGAGGAACGCCTCATAGGACGAAAAGATTGAATAGGGAGTTCAAAATAGTAAATGAATTCATCGGGGATCTAGCAGATAAAAATATCTTGGCTTTGGATATAGGCTGTAGTGGGGGAAGATATGTTGAGGCTCTCACAAGAAAATATCTTGGCTTTGGATATAGGCTGTAGTGGGGGAAGATATGTTGAGGCTCTCACAAGAAATGGCATCAGAACTTACGGAATTGACACGTCTTTTGTCGCTTTAAAATTTGCCAAAACAAAAATCAATGAGGCTTTTTTCATACAAGCAAATGTTATTCACTTACCTTTCAAAAATGAAAGCTTTGACTTAGTGTTGTGTATTGAGCTATTGCATCATTTTGATGACAGTTTCTTGGAGAGGATCCTGGAAGAAATAAGCAGAGTTACGAAACCTGGTGGGACATTTATCTGTGATTTAAGAAATTCGTTGAATCCTGTGGTGTGGTATTTATACCATAAGCGTGACGGTAAGCATTTTACACTTAAGACACGCACATTGTTTAAAATGAGAAAACTTCTAAGAGAACATGGATTTGTTGTTCTTCATAAGAAGGGAATCTTCTTTTCAATTCCAATACTCGCACCTTATGTAATGCTTTTTTGCGAGAAAAAGAAATGAAACGAGACTTCACATTCGCCAAATACATAGAACTTTGCGAGAAAATGCTTAAATCAGATTACACTTTACTGACAGTAGAAAGGTATTTTACAATGAGAGATGAACCGGAAAAATTCATCATCATGCGTCATGATGTTGATGATGGTGCTGATCTGCCATACACATTGGCGATAGCGAGGAAGGAAGCGGATTTGGGAATATCCGCAACATATTACTTCAGGGTGAATGAAGATGTGTTCAAACCTGAAATCATCAGGGAAATCGCAAGTTTGGGTCACGAGATAGGTTACCACTATGATGTTCTCGGGAAAGCTGAGGGAGATTATGAGCGAGCTATAAAATTATTTGAGCATGAGTTGAACATGTTGAGAGCGTTTTACGATGTCAAAACAATAGCGATGCACGGCGGACCTTTCGTGGCAGGTTTGAATGCTGCAACATTCTCCGATATTTTAAAAGTTATCGGAAATATGATCAGTGGTAGAAAGACATTTGTCAATTTTGACAGCAGAGACCTGTGGAAGATTTACAATTTCGAGAATTACGGGATAATAGGTGATGCTTATCTGTCTATAAACTTCAATGAGGTCGCATATATCTCCGATACAAACAGAAGTTGGTCTGATACTAAGCACAGATTGAGAGATTTTGTTGGGAGGAATAACAATTACAGTATAGCTATTAAAAACACAGATAATCTAATTAGAATTATAGAAGAGGGAATTATACCAAAAATTCTTATTTTAACACATCCTCCGAACTGGCGAGATGGATTTGTAGATTGGGTGAAATGGCTTATGATACAGAAAGTAAAGAACATAGGTAAGACTTGCCTGAAAATTTATTGGAAAAATTACAAAAATGAAAAATAGAAAAAATATTGGTGTTATGGTAATTGGAGATCATGTTCAAGCATTGGGGATTATAAGAAGTTTAGGCAGACGTGGCATTCCTGTGTACCTTTTGCATGATAAATATCTCTGCATCAGCAGATTTTCCCGCTACACAAAGCAATTTATAAAAACACCAAAACCAAGTGATGAATCAAAATTCGTGAATTTCATGATTGAACTCGCAAGGAAGAGGGGGGTAGAGGGTTGGATATTGATGCCCACAAATGATGCCGCAGTGTATACATTGTCGAGACATAAGGAAATTTTAGAGAGATATTATAGGGTCTCAACACCTTGTTGGGATGTTGTCAAATATGCATATAACAAAAAATTAACTTATCAATTAGCGGAAAAGATTGGTATTCCAATTCCGGAGACCTTTTATCCTGAGAATATGGAAGAATTGCATGAAATATTATCGGATATCTGTTTCCCAGTGATAATAAAACCCGCAATAGTGGACCGCTTTTACAAGAAAACAAAGAAAAAGGTGTTCAAAGCGAATACAAAAGAAGAGCTCGTTCAAGCATATATTAAAGCATCTCATATCATAGATTCCTCAGAGATTTTAGTGCAAGAAGTGATTCCAGGAAGTCCTGACAATTTGTATTCCTTCTGTTCCTTTTTTAAAAATGGAGAAGTCATGGGGATGTGTATAGGGAGACGAAGGAGGCAGAGACCCATGGATTTTGGAAACGCAAGCACCTTTGTGGAGAGTGTATATGTGCCTGAATTAGTAGATTTGGGAACGCGTTTGCTGAGGGCGATTGGTTACTATGGACTTTCAGAAATCGAATTTAAAAAAGATGTCAGAGATGGTGAATTTAAATTACTAGAAATAAATGCAAGAACATGGTTATGGCATAGTTTAGCGATACGGTGCGATGTGGATTTCCCTTATCTTTTGTATGAAGATTTGAGAGGAGAGAATTTCAAATTAAGGACATTTTTTAAGGAAAATGTTAAATTTATACATATTTACACAGATCTAGGAGTTGCTATTATGGAGATATTAAAGGGAAATATGACATTGGGAGAATACTTATCTTCTTTGAAAGGAGAGAAGGAGTTTGCAGTTTTTTCATTTAACGATCCCTTACCTTTTATCGCAGAGACATTGATGCTTCCTTATCTGTGGAAAATTAGGTGAAAAGCATGGAAATTACCCTTATTATCTTCATAACATCGATTTTAATAGCGATGATTATATCGAATTTTGTTGCAATAAAAGGATTCTTAGGCATAAAAGTTGGAATCGGAGGGGGATTGGTGGTTGGAACTGTTTCAGGATTTATCACAACTTCTATTTACTTCCTTATACAAGAGTTAAATTTCTTTATAATAGCAATAATCGAGATACTTACAACTATTTTTGTGGGAGTATTTGGAGTGATGCTCTTATTTTATAGAGACCCAGAGCGAATGCCTCCGGATGAAAATGGAATAATTGTTTCACCTGCAGATGGCTTTATTAGATATATAAGGAAATTTGAGAGGGGAACTATACCTGAAGCTATTAAAGGCAAGAACAATATCTCAATTAAAGAAATAGCAAAAACAGATTTAATTGATGGTAGTGGCTACATTATAGGGATTACGATGAGGATCTTAGATGTGCATGTTAACAGGGCACCAATTTCGGGAAAAGTTATTTTTCAAAGATATATAAGGGGAAAATTCATGTCATTAAAGTCAGCTGAATCTGATGTTCTGAATGAAAGGAACACGATAATAATTGATACTGGAGATTTCAGGGTAGGAGTTGTGCAAATAGCTTCACGAACTGTCAGGAGAATAGAATCATATGTTAAGATCGGGGATAATGTTCGAATAGGACAAAGAATTGGGATGATTAAGTATGGATCACAAACAGATTTGATTATTCCTCATATAGAAGGATTGAAGATACTATGTAAAGAGGGGGAAAATGTTTATGGAGGAATATCAATAATTGCGAGATATGAAGATTCTACATGAAATTAATCAGAAAAATATGCCGTCAATTTGCAAGCATTTGTTTTCCAAATTCGCTCAGGGTTTGGTTACTGAGATGTAGCGGTGTCAAAATAGGGAAAGAAGTTTACATTGCAAATGGTTTTACATTGGAATGTGATCTTGGGAAGGAACATTACCTATGTATAGAGGATAGAGTATCAATAGCATCTAATGTCACTATAATTATAACATCTACTCCAAATAGTTCAATGCTAAGAAAATACAATGTAGAAAAGGTCGGTAAAGTGAGAATTAAACACGATGCATGGATTGGAACTGGAGCCATCATACTTCCGAATGTAACAATTGGTGAATTCTCCATTATTGGAGCGGGTGCAGTTGTTACAAAGGATGTGCCACCCCATACTGTGGTTGCCGGAATCCCTGCCAGAATCATTAAAAAAATTAAAATAAATGAAGATTTTAGTTGATGTAGAGCATCCAGCACATGTGCATTTTTTTAAAAATATGATATGGAAATTAGAAGAAAAGGGACATGAAGTAAAAGTCGTCGCGAGAGCTACTGATACTACATTAAATTTACTAAATGCTTATAAATTTAAATATAAGAATCTTGGTAAACATCAGAGGAACTTGTTCAATAAGATTGTTGAATTGATTATAAGAGATTACAAATTATATAAGATTGCTAAAGAGTTTCAGCCAGATATATTGACAAGTGTGGGTTCAGAAAGCATGGCACATGTTTCCCGATTAATAAGGAAGCCACACATAGCTTTTGAGGATACGGAGCACGCTAAATTGACTATTTGGTTAACTAATCCATTCTCGGATGTGATTTGTACTCCTTCATGCTTTAAAAGAGATTTGGGTAAAAAACAAGTTCGATACAACGGCTATCATGAACTTGCATATTTGCATCCGAATTATTTCAAACCAGATCTAACAGTTTTGGAAGATTTAGGATTGAGTAAAGATGATAAGTTTATTATTATAAGATTTGTTTCATGGAGCGCAGTTCATGATATTGGTCAATATGGCATAAGTTCGAGAAAAGATCTTGTTTCAAAATTGGAAAAATATGGCCAGGTTTTCATCTCATCTGAGGGAAAGATAGAAAAAGAACTTGAGAAATATAAATTGAAAGTATCTCCAGAGAAATTTCACTCTCTACTTTATTATGCACAGCTATACATCGGAGAAGGTGGTTCCACTGCCACTGAAGCTGCCATTCTTGGCACTCCTTCCATACATGTCTCCAGCACTGCTAAATATTGTGGAAATTTTGAAGATTTGCATAAGAATTACAAACTTATCTACACATTCTCTGATGATAGGCAGGCATTGGAGAAAGCGATAGAAATACTTGAAGACCCTGATTCAAAGAGAAAATGGAGACGAAGGAGGGAGAAAATGCTGAAAGAGAAAATAGATGTCACCGCTTTCATGACAGATTTTATTGAGAACTTCCCTGAAAGCTTTTACGAATTGAGAGAGAAAGAATTTGAGGATAAATGTTCTCAAGAGTTCTGATATTAGCGCCACATACGGATGACGGTGAACTTGGTTGTGGAGGGACGATGGCGAGATTCGTTGAGGAGGGGAAGGAAGTGTATTATGCTGCTTTTTCTGTCGCTGAGAAATCCGTTCCTGAGGGTTTCCCCAAAAACATATTGGAGACGGAAGTGAGAAAGGCAATGAAAATCCTCGGAGTTCCAGAAAGCAACTTACTGATATACAGATATGAGGTCAGAACATTTTCCTATCATCGTCAAGAAATCCTTGAAGATATTATTTCGCTGAGGAATGCGTTGCAACCAGACCTTATTTTTATACCTTCTCCAAATGATCTGCATCAAGACCACAAGGTGATAGCGGAAGAAGGAATCAGGGCATTTAAGAAATTTACAATTCTCGGTTATGAGATGCCTTGGAACAATATAAGCTTTAATACAATATCTTTCATTCCTCTCGAGGAAAAGCATATCAAAAAAAAGATAGATGCGCTGCGATGCTATGAAACGCAGCGATACAGGAGCTATTTGAACGAGGATTTCATAAGGAGTCTTGCAAGAACGAGAGGAACGCAAATAGAAGTGGAATATGCGGAAGCTTTTGAGGTAATAAGATGGGTGTTCAGATAATGAGAGACATAACTGTGATGGTCACGGCATCAGGCGCTCCTGGCGCTCCCGGGATAATAAAAAGTCTGAGATTGAATGGTGAGAGGAAAATAAGAATTGTTGCAACAGATATGAATAAAGAATCTTATGGATTATTTGTTGCAGAAAAGGGTTATGTTGTTCCACCTGGCGCATCACCAGGATACATTCCTAGAATGCTAGAAATAGCAGAAAAAGAGGATGTTGACGTATTGCTTCCACTATCTACATATGAACTTATGCCTCTTTCAAAAAATAAAGCGAAGTTTGAGCGTATTGGCACGAAAGTAATGGTTTCAGATCCAAAACCATTGGAGATAGCAATCAATAAAGGTAAGTTGTATGAGTTTTTAAGAAAGAGAGGAATACCTACACCTGATGCCATTATGGTCAATAGCCTAGCTGAGTTTGAAAGAGCTGTATTTAAGCTGGGGTACCCTGATGTTCCTGTATGTGTGAAACCACAGATTAGCAAAGGAGGTAGAGGGTTCAGAATATTAAAAAAAGATATAGATAAAGTGGATTTACTTATAAACTACAAACCAGATAACACGATTACGACACTTGAGGACATCATTTCAATACTCGAGATTGCAAATCCGTTTCCAAAGCTGGTGGTAATGGAGTATTTGCCAGGAAAGGAATATAGTGTGGATTTGCTTGTGAAAGAGGGGGAACCTTTGATAACAATTCCGAGGTCAAGGGATTTAACGAAACTTGGGATCTCGTTTATTGGGACCGTGGAAGACAACAAAGAGATTAGAGAGATGGCAAACAAAATTGTAAGAGCAATAGGCTTAGATTATAATATAAATTTACAATTAAAATACTCGAGTGAGGGGATACCAAAAATTATTGAAGTCAATCCAAGAGTATCCGGGACTATTGTGTTATGCACTGGTGCTGGTGTGAATATGCCCTATCTTGGTGTGAAAATGGCTTTAGGTGAAGAAATACCACAAATAAAACCAAAATACGGAACAAAAATGATAAGATACTGGGAAGAAGTGTTTATAACTACTGATGGTAGTTCATATAAGTTGAGTGGGTGAAAACATGAAGCGGTGGCACAAATATGAGCAATATCTTCTGAGAGGAGACTGGCATGTGCATACAAACTACACAGATGGAAAGAATACGGTATTTGAGTATTGTAGACAGGCAGAAAAAAACGGATTAGAACTCATTGCATTTACAGAACATGTTAGAAAAAAATTAGATTATAACTTCGATGAGTTTTTAGCAGATGTATATGCAGCAAAGGATAAATTCGATTTGGAGATATTAGCAGGATGCGAGGTAAAAGTATTAGATAGCGAAGGAACTTTAGATGTCTCAGATGATATTTTAAAGGAATGTGAGATTGTTTTAGGTGTATTTCATAGGTTTGAACCCATAGACAAAAATGCATATCTTGTAGCATTAAAAAAAATGCTGTCAAATCCAAATATAGACATCTGGGCACATCCAACACTCTTTGCAAAAAAGAATAAATTCACATTAAATTATAAGGATATATTCACTATTATAAATTTATGTTTGAAATATAATGTATTAATTGAAAAAAATATGAAATATGATGTTCCAGATAGCTTATTCCAAGAAATTGCATCAAATATGGGTTGTAAGTTTGTAAATGGGAGTGATGCTCATCAAATAAGCGAGTTGCTAAAAATTGGGAAGGGAAAATGAACGAAAGTAATACTGTTTCAATACACTATGACCACATTGATCATTATATAATCTACGGTATAAACCATTTTATGCAAAAATATGGAATTCAATTTAACTTCAATACTGAATCCAAAATAAATATCATATATGGAGGCGCTTCTCAAGGTATAAATGGATTTAATATTTACATAAGCAAAAATGAATTGGGAGAGGGTATTTGCGGTTATTTGAGGATTGAGGATGAAAAAGTGCCTTTATTTGAGAAACCCATGAGACTGGATGAAAGTGGCGATAACTTAGTGGTGTTTGTTGATAACAAAGGTGATAAATATCCCTGTGTGGTGCTAAATAATAACAGTATAGCAGTCGGTTTTGATATTTTTAATGAAGTAGGGCATATATTGACAGGATATTTAGAGTATTTCTGGAAAATGAAAGAAAACAAACATGAAAAACTTGCAAAGATACCCGTAGTGGATTATTATGAGAAAATATTATTTGATTGTCTCTTGTTTGCCTCCCGAAGATTGAATCTCTCTTTGAAATACAAACCTTTCTGGCCTGATGGCAAAAAATTCGCAGTTTGCCTGACGCATGATGTTGACCGTGTGCATAAATCTTACCAATATATTACTCATTTTGTAAGAAATATAGGAAGAGGAAATTTTCGCTCAGCAATGAACCAAATCACATCTGTTGCAAGGAAACTGCATGGAGATGAACCCTACTGGAACTTTGACAGAATAATGGAAATTGAAAGGAATTTGGGGGTGAAATCCACCTTCTTCTTCTTGAACGAGCAGAAGAAAGTGTGCGTTTTGCCAAATGAATGGAAATTGTATTGGGGAAGATATGATATAAAAGATAAGAGGATTGTGGAGATGATAAAGAAGTTGGATGCTGAAGGTTGGGAAATAGGCGTTCATGGCTCTTATGATTCCTACCGAGATTTTGATATGATGAAAGAGGAGAAGGAGACGCTTGAGGAAATATTAGGTAAAAGTGTTCACGGCATTTCGCAACATTATTGTAATCTGGAAATACCCTCAACATGGGAATATCATGAAAAACTCGGATTCTCGTATGACGCTTCTCTAGGATTCGTCACAGATATCGGGTTCAGATGGGGAACATGTCATCCATTTCATCCTTTCAATCCCGCAGATGGCAGGATATTATCTCTATGGGAATTACCAATTATAATAATGGACAATGCTTGCGCTTATAAAAGCTGGCAGGATATAATGGAAATCATAAACACTGTTGAAAGATATAATGGTCTTCTGCTTTTGCGATGGCATCAATCTGTGTTCAATGAGCGGGAGTTCCCTGGAAAGTCAAAAATATACGAAAGGATAATAAAGGTGTGCAAAGAAAGGAACGCTTGGATAACTAATGCGTATAGCATAGCAGAATGGCTTACAATGAGGGAAAAACATGGAAAATTTGAAAATCCTAATAATCAAAGTTCTCCTTTAAGTGCAAAATGGACATAGAACTGCAAATAGCAGAGGAAAATGAAAGGGAAAAGTGGAATATGCTGGTAGAGAATTCTTCTCATGGCACGATATTTCACACATGGGAATGGCTTAAGATCGTGGAGAAGCATGCGAACATGAGACTTTATCCCATCATTGGGATGAGAGGGAGCAATATAATTGGTATATATCCCCTATTTTTGCACA